>Ga0172379_10008186_pt1 | contig 13255 bp, 15 predicted proteins | sample GrowelOW334metaG_FD_119756 | JGI IMG/M metagenome (GOLD analysis project Ga0172379, IMG submission 119756) | Groundwater microbial communities from an aquifer near a municipal landfill in Southern Ontario, Canada - Groundwater well OW334 metaG | ecosystem: Environmental > Aquatic > Deep... | reverse complement strand
TAGTAGTTTTCAAGACTACCGCCATCAACCACTCGGCCATCCCTCCATACTAATTTCTCGATTTCGATTATATCATCGCATATTTTCCTTGTCTAATTTTCTATCGCCGTGTTATAATAAAAAATGAATTCGGGGGCCCGTAGTGTAGCCCGGTTTAACACGTCTGCCTGTCACGCAGAAGATCGAGGGTTCAAATCCCTTCGGGCCCGAATTTTAGCCTTGACCGGCTAGCTCATCTGGTAGAGCACTTGCCTTTTAAGCAAGTGGTGCTGGGTTCGAGTCCCAGGCCGGTCAATTGTTGGCGCGGTAGCTCAGTCGGTAGAGCGACGCCCTGAAAAGGCGTGCGTCGGCGGTTCAATTCCGCCCTGCGCCATTCCCTATTTCATTAAGGAAAGGAAGGATTAGAGAAAAAAAGAGGAGGTCGTATAATGAGCCCAACTTTATCTCAAGTAATATCCTCGGGGAACGAAGTTTCAATTACGTCCGGTCTTGCTTTCATTCTTGGCGGCGGTGCGTTTCTGGTTGCGGCGGTTGTCTCTGCGGTTAAGGGTTATACCGTGTATAGAAATAAAAAGGACGGTTCCTCTATTTCGATCTCAACTGATTCTCCTCCCGACCTGCTAAATCTCGAGTTAAATGAAAACAGAGAAAAGATCGATGAAATGTCTTTTATGATCGACGAATTGAAACATGAGCTCGACGGACTATTGGCCGAGAAAGAAACGATCAAGGCGAAAAATGAATCGTTGGCCAAAGAACTGGAAGAACATATTGATAACTTTGACGGATTGAAGCTCTCCTACGATATTTTATATCGAAATAATTTTAAGACCGCAAAAGAATGCGAAAAACTAAAGACGGAAAACGAAAAATTAAGCAAAGAACTGGAAAGAACAAAAAAAGGAAGGACAGAATTACATTTTGGGAAGCCGGTAAAACTGATCCCATTTAAAGCCAGAAAAGAAAGTAAAATAAAAAAAGCAGAAACAATGCTGCTGGCTAAAAGTGAAAGCACGAAATTAAAAAAGGAGGGTAATAGAAAACTAAAAGTTTCCAAACAAAATGTTTCAAAAAAATAATAAATTAAAGGTTTGCGTAGTATTTGTATTCATGGCTTTAGTATTAATGGTCGGCAGAAGTGAGGCGCAGTTTTCGTTCATTTCGATCGATAGTTTTGAAGATGGGACGACCGGTAAATGGTATAAATTCGGGAATGTAGGGATGACGATAGAAAACAACCCGACGTCTGAGGCCGAAGACACAGTAACTGAGAGCTGCGGCGAGTTTTCTCTGAGATTAAAGGGCGGGACGACAAATTGGTTTGTCGGCGGGATCGGGACCGACCTTGGAATTGATGCGGCCCCATATTCCAGGCTTCAGATCGATATGTATGGCAGTGAAACAGGCGGAAAGGTCAAGATCGAGTTATTTGACGACGACAATGGGAACGCGGTTTTGGAGCAGGATCCTTCGAAAGATTGGGTCCCGACAAATGATGATAAGTGGGTGGCGGAGATCCCGATCCTTAGTAAAGGATGGTCCAGGTATTCTATCCCGTTTACGGCCTTTAAACTTGAGAATCCCGGCTGTGGGGACGGAATTTGGAACCCGGATCAGAAAGATGGCTCGGGTGGATTGCTTAAAATACAAGTATCATTAATTGCCGGGGAAGAAAAAGGAAAAGTTGATGTTGCCTTGGATAATCTGATCCTGACATATTGAATGCATTATTAAAACAAGGAGAGTGAATCGATGAATAAAGGGAAATTGTTGCTGTTTTTTGTCATCTGTATGGTTAGTTTTTCATTGAATGCTTATGCTAATTTTGACAGGGAAAATATTAGCATTAAGGCTGGACCGACAGAACCCGGAGAGGGGTTATCGATCGTTTGGGTGGAATCGATAATATATCCAAAATTAGTTGACAAAGAAGAGTATATTTCCCTAAGTGTCCGGACCGCAGCCAGCGTAAAAGGTATCCGAGCGACAACGGATTTTAGCCGAAGAACTGTCGACTTAACAAGCAATGATGGAAGATCATGGACCGGCGTCTATAAGGTTCCCAGCAAGATAGCCGAAGGGGTCCATATCGTTCGCTATCATGTTCAAGGGAATAAAGGGAGCATCCAAAGGACAGTAGATTTCTTTGTCGATCATACTCCAAAATCGGAAGAAAAAAATATTGCCGACGCGTCAAATGTAGTTAAATCAAATGGCTGGCCGCTGACCGTGAACGCAACTTGTACGGCTTTGACCGGAAATTCTACGAGGATCGTTAAAGCGGGCCAGATCATAATCGGGGTTGCAAAAGTTTCCGGGTATAAAGTTATGTTTGAAGACGGGAAAGAAGGCTGGATCGCCTCGGAAAACATAAAAGAACCGACGGAAGATTATTATATGTTCGGATACGATGCCTATAAAGATAAGAATTATCAGCTTGCAGCAAAATATTACCAGGAAGCGACCGAATTTAATCCAAAATTTGTTAAGGCATATCTTTGGCTTGCAAAGAGTTATATAGCAATGGATAAAAACGAACTTGCAGCGGATGCCATTGCAAACGCCCTTGCCCAGGACGATAGGGATATTAGTATCAGAGTTGTTGCTGATCAGGTCGCGACAAAATTATTCTCAAAAGCGCATCAAAGTTATCTTGCCAGGAAAAACAAGGATGCAATTGCCAGTTATAAGAAGGGCCTAATGCTGAAACCGGAATCCGTGACTGCATGGATCGAATTAGGCGAAAGCTATCGGCATATCGGACTTGAGTCGGAAGCAAGAACTGCTTTCAGGTCGGCGCTAAAATACGATACGAATAATACAAGGATCTTTTCTTTGCTTGGGATCGAAAATCGGGTGGCTTCGCGCGCTCCATCGCACTATAGAGTTGCGGATGCTATTGGCAACGACTCTCTAAAATTAGTTAAGGCAGGAAAGACCAAAAAAGGGACAAAGATAGAAAGCGCCCTAAATTCTGTCGTAGCCCTTACCAAATCTCTAGGGACTCCGGTTGATGTGAAAGGCTGGAATATCCGCAAGCAAGGTCAGAAATTCCTTGTAAGCTATCGCTGCGATCAGGGCGGCGGTGCTAATGAATCGTTTGACTGGCTGGTGGACGTTGATACAAAATATGTCTCGCCAAGCAATGACAATGCGCGGCTGCTAATGACCCGCTGGTAGAAGCTCTATAGTGCCGCTGTACCTGCCTGCCGGCAGGCAGGGCTCAATTGGTTTTGTGCCGCTGTAGCTCAATTGGTAGAGCAACTGATTTGTAATCAGTAGGTTGGAGGTTCAATTCCTCTCGGCGGCTAAATATTCATTAACAAAATGCGCTGCGATGGCGCCATCTGAGGCCGCGGTAATAACTTGTCGTAGATTTTTTTGCCTAATATCTCCGGCGGCAAAGATCCCTTTCTCCGAAGTCATCATTTTATCGTCGGTGACGATGCATTTGTTCTCATCCAATTTAACAAGATCTTTCAAGAAACCAGTGTTGGGGTTATTTCCCGTATAGATAAAAACGCCATCGATCGGTACCGTAGATCTTTTATCTGATATTACATCCTTAATGACCACTTCGGATACGGTTTTTTTGCCTTTGATCTCATCAAGCGTTGAATGCCAGAAAAAATAGATCTTGGGGTGGTTGAGCGCTTTTTCGGCAAGGATCTTATCCGCCCGCAATTCATTTCGGCGGTGGACGATCGAAACTTTATTCGCGAACTTTGTGAGGAAAAGCGCTTCTTCAACCGCGGAATTTCCTCCGCCAACGACTATAATATTTTTCCCCTGGTAAAAAGGACCATCGCAGGTTGCGCAATATGAAACGCCTTTTCCCCGAAAAACATCTTCGCCGGGGATCCCAAGTTTTGCCGGTTCGCTCCCCGAAGCAATTATTACCGCCCGACTAGAAAGGGTCTTTTCGCCAAGCTGCACATGGAAAGCCCCGCCATCATCCTTTGATAATTTATCTACGCTTCCCCAGATGATCCGAAGACCGAGTTTATCAACCTGCTTGGCCATATTTTGTGAAAGCTCAAGGCCGGTCAGACCCTCGGGAAAACCGGGATAATTTTCAATGCGATAGGCCGATGCCACGGCTCCGCCAAGGACCATCTTTTCGATAAGGATCGTATTTAATTTGGCTCGGAGCGCATAGATCGCGGCTGAGAGGCCGGCCGGCCCGCCGCCAATAATGATCAGATCGGTCGGTTGTTTTTCTATTGCGACGATCGTTTGGGTTTTCGGTTTAGTTTGTATCCGTAGGCTCATTTGTTCCCTCTTCAATGATATTGATCGTGCTTCCTCCAAGAAGCGAGATCTTATTATCTTTTAATGATACCATTATTTTATCGCTTTGCAGGTCATTGCTTCCCTGTTTTGCGCGGGCATTCCCAGTCAATAGGACCGTCTGGTCTTTTGTCTGGTAATCTGCCAAGTTGCTGCTGGCCCAAATATCTTTATAGGTAACCACAATGTTTTCGCTAAGGCTTAATATTTGCTTGCTTTGGAGGTAGGTGGCTGTTTGAGCGACGACCAGCGCTTCTTTCCATGTAATTGTGGGGCTGCCGTAAGCCATAAGTGAATTATCTTTTCTTTTTAATTCAAAGCTTTCTGCGCTAATGTAGATCGTTGCATTTTTAGGATCGCTTATCTCCACATGCGGCAGGCCATTTAATTTGACTTCATTGAATTCAACATCGCCGATCAGAGAATTTGCATAGCCGGTAATGTTCCCTTTCTTGACAACGATCCCGCCATCGCAGAATATTTTTTGGTCGAGCATTCTCCAGCTAAGGTTCTTTGCCCGGAACCAATATTTATTCCGTTTCTCAAATCCCGGGTTAAAATTAAAAAGTGAAGCTTTTCCTTTTTTTTGGCTGGAAGAGAGGGCCTCTTTTTCTGAGGAGATATCGTAGCCGAGCGGCTGGTCAAGATATATTTCCTTCTTTTTCATATCCCACAGCGCGGCCGGCGAGCGGAAACGAAGGACTTCTCTGCCTGACCTGAAAAAAGTACCGGTCGTATCTTTTAGTGTCGCTATTCCGGTATCTTTGTTGATGATCGCTGATTCTGCTTCAAGCTGCCAATATTTTTCGTTGCTGCTTATTTCTTCGAACGTAACCTTTTTGTATGAAAGGTCCGCGTGCTTTTCCTGTTCTTTGATCGTTTTATGGATCCGCTGGGAAATATCTTCCTTTGGAGAAAAAAGAGCCCAGTAGAATATCCAAATTAAAAAAAGAAAAAAGATGCCCAGCAGAAGGGACTGTATTAGCTTCATAGATCGATCAATATCCGAGCGCCCTTAAGCGCATGGCTTCCATTGTTTCCTGGATGCTTCCCCATTTATTCCCTTTGCGGTTCATCCCTTCGGCCAACAGAAGATGAAGCGCGGCAACATTGCTGTCGATGGCAAGCCCTTTTTTAGTGTAACCCAAAGCGGTATCCACTTCATTTAATTCGCCGTAAATTAAAGCGATATAGCCGTATGCCCATACATTGTACGGATCAAGGATCAAGACGTTCTTAAGTTCTTCGATCGCATCCCGTTTTTTATCGTTGAAATAATACGCGAACGCAAGGCGAAAGCGGATGCGCCAGTCGTCCGGTGATTCAACGGCTTTGTTGTAATAGATCTCTAATCCCTTTTTTCTGAAAGCGGGATCGATCTCGACCGCCTTTTTCAGGTTTGTCCACCCGTCCGGGATCTTATTGGTGTAGGCCATCGTGATCGCAAGGTCGAAACGGGTGAGAGGGTCATTTGGGTTTTTATCTACCGCTCTTTGTTTTTCTTGAAGTTCCTTTGCGAATTCTTTTGTTAAATACCAAGCGTGAGAAACAGAAGCAAGGATTAGAAAGGAAAAGAGAGAAATAGCAAGGAATAGAAGGATTTTATTTTGTTTACAGGTAGTTTTCATTAATTTACCCCCTTTTCTTTAAAATTCTTTCAACAATATTTGTCGTAGATCTCCCTTCTATCGCGGGAATGACGACAACTTTCCCGCCAAATGATTCCACGAGTTTTTTTTCCGGAAGCTCCGAGATCTTATAGTCGCCCCCTTTAACATGAAAAGTAGGGCGGACGATCTTGATCAGTTCGTCCGGCTTCGGCTCGCTGAAAATTGTAACAAAATCCACGCACTCCAGCGAGGCGAGGATCTCGGCCCGTTCCATTTCGGAAATATATGGCCGATCCGGTCCTTTTAAGTTTTTGACGGAGGAATCGCTATTGAGCCCGATAATTAATATGTCGCCGAGCTTTTTTGCTTCTCTGAGATAACGGACGTGGCCGAGATGAAGAATATCAAAACATCCGTTGGTAAAGACGATCGATTGATTCTCGTTCTTAAGGGATCTTACGATTTGGGCCAGCTCTTTTCTGGTCTTAACTTTATTTGCCAGAGGCTCTTTTCCTTCAAGCGATATTTCCAGTTCACTTCGCGAGCAGGAGGCGGTTGCAACTTTCCCGACAACGATCGAGGCGGCAACGTTCGCGATGGAAGCGGCTTCTTTCATCTTTGCGCCGGCGCAGAGCGAGAGCATCAGTGTGGCAATGACCGTATCCCCGGCGCCGGTAACATCAAACACATCGCGCGGAAGAGCAGGGATGTGGACAATATCTTTTGCGCTAAAAAGGGACATTCCCTCCCGTCCGCGGGTGATCAAAATATATTGCATCCTTAATTTTTTAAAAAGCGTTTTTCCGGCTTTGATCATATTCTCTTCATTGGAAACATTAATATGCGTGGCGGTCCCGGCTTCTTTGAGGTTCGGCGTCATTACCGTGGCGCCCATATATTTTGTATAGTCTTCCCCTTTAGGGTCGATCGCGACCGGTTTTTTGTATTTTCTGGCCAGTTTTATGCAGGCCTGGCAGATCTTCGGGTTAACGACCCCTTTTTCATAATCGGAAATAATAACGCCATCCACTTTTGGAATAAGCTCGGTTAGCTTTGAAATGATCTTGTCATTTATTTCTTTGGATATGAAAGTGCGGTCTTCTCTGTCAACCCTGACCATTTGCTGGGAGCCGGCAATGATCCTTGATTTAAGGATCGTCGGCCGGGTTTTATCAACAATTAAATGATCGGAGGAGATCCCGATCTTTGCAAGGGATTGAAGGAGTTTATTTCCTGAACTATCTTCGCCGATCACGCCTATCAGATATGGGATCCCGCCAAGCGCGGTAATATTGCTGGCAACATTTCCGCAGCCCCCGGGGACGTGCGTAATTCGTTCCACGTCGGCGATCGGGACCGGCGATTCGGGGGAGATCCTGGTGACCTTGCTCCAGATATGCTCATCGAGCATCAGATCTCCCAGAATAAGGACTTTCTTACCTGCGAAGCCGGGAATATATTTTATTAATTGGCTGCTCATTTTATGTGATCGATCGCATCTTTTAGGTCTTTAGAAATATGATCCGGCGCCTTTTTGAAAGTATTTTTTTCCTTTTCTCCATGGCCGGTAAGGACAAAAATAGTTTTTACTCCCGCTTTTTGTCCGGCTTCAATATCGGTCACTTTATCCCCGATCATAAAAGATGCGGATAGATCAATATTTAGATCCTTAGCCGCTTTTCGAATAAGTCCGTCGTGCGGCTTTCGGCATTCACACTCGGTACGGTAAGGGTAGTGGCCGTGTTCGGGATGGTGGGGGCAATAATAGAAATGATCGACATATGCCCCGCCGGATAGGAGTTCTTTGTTGATCTTTTTATCGACGGAATGGACCATTCCTTCGGGAAAAAGGCCGCGGGCGACCCCGGATTGATTGGTGATCACGACGACTTTATAGCCGGCCTGGTTCAATGTTTTTATGACAGCGATCGATCCGGGGATGAATTTTACCTGGTCGGGGGAGCTGACGTAACCGAGATCTTCAATGATCGTTCCGTCGCGATCCAGAAAGACGGCTTTATTAGCGGCTTGCATGATTTGTTATTATAGCATAAAATAAAAAACGTGTACGCTACAACTCTAAAGAATTTAATTGAAGAATTGCAAAAACTGCCGGGCATTGGCCCGAAATCCGCCCAGCGGCTGGCATTCTATTTTCTGGCAACTTCCAAAAAGAGCGTCGAAGATATTGTCGCCTCGATCATGGAAGCAAAAGACAAGATAACTTATTGTTCGGTCTGTTTCAACGTTACGGATGTCAACCCCTGCAATAAATGCACCGATGCGACCCGCCAGGATGATTCGATCTGTGTTGTGGCAGAAACAAAAGACCTTGCGGCAATCGAGCGCTCGGGAGCTTTTAGAGGAAAATATCATGTCCTGGGAGGCCTTCTTTCTCCGCTGGACGGGATCGAGCCGGAAACGCTGCGTATCAATGAATTAGTGACCAGGCTTAGCAAGAATAATGTAAAAGAAGTTGTGCTGGCGATCAGCCCGACGACCGAAGGGGAAGCGACCATCATTTATCTCACAAGATTATTAAAGCCGCTGGGATTGAATATGACCAGGATCGCTTATGGACTTCCTATGGGAGCGGACATGGATTATGCGGATCCGGTAACTTTGTTCAAATCTTTTGAAGGAAGGAGGATCGTTAGCCATGATTAACTGGTATTTTGACGCATGGTGGAAGATCATTGCCCGGCCGATCTATTTTTATGCAACACTGAAGCCGGAAAATTGGCGGGAGAAGCCGCTTTCATTCTTTTTAGTTTCAAGCTGGCTCCTGGCCGCGATCACATCCATGGTAGTATTTGCGCTTCAATTTGTTCCGATCGGCGCAAAGCTTATTGAAGGTATTACCGGCTACAAATTTCTTTTTATTTTGCCCGTAGTTATTGTCCTGGGAGCGATGTTCTATCTGATCACGCTGGCGATCGTCGGCGGACTTTTTGCGGTCGGCTTCGGGGCGGCCTTTTATATTGTCGGATCGATCCTTAATTTTTCGGCGCACATGATCGGAGTAAAAGGGAAACTGGATGATTTCCTGCAAAGATCTTTTTATACAAGCGCGGCGCTTTTGATATTTATTTTTCCAATGGCGCTCGCATTAACAATTAAATACGGTTTGCTTGACCTGGCCACTTTTCGCGTCGGATATAATTTTATTTATTTTCTTGTTTCAATTTATCTTTATGGGCTTTGGGCGATCGCATTCAGAAATATTACCTCGACGGTAAAATGGAAAGCGTTCGCGCTGGCTGTCGTCCCATTTATTTTATTATTGATTTTAGGTCTAGCTTTTGATAAGATAGCACTAACGAAAGTAGAAACATGGATAGCACCGTTGAAATAAGATGGCATGGTCGCGGAGGGCAGGGGGCAAAAACTGCTGCGCTTCTTCTTGGAGAAGCAGCAATGTCCCTAGGAAAATACATCCAAGCTTTCCCAGAATATGGACCGGAGCGTATGGGCGCCCCGGTAGCTTCGTTTAACCGGATCTCCTCAGAGCAGATCTATCTGCATTGTTCGATCACTAATCCTAATATTGTTATAGTCCTTGACCAAACGCTTATGGGCAAAGTCGATGTTACGGATGGTTTGCCTACGGACGGCGTTTTGATCGTCAATTCCTGCCTAACACCTGCAGAGATCCGCAAACAATTGAATTTTAAGAACGGAAAAGTATTTTCCGTGGATGCTTCCGGAATTTCAAAAGAGACGATCGGGAGAGAGATCCCAAATACTCCTATGCTGGGCGCTTTAATTAAGGCTACCAGCTTGTTGGATTTTAAATCAATGCTTGAAGATACAGAAAAGAAGCTGACGAAAAAGTTCGCCAGCAAGCCCGAAGTTATCAAAGGTAATATGGAAGCGATCAAACGCGCATATAATGAGGTAAGGGGAGAATGAAAGAAGAAAAACCGGGCTGGAAAAAATTAGCAAAAGCAGATGTCCTGCCGGCAGGAACGGCGGAGAGTTTTGAGACCGGGGATTGGCGCAGCGATCGTCCGACCTGGCATCCGGAAAGATGCATTCAGTGTTTGATCTGCTGGATCTCATGTCCTGATACTTCCATTCTTGTTAAAGACAGCAAAATGACCGGTATTGATCTTAAGCACTGTAAAGGGTGCGGGATCTGTGCAAGAGAATGCCCGGTTAAGCCCGAAAAAGCGATCACGATGAGCAGTGAACGCGAATGTAAATTGTAGAAAAGGAAAGAAAATGGCAAAAGACGTAGCAAAGACCGGAAATGAGGCGATGGCCGAGGCGATGCGCCAGATCAACCCTGATGTGGTTGCAGCTTATCCGATAACTCCCGCAACCGAAGTCGTCATGATCTTTGCAAAATATGTTGCGGATGGTTTAGTTAGCACGGAGTATGTTGCGGTAGAATCCGAACATTCCGCGATGTCGGCTTGTGTCGGGGCCTCTGCAGCCGGCGGACGGGTAATGACGGGGACCTCTTCTCAAGGTTTGGTCTATATGTTTGAAATACTTCCGATCGCGGCCGCTCTTCGGCTCCCGATCGTTATGTGCGAAGTAAATCGCGCGATCTCCGGACCGATCAATATCCATTGCGACCATTCGGATACGATGGCGGCGCGGGACTTTGGCTGGATCCAGATATTTTCGGAAAATTCCCAGGAAGCATATGACAGTTTGATCCAAGCGATCCGGATCGCAGAAGATCCGAGAGTTAGTTTGCCGACCATGGTCACGACCGATGGATTTATCATCAGCCATTGTCTTGACCGGATCACCATCCTTGAAGATAGCGAAGTACAGGATTTTATTGGAAAATCTAGAAAAGCGGAAGTTGAGCTTCTGAATGTTGACAAGCCGGTATCGATCGGGGCGATCGACCTTCAGGATTATTACTTTGAACATCGGGTGCAGATCGCTGAAGCTATTAAAAATTCAAAAAAAGTCATACAAGAAGTTGCGGATGAATTCGCGAAAAAATTTGGAAGACAATACGGATTTATCGAAGAATATAAATTGGCTGATGCGGACGTCGCGATCGTTGCGCTCGGATCAACCTGCGGGACAGCTAAAGTTGTCATTGACGAATTAAGAAGCAAAGGCGTGAAAGCCGGCATGCTTAAGATCAGATTATTCCGGCCATTTCCGGCGGAAGAGATCATTAAAGCCCTTTCAAATGTTAAAGCCCTGGCGATCCTTGACCGGTCGGATACCTGGTCCGGACAAGGCGGGCATGTTTTTACCGAAATAAGGTCCGCGATGTATGAAGTTAAAAATAAACCGAAAATGATCAATTATATTTATGGATTAGGCGGAAGAGAGATCACTAAAGAGCATCTGCATCAAGTATTTGCCGATCTGGGCAAGATCGATAGCAAGCCTCTTTATAACTATCTTGGAGTGAGGGAATAAGATGGCAAACCTTAAGGAATTATCAACCAGAAAAGAGGCGCTTTGCGGTGGACACAGGATGTGTCCCGGCTGCGGTGCGCCAATTATCGTTAGACAGATCCTATTAGCAGCAAAGGATCCTGTCGTAATTGTTTCCGCGACAGGCTGCTTGGAAGTATCGACCACGATTTTCCCATATACGGCCTGGAATGTTCCTTTTTTACATAATGCATTTGAAAATGCGGCAGCAACGATGGCAGGGATCGAAGCCTGCTACCAGAAATATAAAAGAGACGGTAAAATAACTAAAAATATTCAGTTCATAGCTTTTGGCGGAGACGGCGGAACTTATGATATTGGACTTCAGTCGCTTTCCGGCGCGATGGAGCGCGGGCACGATTTCCTTTATGTTTGCTACAACAATGAAGCTTACATGAACACCGGCGTACAAAGATCCGGTGCAACGCCTAAAGGGGCCAACACGACGACCGAGCCGGCCGGTAAAGTAAAACAAGGCAAAAGTAAATATAGAAAAGATTTGACCGAGATCATGGTTGCGCACAATATCCCTTATGTTGCGCAAGCAACGGCAGGGAGCTGGGTTGACCTGACCAGAAAAGCGGAAAAAGCATTCTCGATCCGCGGCGCTAAATTTATTAATGTTTTGCAGCCGTGTAGATTAGGCTGGGCATACAAGCCGGAAGAGACCCTTGCATTAAGCAGACTTGCGGTTGAAACCTGTTATTGGCCAGCCTATGAAGTTGAAAATGGCGTGTACAAAATTAATATAAAGCCAAAAGATAAAAAGCCTATTGTTGATTTCTTGAAATCGCAAGACCGCTTTAGGCATTTATTCAAACCGGGGAATGAAGGGATACTTGAAGATATTCAAAAAGAAGTTGATCATCGCTGGGAAATGTTGCTGGCTAAAGAATCGTCCGGAAAGGCAGGGTAAACAAAAATGAACAAAAAACAATTGGCCGGAAAAGTTGCCGGGAAAATGGATCTGTCAAAAGCTGAAGCGGAAAGAATTATTGACGCTACACTTAATGAGATCAACGACGCAATGATAAAAGGGACGAAAGTTAGGCTTGTAGGGTTCGGTAATTTTGTTGTTAGGTCTAGAAAAGGACGGATCGGCCGTAATCCGCAGACCGGAGAAAAGATCACGATCGGGCAGTCAAAGTGCCCGGCCTTTGTTCCTGGGATAAACCTTAAAAAATCTATTAAAGGGAAATAATTTAGCAATTTCTTGGCATAGCGCCTGAAATTCCCCCAACTATATAATGGTAGCAATTGCAGAGGAATTAAGCAGTTTAATTAAAGTTTTGCCCCCGCAAGTTAGGGATGGGATCTCCTCTCAAGAAGATATCAATCAGCTGATCGAAATTGTCCTCGATCTTGGAAAACCGGCAGAAGCACGCTATACCAATAAAATATTTTATATCCCCGGAAAAAATGTATCGCAGGATGACCTTGATTATGTTGTGGGCCATGTCGGCGAGTTCACCTCGGATAATCGGGCCGGAATTGAGAGGACGCTGCACCGGATCTCTTGTATGCGCAACCGCCACGGTAAGATCGTCGGTTTAACCTGCAGGGTAGGGCGCTCAATTTTAGGAACGATCGATATTATTCGTGATGTTATTGAATCGGGAAAAAATACGCTTTTCCTAGGACCTCCCGGGATCGGTAAGACCACAAAACTGCGGGAAGCGGCCAGAATATTGAGCGATGATTTCTCAAAAAGAGTGATCGTGATCGATACCTCAAATGAAATTGCGGGGGATGGCGATATTCCGCATCCGGCGATAGGTAAATCACGCCGCATGCAGGTATCTGCACCGGAATTTCAGCATAAAGTTATGATCGAAGCGGTCGAGAACCATATGCCCGAAGTGATCATTGTGGATGAGATCGGGACGGAAGCGGAATCGCATGCCTGCCGGACGATCGCTGAGCGCGGTGTTCAGTTAATT
>Ga0172379_10008185_pt1 | contig 13256 bp, 14 predicted proteins | sample GrowelOW334metaG_FD_119756 | JGI IMG/M metagenome (GOLD analysis project Ga0172379, IMG submission 119756) | Groundwater microbial communities from an aquifer near a municipal landfill in Southern Ontario, Canada - Groundwater well OW334 metaG | ecosystem: Environmental > Aquatic > Deep... | reverse complement strand
TTTTTCCGACATTGCGCGGATGGAGAAAATGATCTATTAATTGAGGATTTTGTTCAAACATATGATAAAAATTACAAATTATTACAAATTTTTTAAAACATGCTAATCGCTACAAATATCTTATTCGTAAGAATTTGTATTTTTTAAATTTGTAACGATTCGCATTTAATATAACGGCGAAATTTTTCTTAACCTTTCGATAATTGGAAGTAAAATTTTAACTGTCAAATCTATTTCGCTTTTGCGCGTAAAACGTCCCAAAGTAAAGCGAAGTGAACCGTGAGCTATTTCAGGTTCCAATCCTAAGGCCATCATAACATGAGAAGGTTTTAAAATATTTGAAGAACAAGCCGAGCCGGTGGAGCAGGCAATTCCTTTTAAATCCAAGGAAACCAGCATTGCTTCGCCCTCAATGCCTTCAATGCTGACATTAACATTATTCGGCAAACGTTTCACGGAATGGCCGTTGAGTCGGCTGTTTTTTATTTTGCTTAAAAGTTGATTAATCAAATCATCACGCAATCCTGTCAGATATTTTATTTCTTTTTCCAGATTTTCTTTTGCCAATTCGGCTGCTTTTCCAAAACCGACGATTGAAGGCACATTTTCCGTGGAAGCGCGAAGATTATTTTCCTGTTCGCCGCCGTGCATAAACGGTTTTATTTTAACGCCTTTTTTGATATATAAAGCGCCAACGCCTTTTGGTCCGTAAAGTTTATGAGCTGACATTGATAATAAATCAACTCCCAATTCATTAACGTTAATCGGCAGATGGCCGGCGGTTTGAACCGCGTCAGTGTGGAAGAGAGGAAATTTGGTCCGCCAGCTGGCGGATGGAATTTGGTTCGAATTTCGGAAATTGCGGATAATATCCGCAATTTCAGCGATTGGCTGAATCGTTCCCATTTCATTATTGGCATGCATAATGGAAACTAAAATTGTTTGCGAAGTCAGATTTTTTTTGACATCTTCCGGATCAACCAAGCCGTCTTTATCAACCGGCAAATAAATCACTTTGCACCCTAAGGACTCCAAAAATTTACAAGGTTCCAAAATGGCGTGATGTTCAATAGAAGAGGTGATAATCTGATATTCTCCGCGAGGAAATTGGTAAAAAATTCCTTTGAGGGCAAAATTATTTGATTCCGTGCCGCCGCTGGTAAAAATGATTTCTTCGGGTTTGGCGGCGATTAATTGAGCCACTTTTTGGCGCGCTTGTTCAATCGCATTTTTGGCTTGAATTCCCTCATAATGCAAACTTGAAGGATTGCCAAAAACACTCCTTAAATAAGGAGTCATTGTCTTTAAAACCCTTGGGTCTATCGGCGTAGTCGCCGCGCAATCAAGATAAATGCGTTTCATAATTTATTTTTTTTATATAACATAATATAGCATATTTTTCTAAAAAAATAAAGGGGCGGAATCATCTCCGCCCCTTATATATTTTTCCATTAGTTTAGTCTAGCCAATATCATTTTACCCCACAATTCCATTATTCCAAGCCAGACGTAGAGTATTAAACTTATCAAGCACGCGCTGAAAACAATTAAATACCCTGCTAACATAAGCGGCCAAATCAAAAACATCAATTTATCATAATAAAGCAAAGAAGCGCCAAGCCAACCAAGATGATAATTGTGTTTAAATCTTTCTTGCAAGCTATCTTCAGAGTATCTATTAAACCATAAATTATCTACAACCTGGATACATCCACCCAAAAAGGCCAATACATTTCCCATTGGAATGATAAATAATAAATAAACTGTAATTACGCCTGCAATTGCCAAAATGCAAAGAACTATCATTTTACCCCCTTTTTTTAATTATTTATATTTTAGTATATTTTTTGATTTTCGTCAAGCCCCGGAATTAATTTTAATTTTTCTAAATCTTTTGTTAATTTATTGGCCCAATCTTCTTGTTTGGCTGCTTTTAAATTATTAATTTTATTTTCAAAAAGACCTAAAAGATGTCTATTGGCCAAATCTTGATGATTGAGATAACGTTTTAGAAGAATATTTTTGGCGTCTTGATATTTTGCTTGGTCAAAATAAACCAAAGCCAAATTTTCATAAGCATTAATATAGCCGGAAGAAATAACAATAGTTTTTAAAAATTGTTTTTCCGCCAAATCATATTGATGCTGGTAATAATAAAGCAGGCCCAAATTATTCATTGCCGGCGGATAAAAAGGATAAATTTTATTGGCCGCTTGAGTTTCCTCCAATGCCTTGTCGTAATTTCCGTCAAGCAAATAAATGGCTCCTTTGTTTGATCGCGAGAGAACGCTGTTCGGACTGGCTTGAGCGGCTGAAAAGAAAAGCGTTTTTTCGTCATACCAATCTTTATTGCGCGCAAAAGAACGAGCGCCATAAAAAACAGTTAAGCCAACGACAATAATAAAAAATAAAGGTTTGAAATTTTTTTGTGAACGGGCGTTATAAAGTTTTGACAAAATTATCGCCAAAAATAGACACAAACCGATTGACGGAAAATACATTAATCTCTCAGCCATAATCGTGCCGATGGGAAAGAAAAGATTGGCAATTGGCAAAAATGGAAAAAGGAAAAATATTGAAGCCAATCCGAATAAGGAAAAATTTTGTTTTTTAATCGGCCAGAATAAACAGAAAATTAAAAACAAAAAAGCGATCAAGCCGATTAACATTCGCCAGTCAAAAGCGCCAGTGACCAAAGGAATTTGATTATAAGAATAGTCAGAAGAAAGATTGATGGGCCAAAAACTTTTTTCCAAATAAAGACACAAAACTTTAAAAGAAGTTAATATTCTTTGCCAAACCGGAGCAAAATCAAGCGGATTTTCCACCATAGTCGCGTTATTGCCAAACAAGTATTCTTTTAAAACCGAGAATCGCATTATCAAATAAATGCCAAAAGTGACAAACAGGGCCAAGAATTCTCGCCAAAAATTGAGAATAGTAATTTTTACCCCGTTAGAAGCAGATTGCCCCAGGGCGGTCGTAGCCGTGCCTTTGGCAGGGCGGCTTCTAACAGGGTGAATTTTTTGCCAAAAAGAATATGATTTGGAATTTTCGGCCCAAGGCCGATCCGCCTCGGGCGGAAAAATGACAAAATAAAATGCAATAAAAATATAAATTGGAATAATCGCCACCGCATTTTCTTTGCTTAAAAGAGCCAGAAGAAAAGCCAAACCGCCGAATAATATTTTTTTCTCCGCCAGCTGGCGGATTGACTTGAAACATAAAAAAGACAGCAAACTGATCAAAGAAAAACACAAAGCTAAAAGTTCAGCCCGGCCGACTATGCCGGTTACGGCTTCGGTGTGAATGGGCAAGATTAGAAAAAATAAAACCGTCAGGTATGGCAATAATTTTTGTTTGGTAAGTTGTTTAATCAGCAAAAATAAAAGCCAGCAGTTCAAGGCGTGAAGAATAATGTTGATAAAATGAAAACTCCAAGCGGCCGGCATTTGTCCCCAAAGAGATTTTTGAGTAAATAAAAAATAATTTAAAGAAAAACTGAGAATAGTGACGGGCCGATAAATTCCCGCTTCAAGCGAAGAATAAGGCGAATTGAAAAATTGCGGAATATTGGCCAAATTTCTGATCATTAAATTATCCCGGACAATAGCCATATCGTCAAAAACAAAACCGTTTTGAAGGGTAATACCAAAAATTAAAAATGCCAGGATTAGGCAATAAATTAAGATAATTGATTTTTGCATATTATTTAAACAAACTTTTTTGATTTGTTAATTTTTTTTGAAAAGTTTTTATGATTTGAGATTCTTTGCCGAAAACGCTGATTTTTCCGAAAACTCCGTCGTAGCCGGCTTCTTTCACCACTTCTCCTTTTCTCATCTTAATAATCGCTTGGGCGAGGAGGGGGGTAGAAATATCGGATAATTCTTTTTCACTTAAATTCAGCAAAACATTAAATTCTCCACGGCCTTTTTCAGTTAAATTTTGATATTCCAATTCTACGCTTTTTAATTTTGTTATTTTTTTAACTTCGTGAATAATTTCAGTTAAAGGAATCAGGCTTTTAAAATCCGGCGCGTTTTTCGGTTTGATCGCTTCTTTTCGGTCAGCCAAAGCGGCCACCCGATAAGCCACGCCGATCGTTATTGGCCGCCTGCATTTTGGGCAAAGCCCGCCGGCCCTTTTTGTTTCAGTTGGCGTCATTCTGATTTTGCAATCGCGATGGCCGTCAAAATGATATTTGCCTTCTTCGGGGAAAAATTCAATGGTGGATAAAAAGTTTTTTCTGGTTTTTATGGCGTTAATAATGTCGTCATAGCTGGGCGGTTTTTTGAATTCAAAAACATTGGCTTCGCGGCCCAATTTGGAAGGCGAGTGGGCGTCAGAGTTGGAAATTAAAGTATACTTGTCCAAATATGACCATTGCCAATTCATTAACGGATCACTGGAAAGTCCGGTTTCCAAAGCAAAAATATTCGGCGTCATTTCTTCAAAGCATTCTTCCACTGAATCAAATCCGGACATTGAACCGAAAAGAGAAAACCAGGGCGTCCAAATATGAGCCGGGACGATAAAAATTTTCGGCGAAATATCCAATAAAATTTTTACCAGTTCTTTGGCGTCTAATCCCAGAATCGGCCGGCCGTCTGATTTTAAATTATATTTCTCGCCCAGATTTTGATTTATTTTTTCCGCTGTTTCAAAATCAGGCGCAAAAATAACCAGATGAATTCGTCTGGTTTTATTATTTTTTTTGTAAATGCAGGAAATTTCAGTTGTTAGAATGAATTTAGTATTTGGAATTTGGAATTTAGAATTTGGATTTTTAGATTTTAATTCATATATTCCTTCCGTTGCCGGAATCAGTTGTTCTCTCAATTCGGAAAACCATTTTGGATGAGTAAAATCGCCCGTGCCCAAAATTTGAATGCCTTTGATTTTCGCCCATTGATCCAATTTTTCCACGCTAATATCGTGAGCCGTAGCCCGAGAATATTTGGAATGAATGTGAAAATCGGCGATGTATTTCATGAAATTAGTATAGCATTTGGTCCTAGAAAAGAAAAGTTATTTTAAATTAAAAATTTATGATATTGCAGAAGACTTCTTGTTTTTAAAAAATACTGTGTTATAATATTAATATGAGTAAATTTAAGGAACAAAATATTATTGCCCCTGAAGATCTGGAAGAGGACAAAACAATGGACAGGACTTTGAGACCGAGGAATTTAAAAGAATTTATCGGGCAAAAAAAGTTAAAAGACAATTTAAAAATTTTTGTTGAAGCTGCCAAACAGCGCGGCGAATCTTTGGATCACGTTTTATTTTACGGTCCGCCCGGTCTTGGTAAAACAACTTTATCTTATATTATTGCCAATGAAATGGGTGTTAATATTCGCATTACTTCCGGACCAACTATGGATAAAGTCGGGGACCTGGCGGCGATTTTGACAAATTTGGAAAATGGTGATATTTTATTTATTGACGAAATACATCGTTTAAGTAAAGTTATTGAAGAAGTTTTATATCCGGCCATGGAAGAATACGGCATTGATTTGGTGGTCGGCAAAGGGCCGATGGCCAGAAATTTGCGTTTAGACTTGCCGCGTTTTACTTTAATTGGCGCGACAACCCGGCCCAGCCTTCTTTCCGCGCCTTTAAGAGACCGTTTCGGTTTAACCCATCAATTGGACTTTTATCAAAATAAAGATATAGAAGAAATTATCAATCGTTCGGCCAGAATTTTAAAAATAGAAATAACGCCTGAGACAGCCGAGGAAATTGCCAAAAGATCCCGTTTTACTCCAAGAGTGGCAAATCGCTTGTTAAAAAGAGTGAGAGATTTTGCCCAAGTTGACGGACAAAAAATTATTGAAAAAGATTTTGCCATCAAATCTCTGGGAATGCTGGAAATTGACGAATTGGGGCTTAATCAAATGGATCGAAAAATTTTAGCCACCATTATTGATAAATTTGCCGGCGGACCGGTTGGCTTGAAAACTTTGGCCATGGCTACTTCGGAAGACTTGGAATCAGTTGAAGAAATTTACGAACCATATTTAACCCAGCTTGGTTTTCTGAAAAGAACGCCGCGCGGCAGAATGGCGACAGAAGGAGCTTATAAGCATTTGGGATACAAAACAAAATTAATTTAAATTTTAATTTAAAACAATGAAATTAATTTCTCAAAAAAAAGCGATTTTTCTCCTGATTATTATTTTTGTGGTTGCTTTTGTTGGCGGAATAATCACCGGCAATCATTTTATTTATTTAAAATTAGGCAAGTGGAAAGCGCCGCAGCCTATTTTTCAGTCAGCCAGTCCGGATGCCAATCTTGATTATGATTTATTTTGGCAAGTTTGGTCTATTTTAAAAGAACGTTATGTTGACCAGCCGGTAACGGACAAAAATTTATTTTACGGTTCGCTTAAAGGATTAGTCAGCGGATTAAACGATCCTTATTCTAATTTTTTGGATCCGGAAACGGCTAAAATATTTTTGGATGAAATGTCCGGTAATTTTGAAGGCATTGGCATTGAAATTGGAATTAAAGATAATCGTTTAACCGTAATTGCTCCTTTGCCGGATACGCCGGCTCTTAGGGCAGGAATGAGAACTGGGGATAAAATTTATGCCATTGACGGAAAGGATACCTCGGGCATGGCTTTAGACGAAGCGGCGAATTTGATTCGCGGGAAAAAGGGAACTAAAGTTAAATTACTTATTTGGCGAGCAGGCGATTCAACAGCCAAGGACTTAGAATTAACCAGAGACGTTATCAGTATTAAAACAGTTTCATGGCAATTGGTTGGAAACAACATCGCACTTTTAAAAGTTTCGCATTTTGACGAAGATACTTGGAATGATTTTCAAAATATCGCTCAAGTTATTTTAAAAGCCAATCCTAAGGGTTTAATTCTTGATTTAAGAAATAATCCGGGCGGTTATTTGGACACATCCGTGGATATAGCCGGTTATTGGGTAGGTAAAGATATTGTCGTGACTGCCAAAGACGCAAAAGGCGAGGTAACGGAATATCGAGCCAAGGGCAGGGGAGAACTTAAAAATTTGCCGATAATCGTTCTTGTTAACGGCGGTTCGGCTTCAGCTTCGGAGATTTTGGCCGGCGCTTTGCAGGATTATAAATTAGCCACTCTTTTGGGAGAAAAAACTTTTGGCAAGGGTTCGGTTCAGGAACTGGAAAATTTTGCCGACGGATCAGCTTTAAAATTAACCATTGCTCATTGGTATACGCCATTGGGTCGTTCAATCAATAAAGAAGGAATTGAGCCGGATATTAAAGTGGAATTGACTGAAGAGGATTATAAACTTGATAGAGATCCTCAGCTTCAAAAAGCAATAGAAATTTTGGAAAAGAAATAGAATAATTAATAAAAAATAAAAAGGATTTTAAAAATCCTTTTTATTTTTATAAAGAAATTATTATTTATTTCACGCTGACAATTTTTTTGCAGCGCAATTTGCCGGTAAAATCCGGTGATTTTTTTTGGCTAAAATAAATCGTTCCTTCTTTAATGGCGTAAAGAGTGTAGTCAGATCCTTTTCTGACGCCGACGCCAGGATGAAATTTGGTGCCGCGTTGGCGGACAATAATCATTCCGGGTTTTGTTTTTTGGCCATGAGACATTTTAACGCCCAATCTTTTTCCTTGTGAGTCGCGGCCTAAAGCTGTAGAACCGCCTGCTTTCTTGTGTGACATAAGGTTAGAATTTAGAATTTGGAATCTAGAATTTAGAGTCTAGATTCTAAAATTAATTTATATTAATAATTATTATAACAATTCAAGAATTTGTGTCAACCCCTTCACCAAACGGCGATATTTTCTATCTCAGAGATTAATAAAACAACAAGCCTTAATTTTATATTAGAACTTTATATTAAATTTTTTTATTTGTGCCCAAAGGCGCTAATCGCCGTTCAGGTGAGGGGGTCAAGGTTGTTATAACGAGTAAGAGAGGACTTGACAGTCCTCTCTTCATTTTTTTTAAAGTGATCTTTTTTCTCTCTTTTCTCTTTTTTCTTCGGCAATACTGCCAATAAATATTAATCCTATTACGATACCCCAACCGGAATAATATGGTAAATGGATTAATTTACTGATATCCGTTGCCATTAAGAAACTTGGGTCTGCTGCTTCGTATGCACAGCTTATAAGCATTAATACAAATACCAACATGGCCATAAATCCGATTCCTTCAAGAAGGTATTTTCGCGATTCTTTTAAGAACATGATTAGGAACCCGATATCACAGCAAACTTTTCTTTCCAATTCTTTTAAAAAGAGCTTAATTTTTTTCATCTTTCCCCCTTTTTTTATCTTATATAATATAGCATATTTTTTGATTTTTGTCAACCCCCTTTGTTGACATTATTTTTATTTTTTATTATAATAATAAAAAAGGAGGTAAATATGGTAAAGAGTAAAATTTCAGTGCCAGAAGATAGAAAAGAGGCGAGAAAGAATTTTTTGAATAATTTGGTAAAAGAATTGGATGCGGCTGTAAATTCTCCTAATTTTAAGAGAGAAGTAAAAAAATTTGGGAAACAATTTGTTCCCTCAGTAGAAGATTTACAAAGACCCTTCACTATATGATTAATAAAAAGAGCCGTTTATAATCCGGCTCTTTTTTGTTTAATTTTTTATTGGTATTTTTTAACATCAACGCCCAGATCTTTCGGGCCAAAAGCCAAAGGCAATAATTCTTTGATGGTGCAAATGACAATTTTATCTTTTTTGGTGGTGGAAAGAATTATTTCTATATCTTGTCCGGCGATTTGGCTGGATTCAAAGAGCATTTGTCGGCAGGTGCCGCAAGGCCCGGTTATTTCAAAGGTGTCAAATTTTTCACTTTTGGCGATAATTGCCAAAGCTTTAAAGGTGTGTTTGCCCATGGCATTTGCTCTTACAATAGCTGTGCGTTCGGCGCAAATACTCGTCTCAGAGGCATTTTCAACATTGGTTCCGGTAATAATTTCATTATCAAAAGTTAAAAGCGCGGCGCCAACAGAAAAATGAGAATAAGGATTATAAGATTCTCCCATTACTTTTTCCGCTTCAGTCAGAAGATTTTTTTGGATAGGAGTTAAATCCTGATAATTTATATTTTTCATATTAAGTTAATCATAGTCAACTGTCAGAACTTGTCAAGAATTTTAAAACTATTATAATATTCTCTATGAGTCTTGATAAAGTTCTCCAAAATATTCAAAAAAGCAAATTTTTGAAAGATAAAAAAATAACATCTTTTATTTATTCAGGATTATTTTTGAATATAATCACTTGGTTGATTATATTGATTTTTCATGGCCGCAAAGGACAAATTTCTTTGCATTACAATATTCTATCCGGCGTTGATTCTATCGGCCATTGGTCAAAATTATTTGAGATTCCTTTGGTCGGACTGGCAATATTGATTATCAATTCATTTTTGGTTTTTTATTTTTATCTCCGCCGAAAAACCAGTCTGATTTATTTTTTACTCGCCGGTCTTTTAGCGGTTCAAATTATTCTATTAATTTCAATTTTATTAATCAGTAATTTATAAGGAGTATGTTAAGTGAAGTTATTAAAGTTTTTATTCTTTCAACCATTGCCTTTGTTTTGGCTATTCTTTTAACGCCATTATTAACCCGTTTTCTTTATAAATATAAATTAGGAAAGCAAATTCGCGATACGGAAAGCGCGCCTATTTTTTCCGCTCTTCATGCCAAGAAATCAGGCACTCCGACTATGGGAGGATTGTTGATTTGGATTACGACCGCTGTTTTAGCGGTTTTGTTTTTTTATTTGTCAAAATTACCCCACTTGGAAATTTTTAAAAGTTTGAATTTTTTATCCCGTCCTCAGACGCTCTTGCCGTTGGGAGTTTTAATCGCCTCGGGATTAGTCGGCGCTTTTGACGATTATTTGAATGTCAAAAAAATCGGACCAAAAGGCGGCGGATTAAAAATGTATCACCGGATTCTTATTTATACTTTTATCGCCATTGTCGGAGCTTGGTGGTTTTATTCCAAATTGCAATGGGAGGTAGTGCACATTCCTTTTTTGGGAGATTTTCATATTGGTCTTTGGTACATTCCTTTGTTTATTTTTGTCATTATTGCCACTTCTTTTTCGGTTAATGAAACTGACGGTTTAGACGGTTTAGCAGGCGGCATTTTGTTGATTGCTTTTGCCGCTTACGGCATTATCGCTTTTGCACAGGGAAGATTTGATTTGGCTTGTTTCTGCGGCGTGATTATCGGAACTTTAATCGCTTTTCTTTGGTTTAATATTTATCCGGCCAGATTTTTCATGGGCGATACAGGTGCCATGTCTTTAGGGGTAACTCTTGGCGTAATTGCCATGATTACAAATGAATTTATTCTTTTACCGATTATCGGACTGATTTTAATCATTGAATCAATGTCAGTAATTGTTCAATTGATTTCCAAAAAAATTCGCCATAAAAAGATTTTCCTTTCCACGCCGATTCATCATCATTTTGAAGCCATCGGTTGGCCGGAAACTCAAATCGTAATGCGCTTTTGGTTGATTAACGGTGTGGGAGCGATGCTTGGCTTGATTATCTTTTTAGCTGAAAAAATGTTTTAAATAATTTTACTATGAATTTATCTGGTAAAAAAGTTTTAGTAATGGGACTTGGAATCATCGGCGGAGGATTGGAAACGGTTAAATGGTTATTAAAACAAGGAGCAAAAATTACCATTACTGATTTAAGAAGCAAAAAAGAACTTAAGCCATCGCTTGAAAAACTTAAAATTTTTTCAATAAAATATATTTTAGGCAAACATCGTCCGCAGGATTTTAAATCTGCGGATTTAATTATTAAGAATCCGGCTGTCCGTAACAGTTCGCCGTTTTTGAAAATAGCTCAAGAAAATAATGTGCTGATTACGACCGATATCAATCTTTTTTTTGAGCAATATCCGGGACAAATCATCGGCATTACCGGCACCAAGGGCAAGTCAACTACCGCGACTTTAATTTATCAGATTTTAAAAAAGTCCGGACAAAAAGTAAATTTAGGCGGAAATATCGGTTTTTCACCGCTTAAATTTTTAAACAATAAAACAAAAAAAGACAGCAAAATGGTTTTGGAGCTTTCCTCTTTTCATCTTGAAAATCTTCAAAAAGGGCCGGAAATTGCCGTTATAACCAATCTTTTTCCCGATCATTTGGACAGATATAAAACTTTTAATGAATATATTGAAGCTAAAAAAATTATTTTAAAAAGCCAGACTGAAAACGGAATCGCGATTTTAAATTATGACAACAAACGATCGCGTCAATTAAATTCTTGTTGCCAAGGAAAAGTTTATTGGTTTTCCAAAAAACCATTTTCTAAAAAAGACGGTGTATTTTTAAAAAATAAAGAAATTTATTTCCGCCAGAATAATCAATTAGGAAAAATTTGTTCTGTTGCCAAAATTAAAATGTTAGGAGAACATAATTCGGAAAATATTTTGGCCGCAGTTTGCGTTGCTTGTATTTTGAAAATTAAATCAGAGCTGATTCAAAAATTTTTAAATGATTTTTCCGGCATAGCCAATCGTTTGGAGTTGGTGAGAATATTCAAAGGAGTAAAATATTACAATGACACGGCCGCGACCATGCCTGAAGCGGCGATCAGCGCTTTAAAATCTTTTAATCGACCCGTTATTTTGATTTGCGGTGGAGCGGATAAAAATTTAAAATTTCAAGAATTCGCGCAATATATCAAGAAATACGGCAAGGTTGTAATTTTGCTTCCCGGCACAGCCACTTCAAGATTAAAATCGCAAATTTTATCTGTCTCAAGAGGAAAGAAAATTTTTGAAATTAAAAATATGAAAGAAGCGATAACAATGGCTGAAAAAATGGCTAAAAATGACGACATTGTTCTTTTGTCTCCGGGTTGCGCCAGTTTCGGATTGTTTAAAAATGAATTTGACCGTGGAGGAAAGTTTAAAAAATTTGTTAAAGCCCTAAGATGATTAAAACAAAAATTCATCAACCTGATTATATAATTATTGCCAACTTGGCAATTTTAATTGTTCTGGGATTGTTTATTCTTACTTCATCGAGCTATTTTACGGCTTGTGAGAAATTCAATAATTGTTATTTTTATTTAAAACACCAGCTTCTTAACGGTTTATTGCCGGGTTTATTTATTTTTTGGCTTCTGGCTCGTTTTGACTATCATCATTTAAAAAAAATTTCTCTTTACTTGCTTATTTTCTCGCTTATAATATTGGCTCTGGTTTTGGTTCCGGGCATAGGGTTTGCCAAAGAGGGAGTAAGCCGGTGGATAAAAATAGGCGGTTTGAACTTTCAGCCGTCGGAATTCATAAAATTATCGTTTTTGATTTATTTGGCAGCATGGTTTTCTAATCACCAAGATAAGTTTAAAAGTATTAAAGAAGTTTTTATACCATTTATTCTTTTTTTGGTTATTATCAGCGTTCTTATTATTTTCCAGCCGGATATAGGAACTTTATTGGTGATTATTGTAAGTGCCATGATTGTTTATTTTGTCGCCGGCGCGCCTTGGAAACATTTGGGTCTTATAATAATGGGCGGACTTATATCTTTAGTGGCTTTAATTAAAATAGCTCCTTATCGTTTTGACCGAGTAATGGTATTTCTTCATCCGGAAGCAGACCCTCAAGGCATAGGTTATCATATTAATCAGGCGATTTTAGCCATCGGCTCGGGAGGAATTTTTGGCCGGGGATTGGGGCATTCGTATCAAAAAATTAATTATTTGCCCGAAGTGGTTGGTGATTCCATCTTTGCCGTGATGGCGGAAGAATTGGGTTTTATTAAAATGTTGATAGTGGTGGGATTATATATTTATTTGGCTATTCGTATTTTCAGATTAGCCAATTTAAATCGTGACAATTTCGGCAGACTACTGACCGTTGGTATCGGTTCTTGGTTTATTTTTCAATCATTAATCAATATGGCCGCGATGTTAAGGCTTTTGCCTCTGACCGGTATTCCTTTGCCTTTTATCAGTTATGGCGGCACGAGTTTTTGCGTTTTCATGGCCGCTTTTGGAATTTTAGTAAATATTTCAAAACAAACAGATGGGGTTGACATAAAAGAAAAAATTTGCTAAAATTAAAATAATAAAAAGCCTGCCTATTGGCAGGCAAGGAGGAAAAATGTTTTTTACAATTTATTTCTTGATCGCTATTTCCAGTTTTTGCGAAGTTGATTCGGTAGATGTCTATTTTGTAAAATATAGGTTAATAAAAGACAACACAGTTGGGACTCTTATTTCACGG
>Ga0172379_10008184_pt1 | contig 13259 bp, 15 predicted proteins | sample GrowelOW334metaG_FD_119756 | JGI IMG/M metagenome (GOLD analysis project Ga0172379, IMG submission 119756) | Groundwater microbial communities from an aquifer near a municipal landfill in Southern Ontario, Canada - Groundwater well OW334 metaG | ecosystem: Environmental > Aquatic > Deep... | reverse complement strand
TCGGCTTATTGCCGTGGCAAGAAGGTTTCTCCGGCGGCTGTACCGTGAGTATTACGGAAGTTTTCCACAGGGAAACTTTGCTAAAAAGTAATAATGAGTCTTGTTTTCGCTCAGTGCTTATTTGTTTGCCATGAAGCTAACTAGCTAATCAGCTAATAAGCTAACCAACTCGCCCTACTTTCCCAAATCAAGCACTTCATCGATCCGGATTTTCTCCACGAAATCGGGGACGTGGCTTACCAAGATCATGGCGCCGTCGTATTTGTTGAGGGCTTCGGCGATGATGGGGATGTGGCGGAAGTTTATGTGGTTGGTTGGCTCGTCTAAAATTAACAAGCCGGGGCGCTGCAAAACTAAACGCGCAAATGCGACCAAACCTTTTTGCCCTTCCGATAATGTGCCGATTTTTGAGTAGACTACGCCTCCAGTGAGGAGAAATCCTGCAGCGGTGGCTCGTATCTTTTCTTCGGTTAATTCGGGGTCCGCTTCGGAAAGGGATTTGAATACCGTGTCGTCAAAATTGAGCGTGGAAAAATCCTGGCGATAATAGCCGATTTTCATATCGGGCGGAAGCGTCATTCCGTAGGCTTCGTTCTTCGCGATCAGCTCCAACAGTGTGCTTTTGCCGATGCCGTTCGGTCCGGCGAGCAGAAGATGGCGGTTTCTTCCGAGTTTGATATCGGTTTCGTGTTGAACGACCTTGCCGTTGTGATAGGTTTTGAACGAAGTGAGGCGAATGATCCCGCCGATATTTTCTTGCGAGGGAATTCTAAACGGGCGGATCGCCTTATCTTCTTTTCTCGTAACCACTTTTGCGTCCTCCATTTCTTCCGCTTTTTCGCGCATGCGTTTCGCGACCATACGCATCTGTCCGCCTTTCATCGCGAAGAAGTTGGCTTTCTCTTTGTTGGCTTGAATTTCTTTCGCGAGCTGGGCGTTCTTGCGATTTTCTTTTTCCAAACGTGCGAGAATTTGTTCGCGGACATCCAAATAGTTGCCGACATACTGCTCCATTTTTCTCGTAAAAATATCCAGATACAAAACGCCGTCGGTAAAACTGTTCAAAAATTCGGCATCATGCGAAATGACGATGACGGTTTTGTCGTACGCTTTCAAAAATTCCGTGAGATGTTCGATGCCGGAGGGGTCGAGATTGTTGGTCGGCTCGTCCAGCAAAAGCAAATCGGGGTCTTGAATGAGTGCGGAAGCGAGCAGGAGCCGCGCTTGCTGTCCGCCGGAAAAAGTATTGAGCACGCGGTCTTTCGGCGCATGCAGGTTCACCACTTCCAAAATTGCATCTATGCGTGGATCAACATCGTAGACTTTTTGATGAGGGTTTTGGTTGAGCGCTTTATCAAAAAATTCGCGGACGGTAAGTTCAAGTTCGCCCCGCGGTATTACTTGGCGGGACACGGCGATGGAAATTCCGGCGACGACATTGATGATGCCCTCGGTCGGCAAAATTTCCCGCGCGATAAGTTTGAAAAGGGTAGACTTGCCGGAACCGTTCTGTCCCATGACGGTCGTTTTTGTTCCGCGCCGCACGCCGAAATTAACCGCTTCAAGGAGCGGTTTCGTTTCCTTATATCCGAAGGTCACCTCGTCAAAACGGAGAATGGTGTCGTTTTTTGCCATGGTGTTGAGCGTAGCATATTTTCCGGCATTTGACAAGATAAGAAAATAAGTTTATAATGAAGCAGGAAATGTAAATCCAACTATATTTTTTAGAGGAGTTTGAAAATGAATACGATAATTAATCCCGATGGACGATTGGAAAGGAAGACCGAAGACCTCGTTTTTCTTGATCATGAGTTCCCATCAGCCTATCCGGAATATGCCAAACTGAACGTTTTTCCAAAAAGGGAAGAACCGTCAGTGACCGGTTTTGATATAAACGAAATGGAGCCATGGTTCCACGGAAATGCTATCAAAGAATATGCGAACGGCGAAATAATATTGGAATATCTTCGCGACCATATTTTGTTTGATGATTGTATCGGACTTCCCGAACTCGGAGGAATATACGCGAAAGGCGATGCGTTCTTCCGCGAGCACTTCGGAGACAAAGCTGTCTTCGCATGGCAGGCCGTTTTAAAAATACCAAGAGGGCGGTATGTTCCTTATCTCATTGATTTCGCCGGACACGTGATATTGTGTCTGCACTGGATGGGTGGTATTTGCAAAGAGAACTTTATCGCGCTGCGCCATACGGAAAATTCACGCATCTACACGACTCAACAGGAAGAAGCGGGAATAAAAGCAAGTAACGTTTTTGTTCTTGGCGCAAAAAAATCTTGATCTTTTGAAGTAATGTTTAAGCCCTTTGTACCGACTCGGTACGAAGGGCTTTTCTGAGTTTCCCAAGGTTCAACCTTGGGAAATACCATCAAATAATTGAAGATGATATTACTTCGCAAAAACATCCGCGAGCTCTTCCGAATGGTAAAAATTTGCGCCGAGTTCTCCGTAAATGTATTTTTTCCCGCCGAGATCGATTGATGTTCCTCCTACGTGCGGTTCGGCGTTTGGATGCGAACCGTCAAAACCGATATTGAAAAGCGTGGCGATTATTTCCGCATCTTTTGAAATGTCAAAACCGCTCGTTTTCCATTGCGATTCGATTTCCTTTATGTAGAGTGCCGTGTAGAGATACGAATAATAGTGATCATGTTCGTCGGTCAGGCGGTTGAACAGTTCTTTTTCGCGATCGGCTTTTTCTTCGTAGACAATGAGGTTGCGGAGTTTTGCTCCGGGATAAAATTCCGATTTTTCATTTGCAAGGTTCACCTCTATTTCAAGCGCGGTTTTTTCTTTGATGCCGGAAACGCCGAGAGAGAATTGCGACATTGATCCCAGTATTTTCATCGGTTCAAAATATCGTTTGAAGACTTCGCGGTTCGAAGTGAAAAAACGCGCCTGTTCGGGGATGATAACGGCGGCGATCATTCTTTTTGAAACGCCCGTTTCTTTCGACACGCGAGCGATTATCGCATCATCTTTTTGCAAACCGCTTTTGATGACCGCCCACTCCGGAGTTTCATTCCATCCGCATGTTTTTTTCGCTGCGTCCGAACAGGGAATGCCGAGCACTGTTTCAGAAGCAGCGCCTTCCATGAAAAATTTATTTCGCTCCGCATTGGAACCGCGCACATTAAATAGTTCAAAACGCATACCGATAAAAACCGCGGTAAAGATCATTCCGATCAGCGCGAAAAAAGCGACGAGACCGAGCACCATTTTTTTCAAATAGGGGTTCATACGGTAAATATAAAGGGTTTTAATTCTCTAAAGATAGCGAAAACACCGCCAGCGGTCAAATAAAAACCATATTATGACACGCGAAAAGAGAAAGGGTATTTATTTCCCTTCGTATTTGCGCAACAGTTTTATGCCGTCCTCGTATTGATTGAACATAAACATTTTGGAGGACAGTATGCGCTTTTTGTCGGAGATTTTCATATCGTAGTCCGCCTCGGTGTTTTTTACGCAAGAATTGACGACGCCAAGAAATTCGTCCAGAGAAAGAGAATATTCACCGTTTTTAAACGCCGAAATAACGAACTCGCGGAACCGTTCCATGTCGGAAGGAAGCCCGACGGTGTTCCAATTCGCAAAGGTAGCAAATTTTTCAAGAAGAGATTTTGTTTGCGGGGACATGGTAATTATTATCAACAAAGCTGTGGTCTTTTAGATGATTAGAAGAAGTTTATTTTTTTAGGAATTATAACTTTTATTTGTTACCGAGAATATATTTTCTTGTCTTATCTAGAAGTTCGACCGTTTTTTTGTTATCGCCATTTAATTTAGTTAAAATATCATGAATTCTTGAGTAAAGAGCTTCTCCACCTTTTCTGTCTAACAAAGGGCTACCGTCGTCTTTAAAGCAGTCTAGCGAGTTTTCAAGCATGCTTGAGATTATGTCAAAGGAAATAGCGGGAAAGTCCGGATTATATTCAACATATTTTTCGGCATATTCTGCTAGGGCACGAAATGCGTTTGCTGGAACAGCAAGACCTCCCAATCTCCATAAAAATTGTTCAGTCGCGAGGATTGTCAATTCTGTGTGATGAATATCTTTTGTTAGTTTAGAATTTGTCTTTTCTGTCGTTTTTTCAAGAATTCCTACCCTTCTTTCGGCATCAACAATTTTGCTTTCGATAGTATTTTTTAATTTTTCTGTCTGTTCCTTTGCTTCTTTTTGTATCTCTTTTACTTCTTCCTCAAGTTTTTCAAGTTTTCTCTCTTTTTCTTCATTGCGACCCTTTTGCGATTCCAAATCTTTTTGTTGTTTTTCTATTTTTTCTTGCAATGGCTTAACATTAAAAAGATATGTTAAGCCACCAAGAAAAATAAGGATACTAACCGAAATGGCCAGATATGCCGCATTCGCTGAAGCAAGCCCATTTGATACTGTTATTAAACTTAAAAACGTACTCGTTGAGAGTGTTTCCATAAATTGATTTTATAGCTTATATTTTTTACCCGACTTATACGAAATATACCATACTTTTGAAATAAAAATAGACGAGACGAAATATGAAGGGAGGGAACTTCGGTCATTACATGACCAGTAGACCTTTCCGATTTGTTCATCGCTGCGCTCTTCACAAATAACGGAGAAGGTTTTCGAATCCCTCACGCAAGGCAAGCAGTTAGTATTAATACATTATTTCGGTTGATTTTTTCCGTTGCAAGTTATTTTCTTTTTTAGTTTTATAAATTCGTTAACCCATTTTGAAAGCGATTTTTCGTTTTTCAATCCTCTTGATCGTCGAAGCATGTCTCGTACGGAACCGCATAAGTTTTCCATACTGCTCGTTGTTGATGGAAGGTTGTATTCCGGATATCTGAGATATGCACGGAAGTCCTCCTTTCTTTTCATAAATTCATTACTGTGCAGGCGCACCCATTTCGGGCACAACGGATCAGACATGAGTGATGCTAACCGGCTCAATACCTCGTCGTATTTTTCACCGTATGGCACCTCCATTGCGTGTCTTATCGTTTGATAGATATCTTCTCTTAATTCTTTGTTCTGCACATGCCGATTTGATTTTCCCCGAAAACGCTCCATGACTTTGATAAAGTGAAAATTACATCGTTGCACAATCCAACTGTGTTTCTTCGCAATATTCGGGAGACCTGAAATTCCATCGCAAACAAGGGCGATAATTTGCTGTTTAAGAAGTGGCGGCATGGTTTCAAATGCTATTTCCCATTTTTTTCGATTCTCACCTCCTCGGAGAACAACAGGAGGCAACAAGAACGCTTGTGGGTGACTAATTGGTCGTATCGCCATAAGATACACAACGTGTCTTTTTCCATCGCTCATTGTCCATAAGCCGTCCACAATCAATATTAATTTTTCTTCTGGAATTTCCGGAAACCATTTTTTGCGACTAATCGCGTCGAGTGCTCGATGGTATCTCAATTGACACTGACGTTCCGTCAGCGTCCCTCGTTTCGATCTCTGCGACAATGTCTCGCCTCTCAGGAGAACATCATGAACGATATTGGTCGTCACTCGAATTTTTTTTCGACCTCGCTTCTTCGGCCTGTTTCTCCACGTTTTCTTACAAACAGAGCATTGTTTTCTTTTGCTCCCAAATTTATGTATTTTTGCATCACAACATTTGGAATTCACATGTATTTTCTTCATACATATGAATTATCTCCTGAAAAGAAGAAAACGGTGTTATTTTGTTAAATATTTTTAATGTGCTTTCAACCAAATATATGTATTAATACCAACTGCTTGTCTTGCGTCCGGGAATCGAAGCCTTTTCCGTTATTTATGAGTCGGGGTAGGGGCCCCCGAGGAATAAATCGGAAAACGGATACTGTCCTCGTAGAGGAAGATATCCCGGCATCCCGACCATACTAAAAAACCTTCAATTGCGAAGGTTTTTTAATTTGACATACTATTTGACATATACGCAAGTTTAATATAAGGTAAGTTTGATGTTGGAAATTTCCAACATTCTCAATTGCGAGAGTGTCGCAACATTCGTACCTTGAAAAGTACTTATCTTGTCCATATTCCAGCTTGAAACCTCAACACAAAAGTGTTCGAAGGATTCTTGACCGGAAAATGAGAAGGGAGAAAATAACATGTTACATAGCACGTACCCCTTATGGTTCAGTCTCGGATTGATTCTTCTGATTATTGTTATTCTTTATAATACACCTCAAGCCAGAGCAAAAAGAATACGCAAGGAAGAAAAACGCCAACAACAAAAAAAGGAACAAGAAGAAAAGAAAAGGTTGGAAGCGGAGCAAAGGGCTCGGCAGATGGAAAATCTTCGAAGGCAACGCCTTGTCGTATATATCAGAGAGAAAGACGGGAGAAAAAACACTTTTGAGGGTATCTTAATCCGTGAACTTCTTAAACTTGGTATTACGGTTGAAGTAATGTCTGAGAATAACGGTCGCGCAATTGCGAACGGTGACACATTCTCACTAAAAAATGGTCTTCTTGCTCTCGTCGGAACTTCATGGTACACGGCCGACACCGGAGGTGGTTTCTTAAATATCTACTGTGACTACCGTCTCTTAGGAGTCGACAAAGAAGGTCGTGGTAAAATCCTTGGGGCTGGTTACGAGTATCGTTATAACACTTACCGGGAAGACCTTCTCGCACATAGTATTATCGAGGACATCTCATCTACCTTACCTGAAACACCAGAAGATAAGTAATCTTAGGTGAAGCTCAACAGCGCTTTGCGGAATTCGTGACAAACGAATTAAACCGCAAGGCGTTTTTCTTTTTCATAATCTTACATCTTCATCATTCGTTTCCTCGGCGACAAATTATTGTCGCCGTTGTATACTGATACGTATACTAATTATATACAAAAATATGCTCCTCAATTTTTCGCAAAAAAAACTTGTTCTCACTTCCCTATTTTCCGCGGTCGTTTTCGGCTTATTGGCATGGCTCATACAAACATCTGCCACTTTCCAAAATTTTGATAACAGCACGGTCATTTTCTTTGCACAGGGACGATGCGCCGCTTCCGATGCTTTTTTCCTCGCCGTAACCTATTTTGGGAACGAGGAGTTCATTATCTTTTCCAGCATTCTCCTTGCCGGCGTTTTTTATGCGTATCGTAAAATTCCTTATTATATTCTTTTCATCGGAACGATACTCGGAAGTTCCGCTTTTGTGTTCATTCTCAAAGCGCTTATCGGAAGAGCGCGCCCTGATGCGATTGCGCCGATATATTTGGAAACCTCCCCGTCGTTCCCGAGCGGACATGCAGCCCTTTCGGTTATCTTTTACGGACTGCTTGCCTACCTTCTCGCTAAAAATACCAACATCAAACAAACGCAAAAAAATCTTCTTGCCGGATGGATTTTTATTTTTGCCATGATAGGATATTCGCGTTTGCATCTCGGCGTTCATTTTCTGAGCGATGTTCTCGCGGGATACGCCGCCGGATTTTTCTTCCTTTCCGTCAGCATCATTCTTTTTGAACAGCTCTTTGCCGGACAGTTAACCTGGTGGCAAAAAATATTTAAGAAATTACATATACAATAAAAAAATAACCCTGCAAAATTTCTGCAGGGTTATTTTTTTGTTCCTTGGTTTTTATTGTATCGCAAGATATGCATTTACGATCCCCGCACCGAACCAATTATCAAAACCGGGTGTTCCCTTATCCGTTGCCGTATCCTGTATTTTTTTCAAAACTTCTTCCGGTTGCCACTTTCCATCTCCATTGGCGTCATAACCGAACGATATCGGAAGAGATAAGACGAGTGCGGCTGTCCCCGCTACGTGAGGCGAAGCCATGGAGGTTCCCGAGAGCGTTGCGTATTTTCCTCCCATATAGGTGGAGTAAATATTTACCCCCGGAGCGGAAACGTCCACTTCCGGACCAAAATTTGAAAAGTAAGCGATGGCATTATTCTGATCGGTTGCTGAAACGGCAATAACTTCGGGATATGCTGCCGGATAAATAACAGGTCCGCTTTCATTTCCCGCGGCGGCAACAATGACAATTCCCGCATCATGAGTCCTCTTGATCGCATCTTGGAGCGACGCATTGCCGGAGGAGGCGCCCAGACTCATATTTACGACATCAAGATGATTGGCAATAGCCCAATCCAATCCTTCAATAATGTCCGAAAAATAACCGCTTCCGTTTCGATTAAGAACTTTAATGGAATAAAGATCGGCGTTCGGATCAACACCCACAACTCCTATCGTATTATGCAAAGCACCGATAATCCCTGCAACATGCGTTCCGTGACCATTATCGTCTGCGTAGGATTGTCGTGAAGAAATCGTATTGACCCCTCCTTTGATATTTGTTTTTAAGTCCGCGTGAGAAAGGTCAATGCCGGTATCAATGACACCGATCTTTATTTTCGGCGTTAATGCAGTAATCCCCCACGCTTGTTCGGCATCTATTCTATCAATTCCCCAGGGAAGCTGTTCCGCGGGAGGCAATACTGGCGTTTTACCTTTCGCTTGCGCCCTTGCATCATTATTGCCAAGCGCCTGCGCCACCATGTCGTCATCCACGCGCAACACGTTAGGATTTTTTTCAATCTCTTTGAGAGACGCCCCTCCCGTTATTACGACATCACTGTTTATAAGGTGAAGCCGCTTCACGGATATTCCGTGGGTGCGCACTATTTCCGATCTCACGGTTTCGGAAACTCCGGGTTTGAACACGACAATTTTACGCGAGGAAGGCTCGGCATGAACTTGCGTAATGGAAAACCACACGAGTAACGCGATATAGACAACTCCGATAAGGAGAACGTTTCTTCTTTTTTCCATAAAAATATGCGATAAAAAACAGTTGAATAATAAAAGAAAGTATAATTATATCAACTTTTTTTTAATTTGCAATTTTTTTGCGAGCTGCTTCAATGAATTTTTCAAAAAGAATTTTGTTTTCCGGATGTTTTTCGATCAGCATTTCAGGATGCCATTGAACGCCCAAAATCCACTGAGCGGACATGTCTTCCGATTCTACCGCTTCTATCACTTGATCGGCTGCGTAAGCATTAACACGAAGTCCCGGCGCAACATCTTTGATCGCCTGATGATGAAGGCTGTTTACCATGATTTTTTTTATCGGGAAAAAAGAAGAAAGCGATGTGTTTTTCACAAAGATCACATCGTGCACCTCCTTCAAAAAATATTCCGACATGGAAATGTTTTCATCTCTTTTGTGGGAGATATCCGTTTCTACTTCGCTTTCAATGTCTTGATAAAGCGTTCCGCCCATGGCGACATTAATGACTTGTGCACCGCGACAAACGCCAAATATTGGTTTCTTTTTTTCAATAAAAACCCTGATGAGCGACAGTTCCAGTTCGTCTCTTTCTTCAGAACATTCTCCTGTTTTTTCATGAATCTCCGTTGCGCCGTAATGTTTTGGATGTAAGTCATCTCCGCCGGGGATAAAAAGTCCTTGCGCCATATCTGAAAGTTGTTCAAATTCATTTTTTTGCAGACAGAGCGGCACACCGAGAGGAATCGCCCCGTGCGCACATAAAGCGTTGAGATAGGGCGCACAAACAGCAAACACCGAAAGATCTCCTCCTTTCGAGGAAGGTTCACGCAGCGAAGTTACCAGTATAATCGGTTTTTGTTCCATATTCAGTTATTTTATTATAGCACTTTTTTCTATAATTGTACAGGTGATAGTGAAATTTTGTTTGAAGCACAAAAAAACGAAGTGGAAATATCCCGCTTCGTTTTCCCCTTTCATTATGTGTAAATTTTATATCCCTTCCGGAAAGTAGCTTTTTACTTTTTGCACCAGTCCATCGATCTTCCAATCCGCCTTCACCAGATAATCATACACGTCGTAAGAAATAGCCTCCGCAACCCTTGCAGAATCCGAAAAATTCGTGAGGAGAATAATCGGGACTTTCTTCCCCCATTCGTCCTTTCTCAAAGCATTCAGAACCGCCATTCCATCCATTTCCGGTATAACGATGTCGAGTAAAATAATGTCCGGATGCCCCTCAAAAGCGCTCTCTAATGCTTTTGTTCCATCGGCAACCGCCGTCACATAAAACCCTTCTTCTTGGAATCGTCCCGCCAGCGTGTCGAGAATGAGCGCATCATCTTCCACAATTAAAATTTTTTTCTTTTCCATAAAACTTCTTATTTATAGTTTGAAGTATATCACGCCTAAAAAACAATGAAAAGACACTTCCCTGTACACAACACCCGGAAAAGCAAGGAAGGGCAAAAATTTAACAAAAAATGCGCTCTTTATGATATACTTAAACAGACACGCATTATAACAAATTTTAAAAAGCATGATAACACAAGAAAAGATGGACATCGATCCACAGATCATGAGCATTATTAGGCACGGAGACTATCACGAGATACACGAAAGTTTGGAAAAGGCCGGCTTGTTGGAAAACGGCGTTGCTGAGCTCCGCGCCAAATACACCGAACGTTTCAAAGCGAGAGATTTTGAACCGGATCAAAAAATATGGGAAATGATGGTAATCGAAGATTTTTATGATGCCCTCACACTCAAACACAGCGTGCGAACTTTTGAACTCATAGATGAAATCATTCACAAAAATCTTGTCGGCCCCCATAGAGAAAATGTGCGTCTCAAAGAGCTCATTGAGGCAAACGGTGTGAGTGTGCACGACATGAGACTCGCTGCCCTCGGACACGATATCGGAAAATTAAAAATACCGCTTGAGGTACTGCACAATACTCTCTCCGATGATGACATGAATCATATTCTGCTTGATATGATCCATTGCGGCGTACACAAAAAAGAGATCTTTGAAAGGATTGGCTTTGATGCGGGTGAAAACGAAACAAAAAGCGATGAAGAAATATTGTCTGCGCTTTACGAAAAAGGTCTTCGTGGCATAAATGTTGTCCCTCTTTCTGAGGCGTTCCCCGAGGAAAAATACCCGGGAGTAACGGAGTCACTGCAAAAAAGAGGTTTTTCTCCAGATCAAACCATAAAGCAAGTCGCGGTGGCACATGAATCTGCCGGAAAAGAAATATTTGAAACGCTGAATGAACCGGTTGTGGCGGATCTTATCGGACATCACCACAACTACAAAAAAGAACCGGACAGCGACATGAAATATAAAATAAAAATACCCGCGCTCCATACGATCGACGCAGGCGATGAATTTGGCATCTACAATCTCCTTAAGATCGCCGATGAAATGGATTCTCTTCAGAGCTCTCGCCCGTATAAAAAAGCCATGACCAGGCTCTCCGCTCTCGCGGAACTGACCCACCAAGCAGATGCGAATCGATTGGAGAAAAGACTTCTCTATCTTTTAGTAGATAATGAATATGAAGAATTAAAAGAAAAAATGAAGAATGGAACGCTGGATGCAAAAACGCAAGAAGAAGAGAAAAAAAGCATTGAGCGTGTAGAAGAGTTTCTGGCAAAGACAAAGCTGATATTCGCATAAGATAATAAAAAAATCCGCTCAACGCGGATTTTTTCTTGTGCCCAGGGGCAGAGTTGAACTGCCGACCCTTGGTTCTTCAGACCAATGCTCTAACCAACTGAGCTACCTGGGCGCACGATATGTATAAGGGATTAGTATATGGAAAAGAGAACTTCGTCGCTCCATTCCCTTATACGTACTCCATATACTTGTATGTTATACTCGTTTTTGACAGTTTTGTAAAGAAATTAGGGTTTAAGTCCCGGAATCATGCTGGACACGCTGTTATACATCTTGAGCAGAGATTCTATATATGGCTGAGCGTAATAATACGACCCAACCATCAAACCAAGAATGAGCATCCAATAAAAGATGCGGAATATCCTCCCCCACCACATATTGTTGTACATAGTGTGAAGCATTTCGTTATTCTCTTTTTCGATCTTGTAGGTTTCTTTCAAAAGCTCCTCTTCCTTTGGTTCAAGCATGAAGATATGATACCAAAAAATGACGTTTGAATCAATTTTTAAAGAGAGTATAATCACGATATGATAATCAATGGAAAACAAATCTCGCAAGAAATAAAGGAATCTCTCAAAAAAGAAGTTGCTAGACTACCGCATGAACCACAGCTTGATATTGTCTATGCCGGAGACAACCCCGTCATCGAAAATTTTTTGAAAATAAAAATGCGATTCGGCAAAGAGATCGGCGCGAAAACGATCGTTCATCTGTTTTCTGAATCAATTTCTGAAAAGTTACTGATCTCGATCATACAAAAAATCGGTGTGGAAAAAAAATCAAACGGGATAATTATTCAACTTCCTCTTCCAAAAGGGATGAATATTGAGAAAATTCTGAACGCCGTACCTGCCGAAAAAGATGTTGACGTTTTGTCGGATGCCGCTTTCGCCAATTTTGAGAAAAGCGAAAAAGCAAATATACCCCCCGTCGCCGATGCGTTCATGGAAATACTCGACAGAAACAACATTTCTGCCAAAGGAAAAAAAGTGATAATTTTGGGACGCGGACGGCTCGTCGGAAAACCATTCGCCATTTGCATGGAGAGAGAAGGCGCGAATATTGTACGCCTAAATAGCACAACAGGAGATCCTGTTCCACACCTTTTGACCGCCGACATCATCGCGGTAGGCATCGGCAAACCGCATTTCATAAAACCGGAAATGATTAAAGAGGGCGCCATAATTTTAGACGGCGGCACCAGCGAAAAAAACGGAAAGATAGTCGGAGACGCCGACCCGACCTGCGCCGAAAAATGCAGCATCTTCACGCCGGTTCCGGGAGGCATCGGACCGATTACCGTGGCGCTGTTGTTTAGGAATTTATTGAAGTCTGTAAAGTCGTAAAGTCCATAAGGTCTATAAAGTCACGACGAAAGAACTTGACAGGCGCATTAAAGTTTGATATAAGATATAAGGATATTGCTTCGGCAAAAAATTGATTTTTTCACAGTATGAAGGAGAAAGGAATGGCTAGATTACCATTAAAAGAAGATATGAAACGATTATTCAAAATATATTGTTCCGTTGCTTTAGTTGGTGCTTCGTTACCTGTTATTGGTCTTGTCTTACTAATCACATGGTCAGTGATTTCTAAAGTCTTAACATAAAATTCTATTCAAAATCGCCTTGGCAGATGCCAAGGCGATTTTTTTATTGTCGTTCGTTTTTTTTCTTTCCTGTCCCCTTGGCAAGAATCGAACTTGCATCAGCTCGCCCCGTTACAAATTGTCCTCTTGGCAGGAATCGAACCTGCATCAGCTCGTTAGGAGTGAGCTATTCTATCCATTGAACTACAAGAGGAAAATTTGTAACGGGGCGAGTTAG
>Ga0172379_10008183_pt1 | contig 13260 bp, 7 predicted proteins | sample GrowelOW334metaG_FD_119756 | JGI IMG/M metagenome (GOLD analysis project Ga0172379, IMG submission 119756) | Groundwater microbial communities from an aquifer near a municipal landfill in Southern Ontario, Canada - Groundwater well OW334 metaG | ecosystem: Environmental > Aquatic > Deep... | reverse complement strand
CTGATCATCGATTGATTGTATTTGTCTGCTTTTATCTTCGGATGATTTACGAGCATAAAGTATGTATTTTATGTTTTCCATATTATTTTATTATGATTTTAATTAAAAGGACAGCCCTGCGTTGAATAGAAACATCTAACCCAAAAAGAATTAAACATCACTAAACAGGACTGCCCTTTTAATAGGGTGATGCTTTTCCATTTTTGGGTATATTTCTATTCAACATATTAATCATATCATATTTTTAGCTATTTTTCAATGTTTTTCCCTGTTTTTTAATATCAAAAGAGCTGATAGCTATTGTCTTAACAAATATCAAAAGTTGTGAAGCTTCTTTTCTTGCTTCTTCTAAAGTCAAAGTAACATTTCTGACTTTTCTCTGAATTTCAATATATTTTTTTAATTGTTCTTCTGATATTTGCATAAAACAGTTATAAATTATGAATTATTTTTATTTATATTTGATGTCTTCTTCTTCGCCTTCGAATTTTTTTCATTCACCTTTGTATAATACTTCTCACTTTTTATATTCATTAGACCCAACTTGTTTCATTGGGTCTCCATTGTAAGTTGGTCGTTGTGTTTTCTCTGGCACTCTATCTATTCAGTTATCTCAATGAAGTTTAATATTAAAGTTTTCCCTGGTTTGTCATATTTCCTTATTACCTTTAATATTCTTTTTAGATCAATATTTAATGAACTTTTCTTTTTCTTGCAAATTATCGGTTTGGATTAATGAATCAAAAAGCGTCGAAAGACTCTCTGCAGTATTCTTTGTATTATTCTCTGTATAGATAGTTGGATTGTTTGAGTACGACTTGCCTTGTTGTTTAGACATAACTTGTTGTGTTGTTTTGTTGTAACTCAATATTTGATTTATTACTTCGTCTGTATTTATTTTGTAATAGCTTTTGGCGGGGATGTCTTTTCGAGTTATTTTTATTAAATTAAGTTTTATTAAGGTCTTTTTAGCATTTCTTAATTCTGTTGGGCCTAAACACATCTCTTGCATTATATCATTGTCGGTTTTGTAAAACTCATTATGTTTCATCGCTTTGTCTCAATATAAAAGCTGAGATAATAATAGTCCTGAAGTGATTTTGTTGGCTATTTTGGCGTAGACGGAATAAAATGCTATTGGTCGTTCCGAGAATGCTTCTAATAAAGCTTTTATATCTTTTGTGTTGTCCATTGTTTAGAGTTAAAGTTTTTGTTAATTTGGTTTTTAAAGCCATTAATTTTAGAGAAGGGTATTATTCTATGCTTTAGGGAGATAGGGTGGGTTTGCAGTTGAATTTACCATTGAATTATACATTCCCCAGCTATGTTTCCGTTCTGGTCTTGTTATATAATTGTTGGAGTAAAGCAGTTTTGTCTTTTAGGTCATATTCGCCTTTGTCAACCAGAATATTAAAATGTTGTTTTAAGATTCTGTAGTTATAGTTTCTTTTTTCAATAGCTTGAACGAAACATACTCAAGAAGTATAATAAGGATTATTGTGCTGTATCTTATCAAAAGTTTGTTTTAGTTTTTTCATAGGTATTTGTTTATAGCTAATTATTAAGTTTATTATACTAAAAAAGCCCCACAATTGTTTCGTTTGTGAGGTTTTTGTAAATATTTTAGTTTTATATCAAATTATTAATCAAAATTGGATGGATTTTCACAAGTTTTGTTTAAAACTTGTGAGGTTTCTTTGCTCTTTCTCTACCCCTTTCTTTTTTACATTCTTCGTTTTCTTTTGTGTCCGGGCAAAATCTTCCTTGATAATTAAATGGTAATGTTTTGCCACAATTTTTACAAAAGTTCATCTCTTTATATAAGGCTAAAAGTTCTTCAGTAAATAATTCTTCCCAGTTTTTACATACTGCGATAGTGATTTTATTCTCATTATCAATAGCATCTTGGTTATATTTTGTATATTCTTCAATGAAGTTTTGCTTTCCAAGTTTATTGGTTACAGGAATAATGCCGTTTTGGAAGCCATCATCCAATATTTTTCAAAAAATTGAATAGGGAGTTGAAATGTATATAGGTTTTGTGTATTTGGCAATAGATTCATAAAATTCGAAGTTGGTGATGGTGTTATTTTTAATTTTCTTGTAGATGCTGTTGAAAAATTCAACAAAGTGATTGTTTTCAATATAACCAAATTTTTCCACTAATGCTCAAAAGCTTTTAAAACAATCATCGTGTTGTTTTCAAATAGAATTACTTGTTATGAAAGCTGGAATTTCGGCTGCTCCTTTATAGCTATACATTCCTATATCAAAAACTTCAATACAAGGACGTCAAGACGTTTTGGCTCCGGGAATCATTTCGGGAATATCTTTTTCGATTTTAGTTACTCATTCAACCGAAGCATTGAGTTTTGATATATTTATTATTTCAACATCCATAAAGGTAGCTTTAATAGTTTCTGCTGACGGAACTAATATATCTTCGCTTAATACTTCTTTTTGTAATAATATAAGAAACTGTCTAAAAAGCATTTCATATTTTTTTTTGTCATAAAATAGCTGATCTTCTTTGTCTGTTGTATCGTTGTCTTCCCAATTATCCCCGACTATAATTGCATATCTAATTGGAAATCTATCTGGCAAATTATGCATTTTAGTTATATTAAATAGTTTTATAATTCAAACTTGCAATTTTTATTGGCCTGTGGTATTATTAGAGTATACCAAATGTTGGATATCAAATCAACAAGCGGTATGATTTAGAAAAAAATAATTACCTAACCCTTATAGCATTTGGCAATTTCCGCTGTAATATATGGTAAAAAATCCTACGCGAATAAACACGGTCTCCTGACCGGTACTTATTCGCGTAGGTCTATACCCGAAAGGGCATAGGGCAATTTCGAAAGGAGTTGTCGCCGCTGTCGGGGGACCGTTTTTGTTTCTTGACGCGGATAAAATCATACGCGAATATGAATATAAAAACAACAATTTTTGAAATAATTTTATTTGTATTATTATTAGTTTCTTTATTATTTTTTGATGCAAATCCTGCGTTGTGAGGGTTTGTTTTTTTGTTTTTTTATATCTTAGATAAAGGTAAGTATTTTTTAAAAGAAAAAGAGTATTTAAAGTCTTTTATGCTTTACTTTTTATCTATAATAATTCTATTTTGGATTGTGTGATTTTTTATGATTTATCGGCATATTTATTTATTATTAATTATTCCATTGGGGTATATTCCGTATCATTTGTATAAAGAATATTCAATAAAATATTATTAAACTAATTTTATGGCCAAAACATTATTTTCATTTCTTAACAAAAATCGAGCGAGTAGACTAATCGCAACGGTTTTTATTGTTTTATTTATTTTTCCACAAGTGTCTTTGGGAGTATGGTGAAATCCATTTAGTTGGGATTTATTCAATAATAATAAAGCAAAGAATAGTAATCAACTTATAAAGGTTCAACAATCAGGGGGTGGAGTTGAACAACCAAAACAGAAGGTTATTATAACTAAAAAAATAACTACTACGACAACAAAAGTGAAAGATCTAATTAGTGATACAAAAATGGTGAGTACAACTACTCAACCAGTAGTTAATATAGTTGCAGAAACCACAACTACTTCTTTAGCTAAGAATGCAGAGATAACATCAACAACGACAACAAAATTAACGAGTACCCTTGAGCAGGAAAAGAACATTCAAGCGCAGAATTTATCTAAAGTTAAGTTAGCTTTAGCACGGCTTCAATCAAACTTAGCTAAGCAACGGTTAGATAGAAGCGCGACCTGGGCTGATAAGAATCAAGATCAAGAATCTGTGAAATTAATTAGACAATTTTTGGATAATCCTTCCTTTGCTAATTTAAAAGATTTTTGTTTGAAAGCTAAAGATGTAAAAGGAAAAGATACAAAACAAGTTTTGAATGAAGAAAGAAGTGGAATGATTAGTATATCAAAAACTTTATACGAGGAACTTACGTGATGTTATTCAGTTATTAACGAGAGCTCTAATTCAATTTCTTTTGTTAAGTATGATCCAAGTTTTCTTATCCCACTTACTGATCAAAATGATTCTGATAAAATTAGAACTTTACAAATTAAATATAATGATGCAATTATAAAGGCGAAAGATTATGCTATATTTGGCTATACTAATCATTTTATCGATGGTCCTAAGAATCCGAGAAACGAAGCAGAAACAATAATAGAAAGTATGAAAACGAGTGAATCCAAAGTGATTAAAAGCGCTAATACTGGTATGGCTTACAGTGCATTATTAAATATTATAATTCCAGAAGTAGAACTTGAAAAGTATTTAAAATAATGCATTATAGATATAAGTCATAATGTATATAAAAATGGTGGGAAATGGTGGGAATTTAAGATAGAGATATTATTAAATGGTGATAAATTTAAGATAAAAATGTTGGAAAATGTTGGAAAATGACGCATTAATGAAATGATTGAAAATGATGGAAAATGAGGGAAAATGGTGGGAAATTAATGTATTATAAAAACCTTGGAAAATCGTGGAAAACTAATAACATATATAAACGCTTTGTTAGTCGTTTTTTATGTAAAACATTAATAAATAATAGTAAAATGGTGAATATTTGTATTAAACGATAAAATGATGGAAAACAATGGAAATTTAAGATAAAATGGTTGAAAATGGGGGGGATCTAAGATAATATTTTTGAGAAAACTAAAGAAAGAAAATTTGAAAATTGGTAGATTTATGAATGAACATTTTATAACTATATATATTTGTAAAAAGTTTGAAAATGTGATAATATTAATATAATAAATAAAACACTGATTATTCATTTTTATGAACTTAGATTTAACTGACAATGAAAAAAGAGATATTATTAAGTATGTTGAGTCTGGAAAACCTTTACCCGATCAATATCGTTTTTTATTATTTGAAAACAAGCAAGAAGTAGAGTTGCTATGAAATGGAAAAACGAACGAAATTACAAATATTGTTTTACCTTTTCAGATTATTGAGCAAGTTGATGAACCAAGAAGTGAAAATAATAAAAACTTACAAACAGCCTTATTTGATATGGATAATAGGGGTAGACAGATAAAAGGATGAACGAACAAATTAATTTGAGGGGATAATAAGTTGATTTTATCAAGTTTGAAAAACGGTCCAATGAGAGAAGAAATAGAAGCTCAAGGTGGCATCAAGTTGATTTATATTGATCCGCCATTTGATGTTGGTGCAGATTTTTCTATGAATATTGAAATCGGCGCTGAAGAATTTACAAAAAAACCGAATGTTTTAGAAGAATTAGCATATAGAGATACTTGAGGTAAAGGCGCTGATAGTTTTATTACAATGATTTATGAAAGATTAGTATTAATGAGAGATTTAATGTCTGAAGAAGGGAGTATTTATGTTCATTGTGATCACAGGGTGAATAGTTATATGAGATTAATTATGGATGAAATTTTTGGAAAAGATTCTTATAGGAATGAAATAGTTTGGTCTTACCAAGGATCGTGGGTTGAGCCAAAAACATATTTTCCACGAAGACACAATTTAATTCTTTTTTATAAGAAGAATAATAATGATTTTTTCAATCGTCAGTATGAAGATAACTCTGAAGAGCAAGTAAATTTTAAGAGATGGGAGAAATATCTTATTGATAATAAAATATTTGGTAAATATTATCCAAAAGATGACATTAGATTTAATACTTACCTTGATAAGTTTGTTAAGGAGAATAGTAGAGAGCCAAAAGATGAAGATATTATTTTTGAAATAAAGGGTGCTGTAATTGGCTCAAGTTGGTATATTAAAAAAGTTGATCCGAAATCGCCTGAAAATATAGATTATCCGACGCAAAAATCTGAGGCATTGTTAAAAAGAGTGATTGAGGCGTCCTCGAGTGAAGGTGACATAGTCGCCGACTTTTTCTGTGGTTCAGGAACAACTCTTGCTGTTGCAGAAAAACTGGGTAGAAAATGAATCGGGGCGGATTTAGGCAAGTTTAGTATACATACTACAAGAAAAAGAATGATAAATATTCAAAGACAATTAAAGAAAGAAGGCAAAGATTTTCGTGCATTTGAGATTCTTAATCTTGGTAAATATGAAAGACAATTTTACGTTGGTGTAAATCCTAACTTAAGAGAAGAAGAAAAGCAAAAACAACTTGAGCAAAAGGAAAAAGATTTTATAAGTTTAGTTTTATCTGCATATAAAGCTGAAAAATCAGAAGGATTTAATACTTTTAGTGGTAGAAAAAATTCCAGATTAATTGCTATCGGTCCGATAGATTTACCAGTATCTCGTTTATTTGTTGGAGAAATCATAAAAGAATGTTTAGAAAAGAAAATTACAAAAGTTGATGTTTTGGCTTTTGAATTTGAAATGGGATTATTTCCAAACATTCAAGAAGAGGCTAAAGAAAAAGGTGTAGACTTAGTATTAAAATACATCCCAAGAGATGTATTTGATAAAAAGGCAATTGAAAAGAGCCAAGTAGTTTTTCACGATGTTTCTTATATTGAAGTAAAATCTAAAATCAAAAAACACTTAGTTTCTATTGAATTGTCGGATTTTTCCGTATATTATAGTCAAGATTCAATCGATAATGTATCAGAAAGTTTGAAGAATGGTAGTAATAAGATTACGGTTGACGGTGGCCAGATTGTAAAAATAAGTAAGGATAAAACTGGAATTATAACCAGAGAGATTTTAACTAAAAAATGAAGTGATTGAATAGATTATTGAGCGGTTGATTTTAATTTTGAAAGTAAAAAGGAGATTATTAAAACAAAAAATGATAAAGGAGAAATCGAGGAAAAATGAACAGGGGATTATATCTTTGAAAATGAATGACAAGACTTTAGAACTAAAAAGAAGAGAGACTTATTATTAGAAACTCCATTCGTTGAAATTACTCCAGGTAAAAGAAAAATTGCTATAAAAGTTGTTGATATTTTTGGTAATGATACTATGAAAATAATAGATATAAATATATAATTATGTTAAATAATTTATTAGAAACCACAAAATTAGAGAAACAAATTGAGGCTCTTCAAAAGGAACTTCAAATGGCGAGTGTTAGTTTTATAGATTCTCAAGTTAAATACAGGGATAGTCTTTTAATTGTTTTTGAAAAATTTGCTTTTTATTCTGCGGGCATAATATCTTTAAGTATTACTTTTCTGGGGTATTTGTTCTCTCAAGATAAATGTATATTAACAGAATATTTTTTATATATGCCAATATATATGTATGTATATATAAGTTGGATTTTCTTAATTATCAATCTAATTTCAAGTTTGTTTATAAGATGGACAGATTCTTTATATATATTCTATAATAAGCAAACATATTATTATAAATCTAAGAAAGATTTTGAGGATCATAAGTTCAAATTTATGGATATTTATCCTAATATGATTTTTGAAAAAGACAAGGCTTCCGATATCGCTGTTTGTAAGAATAATATAAATATATTGGGGAAAACAGTTGATACATTGAACAAACAGGAAGCCAGATATTTTAAGATAGACAAGGCCTTACGGGTGGTTTCGGTAATTACTTTTGTTTTAGGAATAGTAATGTTATTATTGTTCGTATTAGTGTCTACTTATAAATTAATTAATATATAAACTATGTCATTACATCCTAATTTTCCAAAATCACCATATGAAATATTAGATCCTTCAATCCGTTGGTTTCCAGCAGACGAAAGTTTACGTGAACAAACATATGAGAAATTATTACCACCGTTGGTAGCAGAACTAAGAAAAAGGGTAAAAGAATGAAGAGATGACAATTATAATGGTGCAAGCAAAACGAGTAAAGCATTATTAAGATGATGATTTCAAACAGAGCATTTAATAGAAAAATCAAAAGGAGAGTTCTTCGATTTTAAGTATTACTTTGCTCAAAGAGAAGCAGTAGAAACAATTGTGTATTTATATGATGTTATTGAAGTTAAAGATAAATATGACTTAATGAGATTTGACAGTACGGGAGTAGTTGTTGCTAATAGATTTGACGAGACGTGATTAAGATTTGTGATCAAAATGGCTACAGGTAGCGGAAAAACAAAAGTATTAAGTTTGGTTTTGGCTTGATGTTATTTTCACAAGATGTATGAACCAAACTCTAATTTAGCAAGGAATTTTTTAATTATAACGCCGAATATTATAGTTCTGGATCGTATCAGAACGGATTTTGATGGGCTAAAGATATTTTCAGAAGATCCTATTCTTCCAGATAATGGTTTTGAAGGATTTAATTGAAAGGATGATTTTCAAATGGTTTTACATATTCAAGACAAGATAGACAGCGTTAAAAAAATAGGAAACATCTTTCTTACAAACATACACAGAGTTTACGAAAATGGTGATAAGAATTCAAGTTTTAATGACGAGAACACTTCAGATTATTTTTTGGGAGAAAAACCAGTCGGCAAAACAAATGAATCAAAAGTTGATTTGGGTGATATTGTTAGGAACATAGATGAGTTGATAATTCTTAATGATGAAGCGCATCATATTCACGATCCTAAGATGGCTTGATTCAAATCTATTGAAGATATTCATCATAAGTTGCAAATGAAGAATAAGTTTTTATCATTACAAGTTGATTTTACTGCTACGCCAAAATATAATAATGGCGCAATATTTATTCAAACTATTACGGATTATCCGTTAGTTGAGGCAATATATCAAAATATAGTAAAGCATCCAGTTTTGCCAGATCACGTAAGCCGTGGAAAATTAGTAGAACAGCCAACATCTAACTACGTAGAAAGATATCGAGAGTATATTCATTTAGGATATACAGAATGAAAGAAAGTTTATGAAGATATGCAAAAAGTAAATAAAAAAGCCGTTTTATTCATAATGACAGATGATACAAAAAATTGCGATGAAGTAAAAGTGTTTTTGGAGAAAAATTATCCTGATTTACAAAATTCGATATTAGTTATCCACACTAAAGACAACGGCGAGATATCGGAATCAGTAACCAGCAAAAGTGCTGATGAATTAACAAAACTTAGACAAGAAGCCAATACAATTGACCATTCGGATAATCCCTACAAAGTGGTGGTTTCTGTTTTGATGCTTAAGGAGGGGTGAGATGTTAAAAACGTAACAACTATAGTTGGTTTACGTGCATATAACTCACCGTGTAATATTTTGCCAGAACAAACTTTGGGCCGTGGTTTACGTAGAATGTTTGCAGGACAAAACGATATGGCAGAAAAAGTAAGCGTTATAGGTACGAATGCTTTTATGGAATTTGTTGAATCAATTAAAAATGAGGGGGTTGATCTTGAATACAGAGAAATGAATGAAAATAGTAAACCTCAAATGCCAATATTGATTGAGATTGATAATGGCAATGTTAAGAAAGATATTGAGAAATTAGATATTGAAATTCCAATATTATCTCCTAGAATTAATCGTGAGTATAAGAATTTATCATTGATTAACATTTCGAAGGATTCATTTGAAGGAATAAGCATAATTACATTTACCAAGGAAGAGATAAAAAAGATTATCTTTCGAGATATTGTTACTAATGAAATAACTCACGAGGTTGATTTTGATTCTGATATTATTCCTGACTATAGAAATGTCATTAGCTATTTTGTAAAGAACATTATGAGAGACTTAAGATTAATCAGTGGTTATGATGTGCTGTACGGCAAAGTTAAAGAGTTTATTCAAGATGATCTATTCGGGAAGATTGTTGATTTAGAAGATAAAAATATTTTAAGAAATTTGTCAGAATTATTAGCTATCAAAACAATCATTAATACTTTCGTAAAAGAAATAAATAGATTGACGGTAGTAGATAAGGGAAACGCAGAGATACAAGATCATATAAAAATAAGCAAAACAAGACCATATGTGACAAAAGATCAAGGATTCATTATTCCTAAGAAAAGTATTTTTAATAAAGTGGTTGGCGATAGCCATTTTGAACTGGAGTTTTCCAGCTTCTTAGAAGATTGCGACGACATAATATCATATGTTAAAAACTCTTTTGCAATTCATTTCAAATTAGATTATTGTAACGCTGACGGTAATATTGCAGATTACTACCCAGATTTTATTGTTAAAATAACATCAAAAGAATGTTATGTCATAGAATTAAAGGGCAGAGAAAGTATGGACGATGTTAAAAAAGTTGAACGGCTAAGACAATGGTGTGAAGATATAAATAAACTTCAGAAGGATGTTAAATATAAAATTATGTATATTAAAGAAGAGGTATGATTTACATACCAAGCTAAATTAAATAATTTTAGCGATTTAGTTAAGATTTGGGGTGAATAAAAAATGAATTAAAATGATTAATAATTCTCTTAATTTGAATAACCAAAGAAACAGATGTAAATTTGTGACTTTTCTAGCAAAAGAAAGATATACTCCAAAACTTAACGTTGAAACAAGTATTTATGATATTTTTTATGGGTTAGGCAGAACTAAAGAATTCTTTATCAATGTAAAAAAACATAATCATAAAATCAGTGATAATTTTCGATATTTGAAAAAGGAAGGAACTCAAAAAATAATTCTAAAAGATTACATAATTCTTGAAAAAAGAATGAATAGTATTTTGAATTTTTTGACACATTTACCTAATTCGGGAACAAATTTTGTTGATTTTAAGAAAATTAATCAACTTTGTATTAAGGGGCAACAAATTATTCGGAAAATTTTAAATATAATTGAAGAATGGGAAACTAAAGAACAACAAGAACAATCACAAATAACAACTCATAGCAATAATGAGTTTCGTGAAGAAAAAGATCATTTGTACCAAGTTTTATATGGCTTAGAAAGCTTAAGGGAATTCTCAGAAAGTAATCAGGCGATTTCTTCTAATAAACCGTTTATTCTCCTCAGTGGTATAGCTGGTTCTGGCAAAACCCATTTCCTATGTGATTTATCTGAAAACAGATTGAAAAACAATCAACCAACATTTATATTTCTCGGAGAAGAGTTTAACAAAGAAAACCCCTGAGATGTTATCCTAAAGATACTAGACCCAAAATCTACAGTTGAAGCTTTTCTAAATACCCTCAATTCTTATGCAGGAAACAAAAGAATGAGAGCAGTAATTATTATTGATGCGTTGAACGAATCTTTTTGCAAGGTAAATTGAACGAAACTTAATATTATTAAGAAGTATAAAAATATAGGGTTAATTCTCAGTGTAAGAAATGGCTTTGAAAGAGAATGCGTTCCACCCAGTATTGATAAGCATTTTATCCATATTGAACACGAAGGATTTATTTTCAAGGAATGGGAAGCAGTTACTAAATTTTTTGGGGAATATAAACTCCCATTGCCTGAAGTTCCTTTACTTCTTCCCGAATTTCGCATTCCTCTATTTTTAAAAATTTTCTGTATATCATACGCAAAATCAAAAAGACCTATAAAAGGCCATTATGGTTTTGCTCATATTTTTGAGCACTATGTAATTAATCAAGGTATAGATATCCTAAAACAATTGAATGAATCAACGGGGCCACAAGCAAGCATAAGCAGAATCTGAAACGGAGTAATAAAGGAAATAGCTTTGCGTATGGGGGAAAATAGCACAGAGAGAATATCTGAAAGTCAGATAACTATAATAGTCAAAAAGATATTTCCTAAAAAGTTTAAAAAAGCGCTAATATATTTAGAAAAGTTTTGATTAATTACAAAAATACCAAAATATGATAAAAATTTTAGACAAAACGGTTTCGATTATCGATTTCCCTATCAAAAATTTAGTGATCATTTAATAGTTAGAAATTTATTAAATAAACATTTAGATAAGCAGGATCCTATTAAATCTTTCCGTAAAAATACTGCCTTAGGGAATATAATACAAAAAGGATGAGGTGCTCGTGGTTTAATCGAATCATTATCTCTTCAGGTTCCGGAAAGATTAAAAGGGCGAGAATTAATTTATGTAACTCCTAAACAATTTAGAACGACTGACTTAGCAAAAGACACTTTTCTACAAAGTTTGATATGAAGAGATTTGAATGTTAAAAAGAATAAAGCTCAGTCCATAAAACCCAAAAGAGTTTTAAACTATATAAATAATTATATTGCTACTTCTTATGACGAAAATAATAAAGTCTTGGAAACATTGGTCGCCATTGCTATAATACCAGGTCACCCATTAAATGCTCACTTACTCCATAAACATTTGTCAAAGTTTAAAATGCCCGAAAGAGATAGATTTTGAATACCTTTTTTAAACTCTTATTATGGAGAGCAAAGCTCTGTTGATCGTTTAGTAGCTTGAGGTTTGAATAATTTAGATAAATCAAAAATTAGTAAGGAATCGGTAAAATTAGTTGCTATCCCATTGATTTGGTTCTTATCTAGTTCTAATAGATTTTTGAGAGATAAATCAACTAAAGCTCTTGTGTGCTTATTTGAAAAACACGTGAATGTCTTAGTAAATATAATTTCTGAATTTAAAAATATTGACGATCTGTATATACAAGAAAGATTATATGCAATTGTCTATGGATGTGCTTTGAAGAGTCAAAACGAGGAAGAAATAGTCAAATTAGCTATTTACACTTACAAGAACGTTTTTAAAAGCAAAGTTCCCTTAGAACACCTTTTATTAAGAGATTATGCAAGAAATATTATTGAACTTGGCTTATCTTATAAAAAAGAACTTAAAATAGATGTTAAAAAAATACGTCCACCATATAGTAGCAAATGGCCAAGTCGGATACCTTCACTAAGTTATCTTAAAAAAAGATATTACTCACTAAAATCAGGGTTTGTCAGCCGTAGTAACGAATTCCGTGATTATGGGAATATTTGATATTCACTAATGTATAATAATGAAGGTGGTATCGCTGATTTTGGAAATTATATTGTGAACTCAGCGTTACAGAATTGATCGAATATACCAATAAAAAGAAATTTTAAAACAAAAAAAGAAATTTATGATGGCTTTCTTAGTGGATTAAATAAAAAACAAAAATATTGATGAAACAGATTAGAAAAAATAAAACAATCAATATCTATGACTGATCTTTTAATTGGTATCCAAGAGGATAAAAAAGACAAGCCAAATACCTTAAAAATTATAGGCAATGAACTAGATGAAAAACGGCAATTCGCATCTAAAATTAAAAACTGTTTTATCACAACCCTCAATACAAAACAAAAGAATATTTATAAAAATTTTGTCACCCTATATCAACAAAATAAATACGAACACGATAACTTAGATTATGCCGCTATTCAAAGATTGATTTTTGATGAAATAATAAAATTAG
>Ga0172379_10008182_pt1 | contig 13260 bp, 10 predicted proteins | sample GrowelOW334metaG_FD_119756 | JGI IMG/M metagenome (GOLD analysis project Ga0172379, IMG submission 119756) | Groundwater microbial communities from an aquifer near a municipal landfill in Southern Ontario, Canada - Groundwater well OW334 metaG | ecosystem: Environmental > Aquatic > Deep... | reverse complement strand
TATTGGGGAAAAATTCTTTAAATTCCTGGTAAAGCTGGGCTGCCAAAGTTTTGTTGGGAGAAATAATTAAAGTGGGCTTTTGTATTTTTTGAATAACATTTGCTAAAGTAAAAGTTTTTCCGGATCCTGTAACGCCCAAAAGCACCTGGTCTTTTATGCCCTTATTTAAATTTTCAGACAGCTTTTTTATGGCTTTTGGCTGGTCTCCTGTTGGTTTAAATTTTGATTTTAACTCAAATTTTTCCATTGACTTTAAGTTAGCAAGGTTTCATAAAAATAGCAAACTATTGACAATGTCATTAAATAGGTATATAATTAAAAGAGTATAGTGGATAGCTCTTTTTTAGTTAAAATTACTTGCAAAATGGTTTCAGCTTTCAGCGCATTTGTGTGCTTTGAGAGCTGAAACCATGTGTCTTAATCTTGGCACTTCGCAAGATAGGATGAGTGGTAAGCAAAAGGAGATTAGCCATGATTTCGCTCGGACAAGCTCACGAGACAGAATTGACCCTGGAGCAAGCTGGAGCCACGCGGTACTTTTGGACGCGACTGGCTCAAGACTTGGAGTTGGCAAAAGCCGTTGTCGCCTTGGTGATGAAGTTCATCGTCATTGTGGTGGACTACGGTCACAGCCTCAAGGATGCCATCGTAGATTGTGACTTTGACTGGGTCAACAGCGACATCACAGATGAGCATTTTCCGGCTGAGGAAGACGAGCAAGGCAAAAAGGAAAACAAGTTCCGCCTGTTCCATTTTAACCGAGTTATCCAGGATGGCGATGAGGCTATCCGTGAAATGGATAAAGAGGGATGTCGTCCCGCTACGGTGCGCGAACTGTTGGCATTTGCCAGAGTCAATCCGGAGTTTCAGAGGCAGTTTCCGATAATTGCCTTAAAGTCTGTTTGGGTAGGCCGCGATGGCGCCCGCATGGTGGCCGCACTCTTTGGCCCTTCCGGCAAGCGCAGCCTGCACCTTTCCTACTTTGACCGCAGGTGGCGCGTGTCTTGCCGGTTCCTCGGCGTCAGCAAGTAATCTTTAAGCCCTTGGATACTTGGGATTTTGACACTTGTCATGATTCCTGGATTCTTGGAGCACAAGCCCCGAAACGAACTCGTTCGTTTCGGGGCTTTCACATTTTATAAATCGTGATATTATTAAATCGGATAGTAGGCTGATATGTTCGCGGTTACGGCTTCGGACGGCCGAATTCTGAATTTCATGAACGCGCAGAATTTCAGCGGTTACGGCTTCTGAAAGAATCGCGCCTGATTTTCTAAAAAATGAAGATTACTTGGTGCAGAACGTTATCGTATTTTAGATACGGAATTAGATACAGCTTTGAGATCGCCTTCGGGCTTCGATGAGCAGTGGCATGGGTGGCGTTTTGCATATTTCTGTTTGGGTAAACCGCAATGGCAACCGCATGGTGGCCGAACTCTATGGCAATTCCGACAAGCGCAACCTGAACCTGAACCTGAACTACTTTGACAACAGGTGAAACGAGTATTGCCGGTTCCTCGGCGTCAGCAAATTATCTTTATTTTCCCATCTTGTGATGGGTTTTATTTTACAGCTTTAATCCATCCGCCTAGCATTTTTCCAATCTCGCTCAATTTTTCAGAAAGTGAAATATACTCTTTATTATCCAGTGATTTTATTTCCCAACCCAATTGTAAAAAGAATTTAAGCAAGTTGGCTCATAAATATGAAGACATCATAAGCTTAGAGAACATTCTGGAAGCCTGGCAGGAATTCCTCAAGGGCAAAAGAAACAAGCCAGATGTTCAAAAATTTTCTTTCCACCTAATGGATAATATTTTAAATTTACATTACGAATTATTAAATCATACCTATAAACACGGAGCTTATCAATGTTTTAAGATAGCAGATCCTAAGCCAAGAATAATACATAAAGCAACCGTCAAAGATAGACTTTTACATCATGCAGTTTACAAAATGCTTTATCTATATTTTGATAAAAAATTCATCGCAGATTCGTATTCTTGCAGAAATAATAAAGGGATACACAGAGCTTTAAATCAATTCAGAAAATATTGTTATGCCGTTTCAAAAAATAATACAAGGCAGTGTTGGATATTAAAATGCGATATCAAAAAGTTTTTTACCAGCATAGACCAAAAGATACTAATTAGAATTTTAGAAAAATATATTTTAGATAAAAATATTATAGATTTATTATCGGAAATAGTTTTTAGTTTTGATAAAGGTCTGCCTTTAGGCAACTTAACCAGCCAGCTTTTTTCCAATGTTTACTTAAACGAATTTGACCAGTTCGTAAAACACAAACTGAAAATAAAATACTACATCAGGTATGCTGACGACTTTGTAGTTTTTTCGCAAGAAAAGAAATATCTAAAAGATTTAGTTTTGCCATTCCAAGATTTTTTAGAACAGCAGTTGAGGTTAACCATGCACCAAGATAAGATATTTATAGCAACCATTTATTCAGGCGTGGATTATCTGGGTTGGGTGAATTTTAAAGACCACAGGGTTTTGCGCAGGGTAACAAAGAGAAAAATGCTAAAAAAGGCATGTAACAAGAATTTGCAATCTTATCTGGGAATGCTAAAGCATGGAAACACTGGAAAGCTTAGAAGTATTTTGATAAACTAAAATAAATAGAATGATAGCATTTTTAGAAGGCAAAGTTATATTAAAAAAGGAAAAGTTTGTTATTATAGAAGTGGCCGGAATTGGCTACAAAGTTTTTTTATCCCGCCAAACCCTGTTAAGATTACCAGAAATTGGTAGCGCAATCAAGGTGTTTACATTTCAAAACGTAAAAGAAGAAGCGCTGGATTTATACGGGTTTTTAACTTATGACGAGCTTGAATTTTTTGAAACATTAAATGATATAAGAGGCATAGGGCCAAAAGCCGCTTTAGAACTTTCTGTTGTGGGGCCTTTAGAAAAAATAAAAGATAAAATTTTAAATCAGGACGAAAATGTTTTTGCCGGAATTCCGGGCATTGGGTCTAAAAGGGCAATGACAATAATTTTAGAGCTTACAGGAAAAATAAAACAACTGGGGTCCGCCTCCGCCAAGGCTTCGGCGGACGAGGCGGAAAATGCGCTGGTCCAGCTTGGCTTTTCAAAACAGCGGGCAAAAGAAGCTTTAAGCCATGTTTCTTCTAATATTAAAAATACCGAGGAGCGCATAAAACTCGCGTTAAAAAATTTAGGAAAATAACATTTACTGAAATGTTTACTGAAACGTTTCAGTAAATAAAAATATGGCTGATAAAAAAGAAAAAGATAAAAATATAAGAAAACTTACCAGAATGGGAGCCAAAGGAACAAGCATTGGCTTAACCCTGCCCGTTGAGATTGTAAAAAAGCTGGAATGGAAAGAGCACCAAAAAGTGGTGGTAAAATTAAAGGGCAAAGAAATTATTATTAAAGATTGGAAAAAGTAGTTTTTAGAAAAATACAATGAATGTGATTTATATTTTTTTAATAGAAGTGCTTTTGGGGGTTTTAGCCACGATGATTTTTGAGTTTATTTTGAAAAACAACAAAAATTTTCATAAAAAATATTATGAATATCATAAGCTTTTTTGGGGATATCATATACATCACAGCACTTACGGGCTTTTATCTATAATGTTTAGCGCGGGCATATTTTTATTGGACCAAAAGCGCATTGATATGTTTTTTCTGGCTTTTGGCATAGGAATTATTATCCAGCATACGCTTTCTGACGGCAGGTTTATTTTTATAGAAAAACAACGGCAATAATTAAAAATATATAATAAATAAAACTATGATTAAAAAAAGAAATCCGGCATTGGTGATTATTTTTAGTATAATCACTTTAGGCATATATTTAATTTATTGGTTTGTAAAAACCAAAGAGGAAATAAAATCTTTAGGAGCTCAAATACCAACTGCATGGTTTATAATAGTTCCAATAGCCAATGCTTATCTTTTATACAGGTATTGCGAAGGGTTTTCTGATTTTGTAAAAAAAGATAAAATGGGAGTTGTATGGTTTTTATTATCTGTGACATTATTTCCAGTGTTTCCTGTGATAGTTCAGACAGAGCTTAACAAATTGGCTGGATAGTTTGACTTTTTCCCATAATTTTGTAATATAAAAATATGCAGGATAAGATTATAAAGAATATTATTATTAGCATTATTAACCTCTCTTAGAGAAGGAGCGTTTTTTACAAGTAAAAAAAGAAAGCGCCTCTTCTCGAAAAGAGGTTTTTGTTTGTCCTTTGACATTTTTTTAGGATTGAAGGGAGTTGCAATGAGCACGGAAAAATGTTTTTTTGAATTTCTCCATTGTAGAGTGGAGACTGAAGACAATTTTGAATCTGGAAAAGAATTACCGGCAGAAGCCACTGTAAGAATTAAAATAGGAGAAGAGATTGAGCATAGGGTTGCAGAAGGAAACGGGCCTATTAATGCCCTAGATGCTGCTATGAGAAAGGCGTTAGAGCCTCATTTTCCTTGTTTAAAAAATGTTCAGCTGATTGATTTTTGGGTAAGAATACATAATGGGTCTGCGGGAACCGCAGCTTCTGTTGATGTTTTAATTGATTTTTGCGACGGCGAAAGGGAATGGGTCAAAAAAGCAAACTCTACAAATATTATTACAGCAAGCGCACTCAGCTTAATGGAGGGCTTTAGAGAGGCAATTTCTGCCTCGCAAGAAAAATTAGCATCAGCAGTTAATTGACTGCATACACCTATATGGGCGCCAGATATCTGACGCCTTTTTTTTATGCAGTTTTTATGATAGATTATAATAATGAATTTTAAGCAATCTATAAGAAAATTTATACCGAAATTTGCGCTAAATATCTACCATTTTAAGCTGGCTTTGCTGGGCGCTTTTTTGTATGGGTTTCCCGGTAAAAATAAAAGCATAAAAATTATAGGAATAACAGGAACCAGCGGAAAATCAACAACAGTTGATTTTGTTTGCCGTATATTAGAGGAAGCCGGCAACAGAGTATCGTCAATATCTTCTGTAAAATTTAAGCTGGCAGAAAAAGAATGGGAAAATAAACATAAAATGACAATGCCCGGCCGTTTTGTAATACAAAAATTTTTAAGGCAGGCAATAAATGCTAAATGCAAATATGTTGTTTTAGAAGTTACTTCAGAAGGCATAAGACAAAGCAGACATAGATTTATAAATTTTGATACGGCTGTTTTTACAAACTTATCAAAAGAACATATTGAATCGCACGGAAGTTTTGAAAATTATAGAAATGAAAAATTAAAATTATTTAAAATAGCAAAAAATATACACGTTATTAATTTAGATGATGAAAATGCAAAATATTTCGCCGAGATTCCGGCAATTTTCAATTTTCAATTTTCAATTTTCAATAAATTTTCAATTTTCAATTTTCAAACCATTACAGCAGAGGATGTTGTTGTTGATAAAAATGGCGTCTCGTTTCAGATTCAAAATGCAAAATTCCAAATTCCATTGATTGGACAATTTAATGTTTATAATGCTTTGGCTTCAATCTCTGTTGCAAAGGCCTATAATATTAATTTAGAAGTTTGCAAGAGAGCATTAGAAAAAGTAAAAGGGATATCGGGCAGAATGGAAATAGTGGCAAAAAATCCATTAGTTGTTGTTGACTATGCCCATACGCCAGACCAGCTTGAAGTAGTTTATAAAAGTTTTGAAGGAAAAAATTTAATTTGTGTTTTAGGAAGTTGTGGCGGTGGACGAGATAAATGGAAGAGGCCTGTGTTGGGAGAAGTGGCAAAAAAATATTGCAAAGAAATAATAATTACAAACGAAGATCCGTATGATGAAAATCCAATGGATATTATAAACCAAGTGGCTGAAAACGCCGGCTCCAGCGCCAAAAAAATATTAGACAGAAAAGAAGCAATTAAAAAGGCAATCTTGTCAGCAAAACCGGAAGATGTTGTTATAATTACAGGCAAAGGGTCTGAGCCATGGATGTGCATAGCTGATGGAAAGAAAGTGCCGTGGAGCGATAAAAATATTGTTTTGGAAGAACAGACAAAAAAATATTTACCCCGTTAGACGCGAAGCGTCTTTTCGGGGCCATGGGATGACCGCGAAATAGCGCGCGCGGCGGTAAAAAACATGTAAGCGATTGTTTTTTATATAGTTTTGTATAACATAATATAATAATAAAATAATACAAAAAAATTATGTTTGGCAATATTAAAACAAAAAAGATTTTTTTTATCATAATAACAACGGTGTTTTTGTTTACTTTTTTTGTTGTGCCAGTATCCGCGAGCTTTAGCGTTAATGCAGGCATAGAATCCCTGTATGCCAGTTTACTTAAAAATTTGGCAGATTATTTGCGCGTATCGATTGCTGCTATTATACAAAATAATATTACCGCTCCGCAAAATAATATTCCCGCCCCTGCTCCGCAAAACAATGTCCCTGCTCCGCAGAATAAAAATATTACAGCTCCTTTAAATTTTTATTCAGCGTCATTTTCTCCTGACCAAATAGAACTAAGGTGGGATGATAATTCAAAGGATGCAGAGAGCTATATAATAGAGAGAAGCCAAGATGGAGTTAACTTTACAGAAATAGCCCAAGTCCAGGGCAGCCAGTCTTCTTACAAGGATAATAAAAAATTGGATGCTGGTAGTGTTTATCATTATAGAATAAAAAAGAATACCAATAGCGGTTCTTCAAATTATTCTGAAGCAACTATTTCAACCCCGTCAAGCACGGATGCATCGAATATAAAAGAAAGGCTTACAGAATGGAAAAAAACAAACGATGCTTTTATTACTATCATAAAAAAAATAACAACAGAAAAAGTTACAGAACTTTCAAAAACATATAATTTTTCAAAACCAGTTGTTTCAAAATCTAAAACAGGTCGCGACATTATTAAAGTTGCAGGGAACCAATTATCATCTTTGGATTTGAATAAGCCAGTAATGCCATTTAAGCCAGTAAGCATTCTTGTGCCATCGGGTTTTGATGTGGCAGGAGTAGAAATAATTCCTGGCGACCCCATATTATTTAGCGGCAGTTATTCAATTGAGCCGTCTCCTGCTATTAGCCCTACAAGCGGAAAATTTGTTGATTCTGTTGGCGATAAAAGAATTTATAATTCAGACAATATATATCCATTTGAACCAGTCGGAGACATTACTATCCAAAATTTCAAAGGATTTAAAATAGCCGTCACCACTATCTATCCGTTAGAATACCACCCTGCATCAAAAAAAGTTTACTACTACCCAAATATTCAAGTAAAACTTAAACTTGTGCCCGCTATAACTGTAGCAGGGCAAGAATCTTTATCTCCCTCCACCTTTACCAAAGACAGAAGCAATGTTGCTACTTTGGTTGATAACCCAGAAACTGTTTATACATATATACCTCCTGCCAAAGAGTTGAAACTTCCAGAGTATGAGACGCCAATAGGAGGAGACTCTCCAATGTTTTATGAATATGAAACTTACGAAACCCTTGCTAATGGCATGCCAATTTTAAATAGCAGGCCCGGCGCTGCTGCTGCGATTTTTATTGATTTTGACGGAGATGCTTCTACAAGCACAACCCCTTACAGTGAAGATGGCGATTCTACAACCTTTACTGCGACAGAAGCTGCGCATATTGCCGAATGTTGGCGCCAGGTGTCTGCATATTATGCAATGTTTGACGTGAATGTTACCACAATACAGCCCGACACTACAAAAATTCCAACAGCATGGGGCGCTATTGGCAATAATATAAGCGGTGGCTATGCTGTTGTTAATAGTTTTCCAAACCCTAATAGGCCCTATTCTTTTAATCAAAGTAGCGATGCCCGCGGGCGTATTTCGGGCATTGCCCATGAGATTGGCCACAATTTTGGTCTAGATCATCAATCAACATACGACTTGTCAGGCAACAGGACAACGGAGTACTCCAGCGGATATGATACGTTGCACGGTCCACTAATGGGTGTGGACTATGCTGGAATAATACATAAGTGGTATATAGGCCGTCCGTCTTGGAGCCCGGCATCGTTTCAGTATGACATGAGTGTAATCGTCCCCCAGATCAGGAACTTTGCCCAGGCTTGGAACGGTTACACCGGCGACGGTTATGCCCCGGATGATTTTGCCGACACTATTGCTAAGGCTACTCCTTTAAGCGTAAGTGGTGGAACTCAAGCTGTTGCAGGCGTTATAGAAAAACTTACAGATGCCGACGCTTTTTCGTTTACAATAAAAGACCAAGGCAATTATCTTTTATCAGTAACTCCTGTTTCGCCCTCGGGTTTAGACCCAACTCTTTCAATATATGACTCAGAAGAAAAATTATTAGGATACAAAGATGGCGATCCTCTAATACGTGCGAAAGATATAAATGTAGGCACTCTTAAAAATATTAAAAAAATTAGCCTTACATTACAACCTGGCACATATTATGCTGTTGTTGCCAGTCATGGAAATTACGGAGACATAGGACAATATGCTATGGCAGTTGTTTCAAGCAGTGATGCATCATATATATCTGACACTGTAACTCGGGCTGGAGCAGTGTCTAATTTTACTGTTAGTTCATGGGTAAAATCCAACTCCACGCTTATTTTAAACTGGATTGATTCTAGTTGGGAAACCGGTTATAGGGTAGAACGATCTTTAAACGGTGTAGACAATTGGACAATATTAAGCACTGAAACTAGTAATACACCCAGCAATAGACCTGGCTACACTGATCGTGAATTAGCCCTTGGCAATTACTATTATCGCGTTGTAACTGTGGATGCGTCCGGAGATTCGGCAACGTCTTCAGTTGTTTTGGCGAGCACTAAAAACCTTGCGCCTAGGATAGATATTACAGCCAGAGCCGAGCCTAATCCGGTTACGGGCAACTCAACGGGGTTATATGCGAGTGCCACTGATGATGACGATGAACTTAACCTTACATATACTTGGGCAACAACCAAAAAACCCAGTGGCGCAGCTGAACCAATTTACAGCTCTAATGGCACTTCTGCATCTAGATCTGTCTCAGCCACTTTTTCCTCTGCGGGTGTCTATACTTTTAAAGTTACAATAGCTGATACCGGTGGGCTAACTGTCACAAGCAGCACAAGTGTTACAGTAAATCAAACACTTACAAGTGCAGTGGTTGCTCCAGCTACGGTTTCATTAAATATTAATCAAACCCAGCAGTTTTCTGCAACAGCCCTTGACCAGTTTGGTAATGCTATGGCCAGCCAGCCGTCTTTTACGTGGTCAAAGACCTCGGGCGTTGGGATAATCAATTCTACCGGAATGTATACAGCTCCTGCTGTAGCTGGTTCGTCCGTAATTACAGCTACCAGCGGAAGTCTGAGCAAGAACGCAACAATTGAAGTTAAAAAAGAATTAGGTGGCACCAAAGCAATCACGGCTTTTGATTTTGCGGGGCTTACTCCATTAGTTACAGGATCAATCAATGAAACAGCGCACACAATATCTTTAACTGTCCCCTATGGGACAAATGTTACAGCTTTAGTTCCTACAATTATTATTACCGGAGCTTCTGTTTCTCCTGCATCCGGAGCAGCCCAAAATTTTACAAGTTCTGTAGTTTATACTGTTACTGCCGAAAATTCATCAACACAAAATTATACTGTTAGCGTTAATGTGTCTCCACAGATTACATATACGATTACATCCTCATCAGGAACCGGAGGTTCTATCTCTCCTTCGGGCGCAGCTACGGTAAACCAAGGCTTTAACCAAACATTCACTATTACACCCAGCTCGCATTACCACGTTTCAAATGTTTTAGTTGACGGAGTGTCTGTTGGAACAGTCGGCTCTTATACTTTTACTAACGTAACAGCAAACCATACTATCTCATCTACCTTTGCTGCCAACACTTATACCCTCACTTACACAGCCGGCACACACGGCTCTGTTTCAGGAACTTCTCCTCAAACAGTAAACTACGGCGTTAGCGGAACAGCTGTCACAGCAGTTCCTGCCACAGGCTATCACTTTGTTAGCTGGTCGGATAGTTCCACATCTAACCCGAGAACTGACACAAGTGTTGTAGCAAATATTTCTGTCACCGCCAGCTTTGCTATTAATACCTATACGCTTGTTATAACATCCAAAAATGGAACAGTAACAAAGTCTCCGGACAAGGTAAGCTACAACCATAACGAGACAGTTGTATTAGCAGCTACGCCCAACGCAGGTTATTCATTCACTAGCTGGTCAGATGGAGCCACAGGCTCAACTAATCCTTTAACTATTACAATGGATTCTGACAAATCCATTACCGCCAGCTTTACAATAATACCTTCTAAAAATAAATCTCCAGCAGTAAACGCAGGTAAAGACCAGACAATAACTTTGCCAACCAATCAAGTATCATTAGATGCCACAGCAACAGATGACGGTCTGCCAGACAATAAACTTGTTACAATATGGACTAAAGTATCAGGACCAGGAACAGTTACCTTCAGCGATAGTTCAGCAGTAGATGCAACAGCTACCTTTTCTGAAGCAGGTATTTATATATTAAATCTTGAAGCAAGCGATGGCGAACTTTCAGCAAGCGATACAGTAACAATAACTGTAGAGGCTGCTGTTATAGTAATTCCTGTTAAATATACCATTACAGCTTCCGAAGATCCTCACAGTTCAATAACTCCAAAAGGAGACGTGTTGGTAGAGAGTGGAGCCAGCCAGACATTTACCATTGAACCTAAGAATGGCTACAGCATAAAAGACGTAATTGTGGATGAGGTCAGCAAAGGAGCATTAACTAGCTTCCAGTTCCAAAATGTTACAGTTAACCACATAATTTCAATTGTCTCCTTTGCTTGCGATAAGGATATTTCAGATCCAGCCAAGTTTAAGCCTATCGTAACAGGATTAGATACAAAAACCGTCACAGACCCAAGGGCAGTGCCTGATTTTTTTATAGGCAAGCCAGACATAGCAAAGATATTGTTTAAGTCGCCAGTAGACCTTTTGAGAGTTGATAGTAATGGATGTTACAGCCATATTGACATAAACACTTCTGTCGTGGTTATTCAAAACAATAGCATTAAAATATCATCAGTTGATATTCCCGAATTAAACCAGCCAGCTGAACTCACTTTTTACAACGTTAACTATACTAACCCCGTGATAAAAAGAGACGGAGTAATTTGTCAAGAATGTTTGATATCAAACTATGACAAAACAACACACGCGTTATTAGTAAGTGTTCCGGGTTTTTCAGAATACACAATAGAAGAAGGACTTGTATGTAGTAACTCAATAATAGAAAGCCCAGAACAGTGCGATGATGGAAACGCAAACAATGGAGACGGCTGCAACAGCACTTGCCAGACAGAAACAAGTTACACCTGTACAGGACAGCCGAGCGTTTGCACAAAGCCCAACACCGGTGGCAGTGGTGGAGGAGGAGGCGTCATTATTACAGATGTCACTGCTCCTGCATCCCCGTCAGAGTTTACTGCTGTAAAATCAGAAGCCCAAGGTCAAAGCTCTATAAACTTAACATGGACTAACCCTGTGGGCTATAGTGATTTTTCAGGAGTGTTGATGATAAAAAAACAAGACTCAGCTCCAACCTCAAAAACAGACGGGATAGTTGTCTACCAAGGGACATTAAATCATTTTGCAGACACAAACAACATTAATCCATTAGCCACCTATTATTATTCTATTTATTCGTTTGATTATTCAAATAATTATTCATTAGCTAAAACAATATCTGTGAGCAAGGATGGTGTTAATGGTGTACCTATAGAAGAACAGATGACAAAAGATCAAGTGCAGGCAAAGATAGCAGAGTTGATAGCAGAAATCACAAGGTTGCAGGCTTTAATAGCAGAGATTACGGGCCAATCACCCATAACTACGAGGATGCCATCAGGATTCAGATTTAATTCAACCCTTATGTTGGGCACGAACAGTGACGACGTCCAAAAATTACAGATATTTCTTAACTTAGATCCTGATACTCAAATAGCCAAAACAGGTTATGGCTCTCCGGGAAATGAAACAATACATTTCGGCCAGGCGACTTTGCAGGCAGTAATTAAGTTCCAGCAAAAATACGTAAATGATATTTCCGAAGGCAAACAGCTTACCTCGGGCGCGGGGGTGGTGGGGCCCAAGACCAGGGAAAAGATAAATGGGTTGTTAATAGGCAGGTAGAATATTTTTTTTGGGGGGGGTTGTAAAAATAAAAAAATTGTGCTATATTAAAAAATCATAGAGATATGATTTTTTAATTACAAAATATGATAAAAAAAATGGCTCCATCAGTTAGAAAATTTATACGCACAGAAAAAGCCCGCATAAGGCGCCAGTTTTTTGATTATAAAAAACAGCAAGAAATGATTGATAAAATGTATTTAGACATATCAAAAAAACCGGAAGCTTCTATTAAGCCAGCAGAAATAAAAGAAGCAAAACCCGAAAAAACAGCCGAAAAAAAGAATACAAAAAAACAGGAGAAAAAAGTAAAAAAATAAAATGAAAATTCAGGATATTCAAAATTTGGCAATAAAAATGGGTACGGAAGCAGATTTTAGAGGCATAGACGGGGTGCAGAAATTTTTAGAAGGTAAAAGAAAAAAGTTTGAAAAGCTTCCGGAAAAAGATAAAGAAGATTTTGAAAGAGAAGCTTTAGAAAATCCGTATTTGGATTCAGGAGTTTATAATATTTCAGACGATAAAGAAATTAAAAAAGTTTTAGTGGGCATTGATATAGGCCCAGAAGAAATTTTAATGGCAAAACAACTGGGAGACATTGATTTGGTAATAGCCCATCATCCTGTGGGCAGGGGCTTGGCGCAATTGGCTGATGTTATGGATTTGCAATGTGATGTTTTAAAATATTATGGCGTGCCAATTAACATTTCAGAGGGCTTAATGAAAGAAAGAATTTCAGAAGTTGCTCGCGGAGTAAGCTCTTCAAACCATCAAAGAACGGTTGATGCGGCAAAATTAATGGGCGTTAATTTAATGAACTCTCATACTCCCTGTGATAACTTAGCAGCTAAATTTTTAAGAGATTTAATTGAAGGCAAAGACATAGAAAGAGTTTCTGATTTAATAAGCATATTAAAAGAAATTCCAGAATATAAAATGGCCATGAAAATAGGAGTTGGCCCTAAAATTTTTGTGGGTTCTCCCGAAAACCATTGCGGAAAAATAGCAATGGCTGAAATTACAGGAGGCACCGAAGGCTCGCCCAAGCTTTATGAAAAAATAGCTCAAGCGGGAATTGGAACTGTTGTAGGTATGCAC
>Ga0172379_10008181_pt1 | contig 13261 bp, 15 predicted proteins | sample GrowelOW334metaG_FD_119756 | JGI IMG/M metagenome (GOLD analysis project Ga0172379, IMG submission 119756) | Groundwater microbial communities from an aquifer near a municipal landfill in Southern Ontario, Canada - Groundwater well OW334 metaG | ecosystem: Environmental > Aquatic > Deep... | reverse complement strand
TTCCGTATGTGATTTTATTGTTCCTGTTCCGAAAAGTTGTGCCATTTTTACAATTATTATGTAAATCACCTCCCTCTTATACCCATTCTCCTCTTACTTTCAACTCCCACTCCCTTGTTTTTGATAGAAAAGTGAGCTACTCTTGCCAATGCACGAGATATCTCTATATGTAGAGAGCATATTTTATTTTTTTCTGGAACTCATGCGGTCTGTATATATCGTCAGATGCAGTGACGACACACTCTATACCGGCATCGCCAAAGATGTAGAGCAGAGAGTCTGGAATCACAACAATGCCAAGGTCTGAGCAAAATACACCAAAAGCAGACGCCCCGTCACGCTCGTGCGAAGCAAAAGAAAGCGCGATAGAGCAAACGCGTCCAAACTCGAATTACAAATCAAAGCATATCCTAGAGAGAAGAAGGAAGCACTCATAAGGAAGGGATAAGAATCTTGACATACATCTTGAATTTTCTGAGGAAATAGGTAAATATGGCCACACAATATCTCTCCTGGTGGCTGTAGCTCAGTTGGTAGAGTGACGGACTGTGACTCCGTTTGTCGCGGGTTCGATCCCCGTCAGCCACCCCACTAAAATCGCTTTTGCGATTTTTTTGATTGAAAAAATTCTAACTCCGTTTGTCGCCCCGAAACGTCGGGGTCAGCCACCCCACTAAAATCGCTTTTGCGATTTTTTTTGAAAAAAAATCTGACCACATTTCTATGGTCAGATACTTAGATTCTATCTATTTCCCCATCGCTTCTGAAATTGCTTTCTGCACGTCGATAGGTTGTTCGACTGTTTGGATTTCTTCAGCTTTTGGTCTTAGATAAATAATATAGTCCCCTGTCGGTGCTAGTTCTATTTTTTCTACCATGTCTTGAATCGCCTTTTCACCATACCGATTTTCAATTCTGTCATTGATCCTTTGTGGTCGTTCTTTTTGCTCCTCCGCCGTAAGCGGCAATCCATCTCGTGCCACTGTCACCTTATCTGCTTCTACCTTTTTTACATGATAAGACTTTTGGTCGGCTAGCGCTCATTTTGAAACCAGAACGTTGTTGATGACGTTTTCTCGTTTTTTAGTTTCTTTTTGTTCTGGGGTGAGTTGCTCTTCGCTTGCAAGGAGCGGTTTTTCGTTTGTTTTTTTGGAGAGCTTGATACCTCACTTCTCTGCCAATGCTTTTACAAAACACGATAAGGAAGCTGGACCAGGAACGCCGTCCGTTTTGATTCTTCTTTCGGGATGTTTATCATTCCATTTTTTCTGAAATCGCCAAAAAGCCAATTGTGTCTTTTCACCAAACACAGCATCTACTCCTTTCTGAGAGCCAGTATCGATACCCAAAAAACGAAGTCCTGCCTGCAAGGCAAAAATATATTTTGGCGCTATGTTTTTGCCATCCTTGTCTCGATCCTGATTCACTTCGGGTTCTTGCAAGACCGTAGTTACTTCGGCGAGAGAAATTTTTTCTAATTTTTTTGCTTTGATCTGATCTTTGAGCTTTAGCAAGCTCTCTTTCGCTTCTCGATTTGTGGATTCGATGTTTTTGATCTGGTCGGAGAATTGATTGCTTGGGAGTTCTATTACCATAGTGATGGGAAGTAAATAAATAGTACTCCATAAGTATAATCGAAACAAATTATTTGTCAAATTTTGTCCATTTGATATATTAAATCTTCAGGAGACGTGTTCTTGACATTTAGGAAGTAATTGCTATATATGCTCGCATAAAGAAAAATATTACTAACCAAAACAAAATACACTATGGAAACAAAAAAACCTCAACAACCTGAAGAGCTACAAGTGATAACTATAGCCCTACCGCTGCCATATTTTCCAGAAGGGTACATGGGATGGATAGATCCTCATAGTAATGATATTGTAATTATTCTTACAGAGGACGAGATAACAAATGAAATAGTCATCGATGATACGGTGACAATACCTTTGCAACCAAAATGCCTGCTGCATAAGCGAGCAAACGTTTATCCCTCAAACCTCGGGAGGCATATACAAATCAAAAGAATTGGGACTCAGTTAAAGCTTAAATTCCCTGATTCTATCGACGACTTGATGAATCTGCGTTTCCTTGTCAGCCGTGACAACATCAATATGGATGATTATTATTTAATCAATGGCGTCGTTTGGATGTGGCCGGCAGTATCGGTTGATGAGGCTATGGAAGCAGAAGCAGAAATGAATTCTCTGGAAGAGGAAGCAGAGAATTTGCAAGAAAAAATACATGGATATCTCAAGCAAAAGAGATTTAAGTCTGTCGAAGAAAATGCTTATAAGACACTTGAAAAACTCGGAAAAATTTGTACCGACTATTACTATCAAAGCTACGACGATGTGGAAGAATTGCGCGGTTTCCTGGAAAACCAGCAAAAAGAACTCGAAGAAGAAAAGGAAGAATATCCATGTCTCCGGACCAATTTTGCTATAGCGTATTACAATACGCTGATTGAGGGTACTACTCGTGCTATTCAGCGCATAGTAGCCGAGGAAAGATTTGCGAAAATGGCAAAAAAAGAATCTGAAGCCTTAATCAAAAGTATAGAAAAACCTCTTGATCAGATGACGCCCGAGGAGCTTATTGACGCAGAAACGGCAGCTACTGAGAGAGAAGACTATGATGGAGCAATACTATTCCGAGACGAAATTAATCGTCGGCTTGCCTTGCAAGGATCTGCTTCTTCAAACGAATCGGATTCAACTCAACAACAAACAAATTAAAACGATACATTATTCTTATCAGCTGGTCGATATCGACCAGTTTTTTTGTTTACAAAAAACTTGCAATTCCACTATAAATATGTAATATGTCAACCTCTGTTAAAAAAAATCAAAAACTAAAAAAAGAAAAAACATGGGCAGAAAAACAACCAACTTGGATGGCAATTGGCTTTCCAATAAATCATTAAACAATACTAAAACACTTGTTGACGCGCTGCTTTTGCAGCCTGAGAAGCTACAGGCTTTTCTCTCAAACACTTCTGCGGAAGACGTACTGAACTATGCAAAAACACGCATAGAATCACAGTATCAAAACAATCCTCACAAAAAAGAAGCGTTACTTAACGCGATCACAACCAATCCTGTGTATGCACAAGAACAAAATTGAAAATTATTTATCAATAAAGGCCCATCGAATTTTCGATGAGCCTTTTTTTGAAATTATGCTTTTCTCGTTCTGTACTCCTCTGTCACCTTGCTGATAAACTCAGCAACTGGCATCACATATTGTGCCTTGGTCTTGTATTCTCTCACTGACACGGTCTTGTCAGATTCTTCTTTTTCTCCTACGATGAGGATGTAAGGAATTTTTTCTATCTCAGCATTACGGATTTTTTTGGAGAAAGAATTGTCGCCGCTGTCTACTTCTACTCTCAAATCGTTTTGACGAAACGATTCTACGAGTTGTTTTGCGTATGCGTTGAATGGCTCAGCGACCGGAATGATTTTGATCTGGACGGGTGCAAGTCGCACGGGAAATGCTCATGCGTAATGCTCGATAAGAATTCCCATAAATCTTTCTGGCGAACCAATGATGGCTCTATGAATCATGACGGGTGTTTTTTCTTGTCCATCACTATCTTTGTAGGTAAGTTTGAATCTTTGTGGCATGATGAAATCCAGCTGGATGGTTGATATCTGTCGTTCTCTCCCCAACGAATCTTTGACCATGATGTCCATTTTGGGTCCATATATTGCTGCCTCTCATTCAGCTCTTGTATAATCAATTTTATTTTCTATCAAAATTTCTTCGAGCAGTTTTTGTGATTTTTCCCAGGTTGCTGGTTCGCCCAAATATTTTTCTCTCTTGGCAGGATCTCGCAAGGAAAGCCTGATAGTATATGACTCCATGCCATAGGTATGCAATGCTTTTTTGATCGCAGACAAGACGGAAACAAATTCATTTTTGATCTGATCTTCACGACAAAAACAGTGTCCATCGTCCTGACAGAAACATCTCAAACGAGTCAAACCGCTCAATTCACCTGGCTTTTCATCACGATAGAGATTTGCAAAATCTGATATCCTGACCGGTAGATCTTGATAACTTCTTCCGCGAGATGCATAGATCTGTGTATGTTGTGGACAGTTCATCGGTTTGAGAAAGTACTCCTCCTCTGAGTAATTTGACACTACTCTCATCATATCTTCTTTATATTTTTCATAATGTCCTGAGACTTTGAAGAGTTCTGCCTTGTTCATATTGGGCGTATGGACATCTTCGTAGCCGATATCACTTTGCAATTCGTTGGAATATCTGATGATTTCTTTGCGGATAGTATTTCCTTTGTGCGTGTATAATGGCAGACCTGGACCTACCAAATCTGAAAACACAAACAGTCAGAGTTCTTTCCCGAGTCTTCTGTGATCACGTTTTTTTGCTTCTTCGAGAAATTCGATGTACTTCTTGAGTGCTTCTTTGTCTTCAAAAGCGAGCGCATAAATTCTCGTCATCGTCGCATTTTTTTCATCACCTCTCCAGTACGCTCATGCAATCTTATCGACCTTGAATTGGTCAGGATTTATTTCTTTGGTATTTTCTACATGAGGTCATTCACACATATCGATGAAGGTCACAAACCTGTCTACAACTGCTGGAGCAAATTTTGGATTTGCGGCAAGGTAGGCGGTGATTTTTTCATATTTTGCAATGTATGCTGGCTTGTCGTCTTTGAGTAATTTTTCCTTTGCCGCTACGGGGATAGTGTTTATGTAATAAGAGAAAACCGTCTCGCCATCTGCCTTAAATCCATCGATCAGATCAATTTTAAATTCTTCACCGAGCATGGTGATGATTTCTTTTGCTTGATCGTAGTCAAATTCCACTCTCGTGAATGGTTGATTTTCTTTGATGATTTTGATCATCATCTTGTTGAGCTCTTTCAGATTTTCTTCTTTGAATTCTACGCCCTGAGAAAAAATGAAGTCGTAATAAAATCCTGTATCGATAGCAGGTCCGATACCGAGTTTGGCAAGAGGATCGACTGATCTCAGTACTGCTTGTGCGAGCACATGAGAAAGGGAATGTCTTTGATTGTACAGCAATGAATGTTCCATGAGTGTGTACGTTTAAAATTAAAAAAATCCTACCCAAGACTGTGGTAGGAGAGCAAATTTTAGCAAACAAAAACTCCTACCAATTAATTGGTTGTAGTAGGTGTGGTCGTAAGCTGTGCGTGGCGCATGGGTAATGTATCAAATAAACTGTATATATAGATATGATTTTGGAAAGAAAAAACAAGGTGTTTTTTTGGCGATTGGTCGTAGAAATATCTTTTCTCTTATTTTACATGCTTCGCTTTGCCTGCGGCGCTTTTCTGGGGAGTGTTGTTTTTTTATTGCGCCTTGCCCGCGCCCGGCCCTACTTTTGCCTTCCGGCTGCAAAAGTAGGCAAAACCGCCTCGTCGAGTGCGGTCTTGGATACATACAGACTCGATATTTGAGTTTGGGAATGGTCCCACAATAGACATTGCACTCGACTTTACCTATCTCTTTCAAAACTTCCTAATAACGAAGTGTTTTACAAAAAAAATCTCGAAGAGAATCCGCAGGATTCTAATGCTTACATTCGCCGGAGCACCATGTTCGAAGCCACCATTATCAACAACATACAATCAAGACTCAGAGCGAAATGGGGTCCCCGGTAATTACCGGGGTTTGAGCTAGATTGAACTACCGCACATAGCAAGGAGAGGCGGAGATGACTAGTCTGTAAATAAAGTTGGCAAGTTTGCGGAGGCTAGACTTTTTTGGTTACTTTTTGTGGTAATGACAAAAAGTAACGCTCCGCAGGAAAGCGAAGCTCCATAAATTAAAAGCAATACAAAACCAGGCACATAAAAAAGCAGATTGATATATCTCCGTATGCCGAACTAACAACTAAACAAAATAAAAAAACCCACAATCACATGTATCGTGGGGATAGTAATAATTTATACATTCAGTCTAGTCTTTTCTGGAGAAGTTTTTTCTCCAGAATTGATCAATGTCCTTCGTTTCTCTTGCTTCACGATAATATTCCAAGATGCCCACAACAACATCAACAAATTTGTGATTCAACTGACTCCCTTCGTTTGATTTGATAAGAAGTTGAACAACCTGTACAAGAATTATGTTTGGACAGATCTGTGTGATTTTTTCGCACGGTGATTTGCTTCGCAAATATTCTGTGAATTCTTGGGCATTTTCTGAATCAGCTTTTTCGTATTTTTCTAGTTGTCCATAGAAGCTTAATACTCCTGCCTTCCCTTCTCCTGAAAGATTATTCCAGAAGTCCTGGAATTGTGCTGCAGATACATTCAGTTCCCCAAGGAATTCAGCAAGAATTTTTTTCCAAAATTCTGGATCGATTGGTTCGTTTTTTTTCATATTACTTTTTTTAAAATTTTTGTTTTTTTGTGGTGGTAAAGGTCCAAGAGTAATACCCAAGGACCTTTATCGATAACATTTGATAATTAATTTACCAATACTTTGGCAAATTTTTTCAACACTTTTGATTTGTCGCGAGCTTCAACCAATTGCATCAGTTCTGGATTTGGCGAACCATATTGGCGATATGATTGACCATCCCAACGAACTGTCCAGTGCTCATTAAACCGTGCAGAAATGTAGTGTACTTCATGTACTTCGTCTTCACATTTGACGACCATCTCTACGATCTCATTGGGGTCATTTTCTTTGGTCACATTGAGTGATTGTTTGCAATGAGGACATAACATCGTCACCACTTCCTTATCGCCTAACTGTGGGCTGGTAAAAACATCGAGATAATCCCCCGGATCGGGCGACATTCTCAGAACGCCTTCCTGATTGTTCGCTCTCTTGAAATCGAGTTCAATAACAACTTGTTTCCTGAGAGATAGTTTGCAATGAGGACATAGAATGTCCAATACTTGTCTTTCGACTTCAAATGGTTCTGTGTTTTCCATAATTTCTTAGATTTTGATTAATAATCAGATTAATTTTTTTGTATTTTTTTAACTTCCCACCTATACCGAAATCCCACCGAAAGTCAACCCTCAATACTATAAAATTTAAAAAATCCCAATGGTGCTATATGACCATTGGGGGAATAAGATTTTTTACATTCATAATTAGCCAATGAAGGCTGTTCTTGCGCCACGATAATGCTCATCAAGGCGTTTGCCGTGTTCTTTGATTTGCTCAGGGGTGATTATCCCCTTCATCAGCGCATCATATGTTTCGGCATCTACTAATTCAGTCATTTCCTCACCGTACACTCGCGACATTATAGAGAATTCCTCAACGCCGTTTTCAAATTCAATCACGGTATAAAAGCAGTTTTCGTCTTTCTTAAATGTGAGGGAATTTTCACACTTTGGACAGAAGAATTCCACGGTTTTCCCTTTTTTAAGAGGCTCTCCCTGAATAGCGATACTAGTATGATAATCGTGCGGAATTTTGGTCATTGTGACCGATCCCTTACGGCCATCCGTAGTCTTAATCGGAATCACGAAGAACTGTCCCCGACTGACATCGTTGTAGCAATGCGGGCATTTCATTTTTTTTACAATCCGTTTTTTTTCGTCGGATTCATCTGAATTTGACTTAGCTTTACACATAAAATCTAATTTTTTGGTGAATAATTTTTTTTTCTTTTTTTTAAAGCTTCGCACATATACCAAAATCCTATCAAAAGTCAAACCAAACTGCAACATAATCTCTTGCTTTTTTATAAGAGTACTGAGCTAGTGCGGTCTTTCCAAAAATTTCTTTAATGGTTTTTCCGTTGTGTTTAAAACATAATACTTTATATAGTGGTCCCAGGCAAATAATAATTGTCTTATTATCTAAAAAGACCATACCATACCTCATATATCGCCATACCAAATTCTTTATATTTGCTTATTAAGCTTATGCATATCATACTTCTGTAGTATCTTTATTCATTAAACATCCCTATTTGCCATGGTTATCTACAAAATCAGAAAACGTAACGGTTCTATCGTTTCCTTTGAAATAGAAAAAATCGAAAAAGCTATCAAAAGAGCTATCGAGGCCGTAGGCGGAACAGACTTTTCTCAAGTAAGCGAGATGGCCAAGAAGGTCGGCGATGAAGTAGAGCAAAAAATCGGGAAAGATATCCCTGACGTGGAAGTCATCCAGGATGCTGTAGAACAAGTCCTGATCAAAGAAGGACATGATAAAGTAGCCAAGGCGTTCATCATCTACCGCCAAAAAAGAGCTGAATCCAGAGTGACCAAAAATGTCGTCATCGAAGTCGCAAATACTATGGATGAATATCTCAAAAATCTTGACTGGAGAATCAACGAAAACGCAAATATCGGTTATTCTATCGGAGGACTTATCTTGAAAAATTCAGAAAAAATTACTGCAAATTATCGACTTTCTCATATCTACCCAGAAGAAGTAGGCAATGCTCACAGAAATGGAGATTATCATATTCATGACTTAGGAATGTTTTCGCCATATTGTGCGGGCCGAAGTTTGAGACAGCTTCTAGAAGAAGGATTTAATGGCGTGGCAGGAAAATTACAATCTGCTCCACCAAGACATCTTCAATCTACCGTCAATCAGATGGTAAACTTCTTGGGAACATTACAAAACGAACGGGCTGGCGCTCAGGCTTTCTCTTCTTTTGACACCTATCTGTCCCCATTTGTTCATAAATATGAAAAGGAACTTGAGCAAGAATTGATAGATACCAAGGCGTGTTTCGCTTCTGAAAAAGATAAAGCTGATTTCATTTACAAGAAAACCTACAGATACGTCAAGCAACAACTTCAAAATTTTGTCTTCAATATGAATGTCCCTTCCAGATGGGGAACACAGACACCGTTTTCAAATATCACCCTCGATTGGACCTGTCCGGATGATCTCAAAGAAAAAGCATTAATGCTGTGAGGTATAGAATATGGCTACTACGAAAAGAAATTTGGAGAACTCGAACATGAGATGAAAATGATCAATAGAGTATTGATCGAAATCTATACCGAAGGAGATCGAAATTCATCAGTCTTTACCTTCCCTATCCCTACGTACAATATCACGGAAGATTTCCCATGGGACGATGAAGACGTTAATGCACTCTTTGAAATGACCGCCAAATATGGAATCCCGTATTTCCAAAACTTTGTAGGTTCGCAGTTTAAGAGAATAAAAGATAAGAATGGAAAAATTACTAAGGTAGAAAATCCAAATGCCTACAAACCAGGTGCAGTGAGATCAATGTGTTGTAGACTACAACTCGATCTGACACAGCTAGAAAAAAGATGAGGAGGTCTCTTTGGATCTGCAGAAATGACCTGATCCATCGGTGTCGTAACCCTCAATATGGCAAGGATCGGATATAATTTCAAATGAGACGTAGAGGGCTTCAAAGCTCAAGTTCGTCATCTTATGAACCTCTCCAGAACTTCGCTAGAACTCAAGAGAAAAGAATGTAGCAAGTGGCTAGAAATGTGACTCTATCCGTATACCAAAAGATATCTTCCATCATTTAGAAATCACTTCTCTACGATCGGAATCAATGGCATGAATGAAGCTATTCAAAACTTTACCAATGGCAAAGAAGATATCACTACTGAGTGGGGAATGCAATTTGCTATTGAAATACTTGAATTTATGAGAGACTTGCTCAAAGAATATCAAGAAGAGACATGAAATCTCTACAATCTGGAGGCTACACCTGCTGAAGGTACTACCTATAGATTTGCAAAAGAAGACGCTAAACAGATTCCAAATATCATTCAAGCAGGAACACACGACGCACCATATTATACCAACTCCAGTCAGCTTCCTGTATGATATAGCGATGATCCATTTGAAGCGCTAGAGATGCAAAACGAACTCCAATGTAAATATACCTGAGGAACGGTTCTTCACTTGTATATGTGAGAAAGAATCTCTGATGCACAAGCCTGCAAACAATTGGTTAAAAAAGTTATTGATAATTATCAGCTTCCGTATATAACAGTATCCCCTACTTTCTCTATTTGCCCTAAGCATGGCTATGTGGTAGGAGAGCATGACTTCTGCCCAATCTGTGATCAAGAGCTTGGATATACCGGTCAGGAATTTGATATGCATATCAGAGAAAAGCACACTTCTGACAAAGATAAGATCAAAAAAATGCAAGAAAAAAAGATTTAATGAAATTCCCTCATCCCCTAACCCCTTCTCCTGCAGAGAAGGGGAAATTGAGCCAAGTCTCTCCCTCTCTGAAGGAGAGGGAGCCGGAGGGTGAGGGGAAAAACCAATCCCTTTTTACCCCTTTATCCGAAACAAAAATGACTGACACAACATTCCTCAACAAGAAATGAGAAGAAATCGAAAGAACTCCTTGCCAAGTATTCACTCGTGTGATGGGATATTTGAGACCAGTACAACAATACAATATCGGGAAAAAATCTGAATTCTATTCTAGAAAATATTTTGATCAGACTAAATCTGAAAACTCTAAGTTTGTTGAACAATTCTCAGTTGTTGGATGTGGGTGCCATAATTAGTGAATAGTTAATAGTTTATAGTGAATAGTGAACGGAATGCGGAAATAGTTTTCCACCGTTAGTTATTAGTTCTTAGTTGTTAGCTACATATGCAGAGTGAAGGAGGTCTTTCGTGCTTTCAACCCACTCTGCTTTTTTTATTTTTTACTTTTTCATCATGAAAAAGGGCGTGGATTATATCGGCGTAGGATGTGGATGCCTCATCGTCAATGACCAGCATCAGGTATTGTTGATCAAAAGAACCGACAAATCTCAGTGAGGAGGAGGTGGATTCTGGTCACAACCAGGCGGAGCAATCGAGTTTGGTGAACATATCGAAGATGCAATAAAAAGAGAAATCAAAGAAGAACTCAATATAGACATCGAATTATTTGGTCCCAAAATATATGCTGAAGACATAACTACCAAAGACGGAACGACGAAACATCGATTTACTTGAGCTCGTTTTGCTAAAATCATTTGATGAAAACTTACCGTCATGGAACCAGAAAAACATGAAGCTGCAGAATGGTTTGACCTCGATACGTTACCTACCAATATAACGCCATATACGCTGCCCTATATCCAGGCCTACAAGGAATGGTTGAAACAATAATTTATCTTTTGTGTACTAGTCATGGAAGATTTTTCTAGCAAACTCCTCTCTTTTGAAAAACGACATGATCGTGTTTTTGTCGAAGATCAACTCAGGCACCACCTCGTGGAATGCTTGGAACTGCTAGAAAAATGAGATCCGCATCTATGTAATGAGCTTATCGACATTATTCAGATCACCCAAGTCTTTCTCAGAAACAATCTCAAAACAACAGACATAGATCGTACGCATCGTGACGCTCTTGCTCGTCTCGGTGATGACAAAGCCCCTCTTTCCAAGGCACTAGAACATGCGCTAGCGGACAGTCTCGACCTCATGGATCTTGGTGACAACTATCTCTATGCCAAACTCATTGATCTCATCCATACGAGTAAATCTTATCTTCTCGTCACGCTTCAACCTGATGAAATCGATGAGGCCTACAAGAAAAGGTTTGAAAAATTTATGAGCAAATTACGCCTCGACTAATGACAGCCACCATTCTCCCTCAAGAATTTTTTGATCGTCCGGTACTCGAGGTCTGCAAGGACTTGCTAGGCAAATTTATCGTAAAACGTGAAACGGAGGACGTAAAACGGGAAACGAGAAATGGGAAACGCAATTGATCTGCAGTTAGCCGTTCGTCGTGAACCATTGAACGTGCTTTTATGATTACAGAGATCGAAGCCTATGATGGAATGGAAGATGAAGCATGCCATGCGAGATTTGGAAAGACAGAAAGAAATGCGCCTATGTTTGGCAAACCCTGACAATGGTATGTCTATCTGTGCTATGGCATGTATCGAATGCTGAATATCGTCACCGGCCCCGGTACTCATCCATCGGCGATCCTCATCAGAGGCGCTGAATGAATAACGGACAACGGAAAACGTACCCCGAGAACCGTTAACCGTTTGCCATTATCCGTTAAACTCAATTGACCAGGCAAGCTAACAAAACATTTATGAATCACCAAAATATACAATGGGAAGCCGGCAAACAAGAAAACGGGACTTTGGATTGAAGATAGATGAGTAATGATTACAAAGGTCACACAAAAACCACGCGTGGGCATCGATTATGCAGGCAAATGGGCAAAGAAAAAACGGAGATTTGTAATAAAGCAATAATCCTTCGCTAGATTGCCACACTTCGCTCGCAATGACAACTCAGGATTGTTAATTATTATTTGTTAATTATTCATTGTTATGCAATTAGCGTGAATCCAGAAACATACATTGGTGGACTATCCAGGTAAAATCGCCTGTATAGTTTTTACGCAAGGCTGTAATTTCCGCTGCCATTTTTGTCATAATCCTGAATGCGTTCTCCCAGAAAAAATGATGTTGATCCAAAATGATATGATTCCCGATGAGGTGTTTTTTAATTTTTTGGAAAGCAGAAAAGGCTTTCTGGATGGGGTCAGTATCTGTGGAGGTGAACCGACATTGCAGACAGACTTGTATGTTTTTGCCAAGAGAGTGAAGGAGATGTGATTTGCGGTCAAGCTCGATACCAATGGGAGAGACTGGCAAATCGTCAAGAGAATGATCAATGATGGGATCTTGGACTATATCGCCGTCGATCTCAAACACGCCTTACCAAGCTATTATAAGGCGGTAGGGATCGAGCAAAGCGAAGAATTTTATCATAGCTATGAGAAGCTCTTGCAGCTTTTGCTAGAAGGAGATATCGACTACGAATACAGAACTACTATCGCCAAAGGACTTCATACCGCGGAGGATATCGAAGCTATGGCCTACTATATCAGAGGGGCAAAAAACTATTATCTCCAAAATTATGTCTGAGGAAATACCTTGGATCCTGATTTTGGTGGAGAACCATTTGACGATGACGAGTTGCTCCAATTTCAACAGATTGCGCAGAAATATGTAAAACACGTAGGAATAAGGAAATAAGTTTGGCGTATTTATGGTCTTTTTTGCGCTGGAATGCCAGCACAATTTCGACGTTAGAAAACTCTCTAAGGAACCTAGAGTTTTCTTTGCGTCTCAACTGTCTTGACATTCGTCAGGATTTTTTTATTGTGTTTTTCGGTTTAATTAAAGAATTTGGGTGGCTATTTTCCAAGAAACTCGTCTATCAATTTGAGTTTTCTGTCTTTTCTTAGTCATCTATGTAATCACACCTTCTGTTTCATATGTCAGAATATGGAT
>Ga0172379_10008180_pt1 | contig 13261 bp, 10 predicted proteins | sample GrowelOW334metaG_FD_119756 | JGI IMG/M metagenome (GOLD analysis project Ga0172379, IMG submission 119756) | Groundwater microbial communities from an aquifer near a municipal landfill in Southern Ontario, Canada - Groundwater well OW334 metaG | ecosystem: Environmental > Aquatic > Deep... | reverse complement strand
TGTAGCGGAGGCAAAAAAGAAACTCCACGGGACACGTTTTAAATTCGCGAGTAACACTCATACGGGTACTGAAACGTTGATTCTAGCAGCCGTCCTAGCGGAAGGAGAAACGATTCTTGAAAACTCTGCGGAAGAACCTGAGATCGATGATTTGATTCGTTTATTAAACCAAATGGGCGCAAAAATTCGCCGTACTCAGTTCCGTACCATTGTGATTAACGGGGTTAAAAAATTAACAGGGACTGAATTTACCATTATGCCGGACCGCAATGAAGTCGTTACGTTTGCTGCGGCCGCTTTGGCTACAGGAGGGGATATAACGATAAAAGGTACGGATCGAAAGGAACTACGCGCATTTTTAGAAGCTTTAGATCAGGCGAACGGTGGATGGGAGCCGGTTTCAAATCATGAGACCCGTTTTTACGCAAAAAATTCTTTGCGTTCAACAAATATTACTACAAATATTTATCCTGGTTTCATGACAGATTGGCAGGCGCCTTGGTCGGTGTTAATGACACAGGCAAAAGGAGAATCTACAATCCACGAAACCGTTTACGAAGACAGATTTAACTACGTTCCGGAATTGAGGAAAATGGGAGCGATCATCGATTTCTTTCAACCTCCAATTTCCGATCCCGAGAAAATTTACAATTTTAACTGGGTTGATCGACGGGAAGGTTGGTGTCAGGCGATCAAAATTCACGGACCTACGAAACTACATAATGGGGTTTTGGAAGTGTCAGATTTAAGGGCAGGAGCCACGTTGATAATTGCTGCTCTTATCGCACAGGGAGAAAGCGTTATTTTAGGAGTCGAGCATATAGAAAGAGGGTATGAAAATATTGAACATAGATTACAAAGCTTGGGCGCTTCAATTAAACGCACTAAGGAGGAATTATGAAAATTACCGATATAACAGTAGTGGTTTTAGCTGGAGGAGATTCAACCCGTTTATGGCCGTTACAAGATAAGGCAACGATTTCTTTTTTAAGTAAACCGTTAATTTATCATACGTTATATCAATTGAAACAAAACGGATATAAAAAAGTTATCATAATTGCCTCAAAATTGAATTTTGATCTATTGAAATCAATCCGCACGGATTTTCCTGAAATTGATATAAATATTCTTCTTCAAACTGATCTTCGGGGTATGGGTGGAGCGATTCTAACCTGCGAATCTTATATTAAACAACAACCAATTTTAGTAATCGGATCGTCAGATGTATTTGAGGACATTTTATTCGCAGATTTTTCAAAGATGTTGAAGGAGCAACCGCAAGGGATTATTGCAGGAATCACCGTTAACGAATATTTTCCCGGTGGATATTTAACCGTTGTCGGTAGCGACGTAAAAAGAATAGTTGAAAAACCAAATAAACAGTCGGGTAATAGCAGTATCGTCAGCTTGATCTTTGATTATTTTTCTGACGGTAGCCGGTTGCTTGAATCAGTTAAGAACGTTAAAACTAACAAAGATGATTTATACGAAACCGGAATTCAAACGATGTTATCGAAAGGGTATGGAATTAAATTTCTTCCCTATAAAGGTTATTGGGGTCATCTGAAGTACGCCTGGGATATTCTTTCTCTGAATTCTTACTATTTAGGGAAAATCCATCGTTATATTAATGCTTCTACTCAAATTTCCAAAACAGCAGTAATCAGCGGAAACGTATTTATTGAGGAAGGTGTCCAGGTCATGGAATACGCAAAAATAGTTGGACCGACCTACATAGGGAAAGGCACGATAATAGGAAATCACACCATGATTCGCGAGTCTATGATCGGATCCAATTGCATGGTTGGTTTTTCGTCAGAGATAACACGAAGTCATATCGGTGATCACTGCTGGTTTCATAAAAATTATGTAGGAGATAGTATTATTGCGGATAATGTTAGCATGGGTGCGGGAGCTACACTAGCAAATTTCAGATTAGACGAGGGATCCATACGATCAATGGTGAATGGGGAAAAAATAGATACGGGTAAAACAAAGTTGGGTGCCGTGATAGGGAAAAACGTTCGACTGGGAGTTAATGTGTCAATTATGCCCGGTATTAAAGTCGGAAATAGCACATTTATCAGTTCAGGGCTTGTACTTGGTCTTGATGTGCCTGACGGAAAATTTTGTACTGCTGATGCTGTGTCTTACAAGATATTCAATAATCATATTCTACATAATTCAACCTCAAAGGATAATTCAGGAGAATCCATGCGATTCGAAAAACTGAAATTAAAATAGAGAAAATTTTATTTAAGAACCGCGATTTGATACGATACACCAATTATGTGCGGAATATTCGGATACATAGGCAATAAAAAAGAAGGGCCAGCAATCGTGCTGTCCGGATTAAAATCGCTTGAATATCGCGGTTATGATTCATGGGGTATTGCGGTTTGGCAAAAAAGTTCATCGGATACTGGAATCAAAGTAAAGAAAAATATCGGGAAAATCGGAGATGTATCGGTTTCAGATTTACCGATAGGAAGCACATCGTTAGGTCATACGCGTTGGGCAACTCACGGGGGTGTGACGGTCGTAAACGCGCATCCTCATCTTGATGAATCAAAACGTTTAGCGCTCATACATAACGGAATTATTGAAAACTACGACATAATCCGCAAGGAATTAATTCAAAAGAAACACATTTTTAAATCTGAAACCGACACGGAAGTTGCAGTTCATTTAATCGAGGATATTTACGCTAAATTACAAGCACAGTTTCCAAACGAAGAGAGAAAACTCTTATTTGTTAAAGCCGTTCGAGCCGCATTTATCCGGTTTGAAGGCATGAATGCAATGATCGTTTTAGATGCAGAAACTAATTCATTCGTTGCTGCTAAAAACGGTTCACCCCTTGTTATCGGAAAAGGAAAAGGCGAAAATTATTTGGCATCGGATGCACAGGCGTTGTTGCCCTATACAAATGAAGTTTATTACCTTGAAGATGAAGAGATTGCTTTGGTATATGATGCTGAAGTAAAGGTATTTGACATAAAGGCGTTTAAGCAAAAGAAAGTAAAATGGTCACGGATATCTTTGACGCAATCAATGACAGAAAAAGGTCATTTTCCTCACTTTATGCTCAAGGAAATTACAGATCAGACAGATGTGATTTCCAATATAGCGTATCATCCTGACAATAAACTAGAAACTTTAGTCGATTTAATCAAAAAATCTTACGGGAGCTATCTAATAGGATGCGGTTCCGCGGCATATGCATGTTTGGCCGGAACGTACATCTTCTCGAAAATAGCCAAGAGACACATTAATTTTTCAGTAGCAAGCGAATTTTCGTATTTGACTGATTTTCTTACAAACAAAAGTCTCATTATAGCGCTCTCTCAATCCGGCGAGACAATCGATGTTATCGACGCGGTAAAAATGTCGATTCATAAAAAAGCTAAAATCTCTTCACTCGTGAACGTAGTCGGTTCCAGTCTATACCGGTTATCAGATAACCCCATATATTTATCCGCGGGTGTTGAAAAAGCGGTTGTTTCGACGAAAGCCTTTACCGCAAAATTAGCTTACCTGATTCTTATGGCATACATGTTGAAAGGTAACAAAAATGAAGGCGTTTCCGTATTAAAAAAAACCTGTGTTGTCTTGAAATCCGTACTCGATAAAGAAAATCAAAACAAAATCAAACGTCTAGCGGATAAACTAAAAAACAAGGAGCATGTTTATATAATCGGACGAGGCGTGTTTTACCCGATTGCCCTTGAAGCTGCTTTAAAAATTAAAGAAGCCTCGTATATTCATGCGGAAGGATTTGCGGCAGGCGAATTGAAGCACGGAGTAATAGCATTGGTAGAAAAAGATACGCCTTGCATCGTGTTCCTTCCTAATGATGAAACCTATAATGCCACACTCGCCGGAGCTATGGAAGTGAAAGCACGGGGAGGAAAAATCATAGGTATCTCCGATAAAAACCATGATATTTTTGATGAATATCTACCTTGTGGGGACTCCGGTATCGGAACCATAATTCCCGCAGTAACTATCGCTCAGCTTCTAGGCTATTATCTGTCAGTTCTAAGAGGGAGCGATCCGGATAAGCCTAGAAATCTAGCAAAATCGGTTACCGTACGATAAAATTTCATCTATGCCTTCTCAAGCACCGATCTTAATTCTTCCCGGATGGCGCGTTCCTGCCGACCGTTATCGTGAACTTGCAAAATTATTATCCAAGAAAGGAAAAACAGTAAAAGTCATAGATTTTCCTGGTTTTGGCACTATTGCGGCTCCTGAAAAAGCGTGGAATTTAGATAATTTCGTAGACTATGTAAAATATTATATTTCCCGCAATAAATTAAATCCTGCAATCATCATCGGTCATTCTTTCGGGGGAAGAGTCGGTATACGATTAGCCGCAACAACCGAAGGAGTTGTCCGAAGTTTAATACTAACCGGTACTCCCGGTTTACCTCCGGTTCGAAACATGAAACGAATTATATTTTATTATCTTAGTAAACTTATTAAACCTCTATTCCAACTACCGCTATTAAATCAGATAAGACCAATTAGTCGAAGAGTTTTGTACCGTTTGGTTGGATCAACAGACTACTTGTTTGTTGAAGGAGTGATGAAGACAACATTTCAAAATATCGTTCGGGACGATCTAGTTATGAATATGAAAAATATAAAAATTCCAACCTTGATGGTTTGGGGTAGAAACGACTCAATGGTCTCCTATAGAATAGCGATGCAAATGAAATCATTGATTAAGAATTCAGAATTGAAAATTATTGCCAATAGAGGACACGGTGTATTATATGAATTTCCTGATGAATTTATTCATCAGCTGCAATCATTTCTATGACTCCGATTCTCTTTATTGAACCCTTCTTTATAATAATATTTTTAATAAATAGCATACGGTCGCTTTTATCTCAACTCTATCTTTGGCAATTGAAGGAGTATAGGCCTGATCGAATACTTTCTCACCTTCGGACTGATACGGGACGACGATTAGTTCAAAACCCGTTTATTTGGATTAAATGGGTCGTTCTGCTTATAACTTTTTCTCTAAAAAATGTCATACATCCCATGGTTCTATTACCGCTATTGGGAGTTTTGTATGGTTTCGATACTCTTTTTTCAATGCTGTTTCCAGTGTTTAGCCCGTTAAGAAGGCCTAAAATAACATTCAAAAGTTTGTTAATAATTCTATTGACTGTTCTCTCCCTTATCTACCTTTGGATGTTATTCCCGCTCCAGATTTACTATCGAATCCAACTAATCGATCGGCTTATTGCAATAATTCTGATCCTAGTTGTCGGAATAACCTACATACCAACGTATGTCTACATCAAGTGGTTGACCATCAGAGCGAAGAATAAAATTAAGTCAATGCGGGGGTTAACCATAATTGGAATAACCGGCAGCTTCGGAAAAACCACCACGAAAGAATATATATATCAATTGTTATCGAAACGTTTCCCCGTGATAAAAACTGAAAAAAATCAAAATACTGAAATTTCGCTTGCAAAAACGATTCTTGAGAAAGTAAAACCTCATCATACAATTTTTATTGTAGAAATGGGAGCTTATACAAGAAATGAAATAAGGAATTTATGTAAGATGACTCCTCCCGATATTTCTGTAATAACAGGAATCAATGAAGAGCATCTGGATTTATTCGGCTCCTTAGAGAATATTATGAAAGCTAAATATGAAATTTTAGAAGGTTTAAAGACAAGCGGGATTGCCGTATTAAATATTAATAATCCGTATGTCCGTCTCCTTAAACAGCGGTTGATTAAGGAAAGAGCGGATGTGAAGTATTTTGACTATTCAGTGAAAAGTAGCGGAAACAATCCGAGTCTCGATTTTAAAATCACCGAAGTCCGTTTTTCAAGCATATCATTTCAAGTGTCAGATGGAACGACAACTATTGATAATAAAATTCAGATGGTTGGAACACATTCAATAGAAAACTTATTAGCCGCTTTGACCGTAGGAAAAGTAGCAGGTATGACTCTACAGGAAATGAATCAGTTCATTCATACATTAACCACAGTGCCTCATAGGATGGAATTGAAAACTGGTACTCATGGTTCGATTATTATTGATGACACGTATAATGCAAATCCTACCGGAGTATATTCTGGTCTTTCGCATCTTTCAAAGTTTGAAGGCAGAAGGATTGCAATCATTACTCCTTTGATTGAACTTGGCAAGACTGCATCTAATATCCATGAGAAAATCGGATATAATGCTGCGAAAATGTGCGACTACGTATTATATACAAATGCAAATTATTCTGATTCTTTCCTGACGGGTTTTCAAAAAATAAATAGTCAACCGGATGCGGTGCGGATTGGATTAACTAAAGAAAATCGTGAATGGCTTAAACGTCTGATTACGCCAAAAAGCGCATTATATTTTAGCGGAAGAGAGGCTCAAAAAATTATGAACGCATTTATTAATTCAGATCTATGAATCCGATTGCAATTTCCTTATCACCAAATACGTCACGTAGTGATGTTATTCGTGCATTTTTCTCGGTATTAAAACCTTGGAAATGGAAGCGTGGCGATTCTGTCAATAAAGTGACTGACTGGTTTAAAGAAAAATATCAGTCGCCTTATACTGTATCGTTTAATGCCGGACGCTCAGCACTCTTTTCGATTTTACAAGCTTTTGACATCCATTCAGGAGACGAAATCATTGTTCAAGCCTTTACCTGTGTAGCAGTTCCAAATGCGGTCTATTGGACGGGTGCAACTCCGGTTTACGCTGATATCGATGAAAGTCTGAATATTGATCCGGAGTCTTTCCGTAATAAAATAACACCTCGTACAAAAGCGGTCATTGTCCAACATACGTTTGGAATACCGGCACAAATTGATAAAATTCTTGCTATAGCGAGTAAAAATCATATTTACGTAATAGAAGACTGCGCGCACTCTCTGGGCGGCAGTTACAAAAAAAAGATATTAGGATCATGGGGGGATGCAGCATTTTTCAGTTTTGGAAGGGACAAAATTATTTCAAGCGTATTTGGGGGAATCGGGTTTATTCACAAGAAACATAAGGATGCTGGAAAACGCTTGGTTGATATTTACAATAAACTCCCTTACCCGTCTTCACGTTGGATCTTTCAACAACTTCTTCATCCGATTGCTTTTGCGTTTATTCTCCCTATTTACTCAATAATGCTTGGAAAGCTACTATTATATATATTGATTTCTACAAGAATATTGTCAAAACCGGTTGATTGTATAGAAATGATCGGAAAAAAACCAAACGTGTATCCGACGCGTTATCCGAATGGTTTAGCAAGTATTCTATTAGGGCAGCTAAAAATTCTTGATGCGATGAACCGCCACCGGATTAAATTAGCGGCGTTTTACTATAATTCGCCGTTCTTAACTAAGGAATTTAAATTGCCTGTCAGGATCGAAGGTTCTGTATATTTACGGTTTAATATACGTACAAAAAAAAGCAGGCTATTATGGAAATCTACAAAGGAAAAAGGTGTATTACTTGGTAACTGGTATCATAGTATTATAGATCCATCAGGTACAAATTTAGCCACAATTGGATATAAGAAGTCAAGTTGCCCTAATGCGGAAAGAGCAGCAGCTGACTCATTAAATCTTCCCACCTATATCAGAATAAACGAAAATGATGCACAAAAAGTTATCGATTTATTAATATAGTATGCCACTTGAAATTAAAATCATAACCAATAAGACAGTATGGGAAGATTTTATTAAGACGTATAGCCCTGCGAGTCTGTTTCAATCATGGAATTGGGGTGAAGTAATCCTAACTTCTTCAAAATCATTAAAAAATTCTGTTCCTTCTCTTGTAAGAATCGGAGTTTATGAAGGGAGTCAATTGCAGGGGATTGCGTCTGTTCAATTTGTTTCCGCAAGAAGGGGAATCTATATGCATGTTAGACATGGTCCGGTTCTTCGAGATTGGAGCAATCTTAACGTTTTTTCATTTCTCATGAATTATTTGAGAGCGGAAGGGAATAAAAAGAATGTGCTGTTTGCACGGTTAAGCCCGCTTATTCCTAACAACGCTGAGAATATAAATGTCTTTAAAAAATTCGGATTTATTGATGCACCAATTCACGCGATGGATGGAGAATATTGTTGGGTGTTGGATTTAGATAAGTCAGAAGATGAACTTTTGACTGGTATGCGAAAGACGACACGGTACTTGATAAGACAAGCAATCAAAGCAGAAGTTAAGATTACCCGGAGCACAAATAGTGATGATTTATCTGATTTTTTCAGTCTGTATAGAAAAACGGCTGAGCGTCACCATTTTGTAGCTCATACCGGTATTGAAGAAGAATTTAATATTTTTCGAAAGGATAAAGAGATATGTTTGTTTCAGGGTTTTTACCAACAGAAATTGATAAGTTCGGCGTTAATACTTTTTTACCAGAATCAGGCAATTTACCATCATAGCGCGTCAATAGACCAGAAAATACCGGTAAACTATTTATTGCAGTGGGAGGTAATAAAAGAGGCAAAGAGCCGGAAGATGAAAATTTATAATTTTTGGGGAATTGCACCGGAAAACTCAAAACGTCACCATCCTTGGCAGGGCTTATCCTTATTTAAAAAAGGATTCGGTGGCCGGGCTATTGAATATCTTCATGCCAAGGATGTTCCGTTTAGATTCGGATATTGGAAATCGTATACAATTGACCTTATACGAAAAATGAAAAAAGGTTATTAATTCATTCTTTGTTTTGAAACCAGGTATATTAGTCATATAATTACACCATGTATCAACTGATCCGCCGCCATCATATATCGTTTAAGAACGCAATTCACGGAATAGAATGGGCGTTAAGAACACAACCGAATTTTCGAGTGCATATAATACTTTCAATACTAGCGATTTTATTAGGAATATTCTTAAAGATTTCTCAGGCCGAAATGAGTGTAATTTTTTTAACCATCGTTTTTGGGATGGGCGGCGAGATGATAAATACTTCAATTGAAGAAATGACTGATTTGATCACTACAGAATGGAAAAAGGAAGCAAAAATCGCTAAAGATGTATCAGCCGGAATGATGCTCACGATCGCCGTCGGAGCACTCTTCGTTGCTTCTCAAATATTTATTCCGAAGCTTATTGTTCTTATTTCAAAATAATATGGGTATTTTCCTCAGCATGCTTCTGGGTTCGTTCATTGTCCATGCAGTGTCGTTGCTGCCGTTTATTCATATTCTCTATCATTATAAATTGCAAAGGCAAAAACAAAAGACAAAAGATGTTTTTAATGTCCCTACACCGATTTTTGATACATATAATAAAAATAAATCTGGTACTCCTCTAGGTGGGGGATTTTTAATAATTCTCCTTACAAGTGTTATGTTCCTCTTGTCGTTTCCGCTTCTCTATTTTTTATGGACACCTATCAATTCAGTCTACGGTAATATTACTTCTGAAATCAAAATATTACTTTTCACATTTATATCATTTGGTCTTATCGGCTTATATGACGATATAAAGAAAATATTTTTCGGCAAATCGGATCATTTTTACGGTTTACGCATGAGAGATAAATTCATTTTAGAAATTATTCTATCCTTGGTCAGTGCGTTTTGGTTATATACAGAATTAAAAATTGAAATAATATACATTCCTTTCGTGGGGGTGGCAGATTTAGGAATATTTTATATTCTCTTCGCGGCATTTGTAATACTCTCATTCGCCAACGCGTTTAATATAACTGATGGTCTTGATGGTTTAGCGAGCGGAATACTGATGATCGCTTTAATGTCTTTTTGGGTTATATCCCGCTCAATACTCGATACGCCACAATCGTTATTCATTTCAATATGGTTAGGGGGTATTATCGCTTTCCTGTATTTTAATATTTACCCAGCCCGGATTTTTCTAGGAGACGTCGGTTCTCTTTCATTTGGCGCAACATTTGCCGTTATTGGACTGTTATCCGGGAAACCGTTTTCTCTTATTATAATCGGGGGGCTATATGTCGTAGAAATCGTTTCCTCGCTAATGCAGATAGTCAGTAAGAGGTATCGAGGAAAAAAAATCATGTCTGTTGCTCCCTTACATTTATGGTTTCAGTCTAGGGGCTGGCATGAATCAACTATTGTGTTCAGATTCTGGCTAATGAGCATCATCTTGGCGTTTCTAGGGTTATGGTTCGCCTTTTTAAAATGAGTAAATAAATTACTCACTACAAAATATCCAAAAAGTTATAACCTTTATCCGATATACTCCGTTTTGTATCTTAGAGAAATTCACAAAGCGGTCTTTCGGGGTATATACTGGAAAAACATTACGCACATCTTAAGTTTTTTCAGTATAATTTTATTATATGTTTTCTAAACATACTCAAGTAAATACGTTAAGGCAGGAAAAACACAGAATAGATATCGTTATATTGGTAATTGTGATTGGTCTGGCGTTGTTCGGGATTCTTATGATTTTTGAAGCGTCAAATGTAAATGCTTTTCATGAACTCGGTGATAAATATCATTATATTAGAGAGCAATTTACCTGGTTTTTGCTCTCGGTTTCCGCAATGATCGCGTTATCCTATGTTCCGTATAAAACCTATTACCGGTTATCGGTTCCGATTCTGATAGGCGCACTCGTAACCCTATTCGCAGTATTTGTTCCCGGAATAGGAGTAAAAACATACGGTGCGCACCGATGGATAAATTTGGGTTTTGTAAATTTCCAACCCTCCGAAATAACCAAATTAGCCCTGATTTTTTACTTATCGTCATGGTTTTCTAGCCGGGAAAGGCAGAGGTTGCTAGCGTTTTTGTTATTGCTGGGAATGATCGTGGGTCTTGTGGTATTACAGCCGGATTTAGGTACTGCCGTTATATTATGTCTGATTTTCATCATCATGTATTTTCTTTCCGGAGCTCCTCTATGGCAATTCGGTTTTTTGATTCCGGTTGTTACAACCATAGGATTATTATTATCCGTGCTTTCTCCCTACAGATTTTCCCGGGTGACTACCTTTCTCAATCCTCAACAGGATCCTCTGGGAAGTTCTTATCACCTAAGACAGATCTTAATCTCTTTCGGTTCAGGGGGATTATGGGGAGTTGGTTTAGGTGCGTCCCGGCAAAAGTACCAATTTCTGCCTGAAGCAACGACAGATTCCATATTTGCAATTATCGGGGAAGAAATGGGTTTTGTCGGAACCGCCCTATTAATGATCATATATTTTATTTTCTTAATGAGGCTATTAAAAATTGCTATCCATGCACCGGATAAATTCGGCTTTCTTCTCGGTTCCGGTATATTTGTATATTTTGCCCTCCAAACAATAATTAATTTGGGTGCTATGGTGGCTGTTTTGCCTTTAACCGGTGTACCGCTGCCTTTTTTATCCTACGGAGGTTCTCATCTGTTTATATCCATGCTGGCGATAGGTGTGCAATTAAATATAAGCAGGAATTCAAAAAGTTCATGGATCGGTTCAAATCCCGCTGTACTTCTTAAAAGAATATGAACGATACTAAAATTCGTATGGTAGTTACCGGTGGACATTTAAGTCCGGCTCTGGCGGTAATTGAAGAAGCGCTTAAAAAAAATAAATTTAAAATATTTTATGTCGGACGGAAGCAACCTCTTGAAGGTGATAAGGCTTTATCGCTTGAGTATCTGACAATGACTCAAAAGAAGATTCCTTTTTATAATCTTATAACCGGTAGGCTTCAGAGAGAATTTACATTCCATACGCTTTATTCCTTTATAAAATTTCCAATAGGATTGATCCAAAGTTTCATTTATTTAATGCGAATTCATCCCGATATTGTATTGACATTCGGTGGTTATGTTGCCCTTCCTGTGGCTATAGCTGCGCATTGGCTAAATATTCCCATAATTGCTCACGAACAGACGTCTATACTGGGTTTGACCAATCGATTAATTGCAAAATATGTGAAGGTTCTTTGTCTGACATGGAAAAACACCTTTGGGGTAGAGTTGGGTATTAATACCGCGGTTACGGGACTACCTATTCGACAATCATTATTTAATTCGAAAAACAGCCCATCGGTTGATTTCGGCAACGCAAATTATCCTTTAATATACATCACCGGAGGAAATTTAGGATCACACTCCATAAATACGGTAATCAGTAGATCGTTGCCGCAGCTACTTAAGGAGCACCGTATCCTTCATCAATGCGGAAGCGCTAATCAGAAAAAGGATTATCGGGAATTGTCCGAGGCGCGTAAATTATTGCCAGAATCACAATCAACTAATTATGAATTAGTAACCCACATATCACCGGATGAGGTAGGTCCAATCTTATCGCATGCCAAGATCCTAATTGGCCGTTCGGGAGCAAATACATGTTATGAAATTGGAATATATGGTTTGCCATCAATACTCATTCCTCTTCCATGGTCTGCGTATCACGAACAGAGTCAGAACGCCAGCGTTTTAGAAAAACAGAAAACCGTGCGGGTCATTAATCAAAGCAGGTTAACTACCGAAGAGCTAATGAAAGGAATTCAAGTCATAGAACAGAATTATTCGACGTATCGGGAGAACGGATTAAAAAACCGATCATACTACTCAAAAGATGCGGCAGAAAAAATCGTTTTATACGCGATAAAATATGCAAAAAAGTCAGCCATCCAATCCTCATAAGTTCCGTTTAATTAAAATAATTGTTCCGATTTTCATCTTGGGAATAGCCGTTCTCGTTCTCTTGCTGTTTCAGGCCACTCAAGTAAAAACCATCATTATCATCGCTTCACGGCCTTTTGATAAAGGGTTTGAAAATATTATCGGAAAGCAAATATGGTCTCTTGGGCAAAAGGAGATTCAGACGATTATTTTGGATAATAATCCTGAAATTAAATCCGTAGTTATTAGAAAACAATATCCCTCAACCATAATATTTGACGCAGAATATCGTAAGGCTTACGTAAAATTAATTGCCGGAGCAAATGACTATTGGCTTGATGAAGATGGTTATCTTGTTAAAAATGAACAATCAAATGATACTAGTTATCCCGTCGTACGAATTAATAAGAATCATTTTTTATCCGGAACCAGGTCAGATGCTGCGGTAACAAAGGCAATTATCTATATATCGTCCCTGATTAAGGCGAATTTACGGGTTAAAGAAGTCGAATTAAATGAAAATAATGCGTCTTATAGGATTTTGTTTCCGAATAATTTTACTATTGATATAGCTCAATCGGAAGATCCGAATATTATAGTATCCTCTTTACAAACTATTCTGAGTAGGTTTAGAATAGAAGGTAAATCA
>Ga0172379_10008179_pt1 | contig 13265 bp, 12 predicted proteins | sample GrowelOW334metaG_FD_119756 | JGI IMG/M metagenome (GOLD analysis project Ga0172379, IMG submission 119756) | Groundwater microbial communities from an aquifer near a municipal landfill in Southern Ontario, Canada - Groundwater well OW334 metaG | ecosystem: Environmental > Aquatic > Deep... | reverse complement strand
GAAATCAAATCCTGGTCCCGGACTGCCAAAATTTCCCGCCTCAGTTTATCCCTTCATCCCCCTCCCGTCCCCTGACCTCAAAATGTTAAAATCACCCCACGGCTACGTAGCTCAGTGGTAGAGCGGGGTCTTCATAAGGCCAAGGTCACAGGTTCGAACCCTGTCGTAGCCACTACCACCCCAGATACAGCTTCCGCCATTTTATCCAGTTCGGCTCCTGTTTTTTGTCCGTCTGCTGCTTATTTGCTGCCTGCAGCTCCTCCGGCGGTATCACCACCACCACTTCTCCCTCTTTTCCCATCCCCAGCTTTTCTCTCGCTTCCCGCTCCAGAAATTCCGGTGTCTGCACCTCTGCCAGCCTGTCTTTCAGCGCCTGATTCTCCTTTTGCACTTCCGTCAGCTTTTTCTCCTCCTCAGTCAGCCTGCCTCCGGCCTTATATAATCTCACCAGATTAGCCCCGACCCTGATCACTAAAAACACTCCTAAAATCAATAAAATAATGGTGTACTTATTCTTCCCCATATTGCATTAAGAGATTTTACATTGTAGAATGCGTCAGGTAAAATACGACCTGTAGTATGGACAATCTACCCGAACCAATAAGCTTCGAATCCGCCTTAGAGAAGTTTATCAAACAATTAGAAACCCAAAATCGTTCTTCCGCGACGCGGATTGCCTATGGGTCAGATTTGGCCCAGCTTAAAGACCATATGATCAGCAAAAAAATCACCCAGGCCACTACCGTTCAGATCGAACATCTCAAGGAATATGTCGACTACCTTTTCTCCCAGAGCTACACTCCTAAAAGTATCAGCCGCAAAATCAATTCCATCAAAACTTTCTTCCGCTTCCTCCTTAAGGAAAACCTGGTTTTTTCCGATCCCGCCGCCGATCTTCCCCATCCCAAATACGACACCAAACCCCCGCGCATTCTCACTCCGGAAGAGTATCACAGCTTAAGAGAAGCCGTCCGGTTGGATATCCGCATCGGCGCCATTATCGAACTTCTTCTCCAGACCGGCATGCGCATTTCCGAACTGGCCAATCTTCGGATTGACGATATTAAAAAGGGCGAACTGTTCATCCGTTCCCAGGAAAATAACCCGGCCCGCACCATTCCCCTCAATAAAGTTGCTACTGCTGCTTTATCTAACTATCAAAGCCTGCGTCCCGCCGTTAAAGATGATCATTTGTTTGTCACTAAAACCGGCCACCCCCTGCTGATCAGAAACATCCGCACTTCCATTGACCGGTATTTCCGTAAAGCCAACGTCAAAAACGTCAAAGTTAACGATTTACGCCACACTTTCATCGCCCATCAGTTAAAAAACGGTGTCCGGCCGGAAATCATTCACAAACAGGTCGGTCACAAACGTCTTTCTTCCACCCAAAAATACGTCGAATTTTTGGAGCTGAAAGAGGAATTCACCGTTACCAAAATTGTCGAACTCTAACTTCTGTTAATATTCAAAGAATGGCTTGCAGGTTCATGTCCGCATTGTGGCGCCAAAGGTTCTTAATTTAAGCCTTTTCACCGGAAAAATTCGCTTCTCCCTGACCAAATTGTGTGTGGGCTCGGGAGGAATCGGACCTCCGCGTCGACTTTATAAGAGTCGTGTCCTGCCATTAAACGACGAGCCCGGCAGCTTGAATTTTACTCTACCCCCTCCCCGTTTCTCCATTCTCAGTTTTTTGCTTCCCGCTTCTACAATCTCGATCTTTCCGCAATTTCATGCTCCACCAACCGCACGTCTCTTCCGAACTTCAGCCGGGACAGTTGTCTGACCGCCTCAGCCAGCTTTGGATTGAACATCGCCCTTTCTGCCTTAATATCCTTGGTTACATCCATTGAAAACGGCACTACCGGCTCGTTATTCACGATTGTTTTTATGTATACATGGAATCTTTCAATGTTCAGCAGATCCGCTTCATTAAATGTCGGCGAAAATTCGTGCTGCAAAAAGTTGGCATCCGCCACACCGGTCCGAAATGACATCAGTGTCCCCACGTTTCCGAATACGGCATTTTTCACTTCATCTTCCATTTGTGATGTGAATTGGTTGGCCACAATCAGGTTCAGCTTATACTTTCTGGCCTCGGACAGGATTGTCGCAAAATCCGGTGTGGCAAAATTCTGAAACTCATCCACATACAGGTAAAACGGCCGCCGCTGTGCTTCCGGTACATCCGCCCTGCTCATGGCTGCCGCCACCAGCCGCGGTACCAGTACCAAACCCAGAAAATTGCTGTTCTCTTCTCCCAGCTTCCCTTTAGACAAATTAATAATCAGAATCTTTCCTTCATCCATTATTTTCCGGAAATCAAACGCGCTCTTGTTCTGGCCGATGATGTTTCTGATCGTCTTATTGGTAATAAACCGGCCGAACTTGGATACGATGTAATCCAGTACTTCCGACTTATGGAAATCTGATGTTTGGGCAATCTGATCCGTCCAGTACCGCCGCACCAAGGGGTCTTTCACCCGCGGCAGCATCTCCTGCACGAATTCAGGCCGTTGCAGCGCCTGTACCACTTCGATAAAGGTCCCTCCGTCCACTCCGTCCATTACCGTCAGCATGGCATTTCTGATTGCGTGCTCAAACCTCGGCCCGATGATTCCTGTTTTGTGCGGATCATATAACTTATACATCATCCCTATTACCGCATTTGTGGCCATGTGCCTTTCCTGATCATTATGGGTTTCCAGCAGATTCAGACCCATCGGCCATTCCTCATCGGATGGATCAAAAAAGACCACATCTTCGGCTCTTTCCGGCGGAATGTATCCCAGCAGATCTTCCGCCAGATCATGCGGATCAATCACACACAATCCTTTTCCGGCCCGCAGATCCTGCAAAATCATCGTCTTCATCAGCTCCGTCTTTCCTGTCCCGGTTCTTCCGATGATATATGTATGTCTCTCCCGGTCAGACTCGGAAATAAACACCGGTCGGGTTATCCCTCTAAAAACCGATTTTCCCAAATATAATCCGCTCGTCGGTATCCCCTGCGGCGCCGGCGCGCTTTTTGCCGACAGCCAGTGAATATGCGGTGTCTCGATGGTTTTATTCGGAAAATGATAAATGGTCGCCAGTTCTTCCGGATTCAAAACCGTCCAGTCGCCCCAATACGTCATCGGCTGATACCGGTAAATAAAATCGGTCATGAACATCCCCTTAAGTTTCGGCTTTTTCCCCTTAAATCCGTTCAGATCTCCGGAAAATTGTTCAAATGCCGCTTTCAGATTAGCCAAATGTGCTTTTGCGGAATCCGCTGAAGTTGAGGACACCACCATCCGGATACTCGTCCTAAATCCAGATTTACCCACCTTATTTTCTACCGCCTCCATCACCCTCGGATCCACTTTATATGATGCCTTTTCCGGATTTGCCTCATTCTTTTTGGTCTTGCCTATCCACGCCCGTCCCTTGCTTTTCCATTTGCTGTCAGCCGGATAAATCAGCATCTGAATGTGTGCTCCTTCCCCGTCTCCCATCTTGGCCAGTGCCGAAGTCAAAGCCGCCATCGGATCCGTTGCCAGATTCTTATAAGTTTGGATCGGATTGTATTCGGCGTTCCGCAGCACCAGCCACGAAAATTCCACCTGCCCCTCTTCGTCAAAAATCGTCGGTTCATCCGTCACTTTTATCTCTGCCCCCGGATAACCGCCGTGAATCTGTTTTTCCACTAAATCCCGCAGTTTCTCCGGCACCACAATATAAAACCGGATGTCCTCTTTTCTCCCGACAATCTCAAAACTGATATGCGGTTGTACCTGTAAAAAGGTTAACAGTCCGAACGGTCCTTTCCCGCCTTTTTTAATCGAATACAGACTGGAGAATATCTGCTCCATTGCGTCAATTTTTATCTCGTTGTCCCGCGGCACGGCCACCTGCAGACACACCATCTGCAGACTCGATCTTTCCCTGTCTTTATGCCGCTCATACAGAATCCAGACATAAATTCCCGCCGCCACTAATGCAAACGGGGACATCGCCAAAAGCACTATCCCGATAATCTCCCAAATAATTGCAAATAAATTTATGCTCCCGATCATGTTTCCATCATAGCAAAAAATCGCCCTTGCAAATCATCCTCGTGTCTTTTTCCCGTTCTGTTTTTCAGACGTTTTCTTCGGTTTTATATTCTGCCCTGCTTCCCAGCATCTTTACCTGCCGCATACACCATTCCGCCAGCCACCGTATACTCTCCCAGACTTTATGGTGCAGTCCGGTCTGCACTTCCTCCGCCGTCAGCGGCAGTTTTACTTTTACATCCGTCGGATCGGACGATTTCAGCAAAATCTGCTGAGTGTAGTCGTCCGTTACCGGCTTAAGCGTCTCCGCTTCCCTCTCCACTTTCTCGATATATCCCGAAAGTTCCGGTCTCTTTTCCACTTCCGGACTGGTCGGAATTTCTTCTACGGTTTCCACCGGCCGTTCCGCTCTGGGAATCGGCTCACTCTCAATTCCGCTGCGTTTTCCTGCAAATGTTCCGGCAAGTGCTTCCAGCTGCTCTTTAAATCTCCCCCCGCTTTTATACATCTGCTGGTAATCATTTTGACTCATCCCGGATACCGCCTGCGGCTTTTTTTGCTGACTGTCGTCCATACCTGTTTATAGTATCACCTTCACCGCACCCATGTCTGCCATACAAACCCGATTATCGGCGAAAAAAACAAAAACATTCTCGTATATCTGGTTATCTTATCTTTAGTCACCGCCAGTCCCAGCTGCCCCAGATAATAAACCCAGAACGACACGTCTTTAGATCCGAACTGCCACCGCGTCGCCACACAATAACCCAGAAACCTGCTCTGAAAATACAACAGCAGCGACAGCATTATTAACAGCGGCCACGGCAGCCAGAACGGTGACGTCAGCCACATACCGATAAATATCGAATGCACCGCAAAAATCGCATAATAACGGACATTTTTATTCACTTTTGTATCTTTTTCCATACCCGCTCCTTTCTCTTTTCTTCATAGTTTATCACCCTGGCCAATATAAATAACGCATCTGATAACCGGTTCATATATGCCAGAATAATTTTTGCCCCGTTTCGGTCAATCAAAACTTCTTCTCCTTTAATCAGCCGCACCGTTTCCCTTTCTGCCCTTCTGGCTACCGCTCTGGCTACCTGTAATTGCCCTGCCGGAAAAATAAAGTTTGTCAGTTTCGGCAGCCGCTTCATTTCCCTGTCCATCAGCTTTTCCAATTCGCTCACTTCCCGTTTTGAAATCTTCAATTTTCCTCCCGCCAGAATTGTTGCCACCGTCATCAGGTTATCCTGTATGTTTCTAAGTTCTGCATCCGCCTGCTTAAATCTTGTCTTCTGTGTCCTATCTCCCCTTTCCAGCTCCGTTCTGACATACCCGATCCAGCTGTTTAATTCGTCTATCGCCCCTAAAGTTTCCGTCAGCTGCTCTGTTTTCTCCATCCTTCCCCGCAGATTTCCGGTCGTCCCGTCATCTCCTGTCCTTGTATACACTGCCATATGCGGATTATATAGCTAAAAAATCTCTCTCGGCACTTTTTAAACACCTCACCCGCACTCCGGCATAGATTTCTCCGGTTAAAAACTATAAACTTAAGCCGATACCTGCCCATGTCAAATCTCATTACCGTTTCTCAGAAAGCTTTCATTGTCAGCCCGCATTGGCAGGTCTTGTTAATCAAACATCCCTTAAGTGAACCCGGTCACACGCTGTGGGATTTGCCCGGTGACGGACTGCAGTACGCCCAAAGCCTGCGCGAAAATCTGGTTAAAAATGTTGCCGACGAAACCGGTTACAATCTCACCACCGTTTCCATCCCCTTAAACGTGACCACATTTCTGGATCTGGCTAACCGCAGCAATCAAATCGTCCGCATCATTTATCTCTGTCTGGCCCAGGGCAACCCCCGCCAAAATAAAGAAATGGTCTGGATAGATCCCGCCCAACATTCCCATTACGCCTTCCCCGATGAAGGCTACGCTAAAGCCTTCATTAATTATCTCTCACATTCCAAACTTGCTTCCGAAGAGTTTCTCGGTCAGGGTATCCTGGAACACACCACCGAATATCTGCGCCAAAAACCCCCGCTTCCATTCAATCCCGGTAATCCTCTGGATTAATCCAAAACCGTCCGTCTTTCAGATAATCCCATAGTATATTGACTTCTTCCACTCCTTAGACTAAGATCCTATCCAATAATAATGAAGTCCTGCCTAGTTTTTGTATTCCATGTCCGACTATTGCCTTTATCAGCCGGCGACTTCCAAATCCCCTCAAAGGGCTGGTAACGCTGGAAAATCAGGCTAGTTTAAGTCCGTCCACAAGCGGACTTTTTTTATGACTTAAACCCGGTCTGAGTGCACTTTAACAAGTGAATGAAGGGTAATTAATTACGGCTGTTTTCTTTTTCACTAAAAAACCCTGAGGAGTCGGAAAACCGGCAGCAATCTCATCTTGCCGCCTGTCTCCCGGCTCCTCAGGCTGGACCTGATGCTGCAGAAAAATCAGGAAAAAACAAATTTGTTTTGACAGAGGAGGCTTACATGTCTAGAAAAAAAGGTAAATGTAAATGTGGTCTTCCAAAAGATCACGAAGGTTTGTGCCCCCCTAAGTGTGACAGGTACCCAGGAAGAACAGACGGAGATCCGAAACGGATCTCCCCGGTGCCCAAGAAAAAGCCTTAGTAATACTTTCCTTCGGGCGACTGCAGCGCCCGAACTCGCAATCATTTTTCATTTTTTATTCGGGAAAGCTATCCCCAAAAATAGCTCAGCCTGGTTGAAAATTCGACTCTGGTTGTGTCAATCAACTTCAGCAAAAAGGAGAAACCCATGCGCGGTAAATACATTTTTACCCTTGCGCTGGGGCTTTTCCTGGCGCTGTTATTTGCTACCCAGACCACCACGACATGTGAAGCCGGCAACGGCGCTTGTTTCCATCTTCCCGAAGGAAGTTGGGAATTGGGCCCCCGCGGCTATCACAATGGATGCGAAGGCACAGGCGTAGCCTGTGGTCCAATCATGGGTTACGACTACCTTGCTCCGAAAGGAACTGAAATTTACGCTCCTTTCTCCGGTAGGGTAATCCTTGCCTGCGCTCATGACGGAGTTGGAAACACTGTTTTCCGACTCCAGTCCGATGATGGAAAGTGGGAATACGGAGATCTACATCTCCGCTGCGCCGTCACCGGTAACCAACATGTCAAAGCCGGAGATGTTATCGGCTATGTAGACGCGATTGGTTGGGCCAACGGCATCCCCCACACTCACACCTGGTTCCGAAATTTGGAAACAGGAGAAAATGTTCGGGATCATAGTCAATTCTGGAGTTGTCTCGGAGACGAACCCGAAGATCCGGAACCCCCGGACCCCGAAGATCCAGAACCGGAAAAAAGTCTGTGGCAGAAAATCCTCGAGTGGTTCAGATCCGAACCGCAAAAGTTCTTATCTTCTACCCTCGAGTGGTTAACCGGCATGTTCAAAACCGGTTCTGTCTCAGACCCTGCTGAACCGGAGATCCGTAAGTTTTCCATTTCAGCTCAACAACCCGGCAATTCCGGATATCAGCACAACATTCGGGCCTTTTTTGCCTGGCCGACCTCAGGGTATGACCTGGCAAAATTTTCCGAAATCGATCTCGAAAATTTTGAGGGAAACACCATGCTCAAGCCCGGGGAACTGACCTCGGTCAATTCCATCTTCGGTACCAAAGGGTACGAAGAAGGGCAAGGCATGGTTGTACCGTCAGGATTTAAGATCGGAGATGGGGCGTGTAACGCGGCCAGTATGGTCGCCTACACCGTTGCCGCCGCCGGCTTAACCGCCAAATGCGACAACCCATCGCATCCGAAAATCCCTGGTGTTCCGAGTGAATGGAACTGCACGGTCTGCATTCCCAGCGAAAGTTATGGAATGTGCACCGAACAGGACATTCACCTCATGAACACCACCGATCATCCGGTGTATCTGCACTGGAAGATCAGCGGTGACAACCTGTATCTCTGGATAAGAGAAGAAGTTGTTACCGGACCGATCGAGATCGATTGGTCGAAAGTAGCTGTCCTTGGTGGGATTCTGGTGGTGATCATTGTGATCATCATCTTTATTGCCCGTCGACGGCCGGACATCCCCGGAGAAATATTCATCCGGGTTTCAGAACATAGCGGCTTTTGGAAGCAGATCTTCCATGAAGCTTTCAGATTGGCCTGGAGCTGGAGTATTCTCATCCTCACCTCCGCTTTTGTCCTTAGCTCCACTCTGCGCGAAATGGTTCGGATCGGATTCAGTAAGTGGATAGAAAACAACACCTCGATTGCCAACTGGCAAATTGTCGCTTTGTTTTTATCCCTACTGCTCAATCTTGTTGTCCGAAAAATTAAGCGCCGCCAACCAACCGAAAATCTGTACCACATCTCCCCCGATGGACGTAAGATCCGGAAGAAAACTCTGGACGGACGGCCCATTCGGAGCAGAAGAAAAAAAACTTTTCTTCCCTGGCTCCTAATCGGAGGAATCGTCATTGGTGGCACAGTTTTCTGGTTTAATACCTTAAACCCCAACTTCGTGACTTATGCTGGCCTCTACGGCCATCTTGGTCCGGGTGGTTGGGGCAGCCTGTCCGAAGTTTCGACGGCTGAACAAGCCGTTGAAACCGTTCGCAAGTATGCCAACCAAGTCGATACTTTTAACGGCGCTCGCCTTGTCGTTCCAGTGGTCAACCTTGTCCACCTCAATGAAGATGATGCGACTATTCAGTCCGTCATCACGGCCTGCCGTTGGGAGTGTGTCGTCATGATCGACATTTCCCCCGAGGAGGATGTCTCCTCGGTGATTAGTCGTTGGACCCAAGAGGCCCATGTATGGTTTGACATCGATCTTGAACAAGGTTCAGTCGATGCCAGCAAAATCAACATGTGGGCAAATGAATACTTCGGATTAAGGCTGAAGCGGGGTCTTTTAACTCGTGGAGTGTTCGCATTCTACGATTTTAAAAGCGATCCACAAGTTCAGCCGAACAAAATCCGGTGGCAATACCTGAACGGTTTGGTTGTGCCCATCTTTGATGGGCATTGCAGCGGCGAAAGCTGCCAAACCACCAAATGGGCTGCCACCAAAAAGTTTCTGGAGAACTATGCTCAGGCCAAACAATTCGGTCTGATGGAGTTCTCCACCCGTTGGGGGTGCGGCTCCCAATACGGCGACTGCGGATTTACTCTGCAGGAGTACTGGGAAGCTTTCAAACCCCTAATTTTTCTCGGGCAGTAGCCCAGAAAGGAAAGTCTACCGGAACCGAACCGGAAAATCACTAACGTCCTTTTGCTCGCTCATCCGGCTTAAGCCGGAGAAAGAGGAAGAAAAATGTTCGAGTGGTTGGGTTACACGCTCACCTGGGCCTGGGATCACATGTTCGTCGTACTCGCGGCGGGAGGAGTGATCTTTCTGATTGTAATGGGCTTCCAATGGTCCCTCCGCTATGGCTTAAAAGCCGTGCTTATCGTCGGAGTGGCCGTTATGCTCATGGGGTGTTTTTTAGGGGTAGGAATTGGTAGCCTTCTGCTCACGGCAGAGGTTTCGGAGCAGCTGCCCAGCCTGCTCTGCACCAATCTGCAATTCTGCCCCCCTGAAAACATCCCCGGTTCAACTTCCACACCCCCAGATGGGGCTGGTGACTGGCCAGTGGGCTACACCTACGAAGTCAGCCACTCATCCGGCTCGGCAACTCTACGGAATGGTTCTGCCGTTGACTCCGCGGTTATCGCGGAAATCGCGAACGGAACCGACCTATGCATTGCTGAGTTTGTTGCCAGCAACACAATTGACGGCCGTACTTTGCGCGCCCGTGTTGTCCCCGGAGGTGACAACACCACCATGACGGGGTGGGTACACACGGCGGCACTTGCGTCGAAGCCGCTCAAAAAGTGCCCATAAATGTTCAAAGGCAGGCCGTCACTCCACGGCCATCGGCGGCCTGCCTGCCACACCCTTCGTTCACGGCGCCTGCATCGCAATTAGTGTGAGTAGTTAAGTCCGGCCAACATGCGGCCACATAAACTTGCAACTCTCACACCCCGCGGTGCAGGCGCAACACCGCTTATAAGCAACTAAAACTTGCACAAATTCAAAGTCTTATAATATAATCCGCCCACCTGCCAAAACAGTCTGTCAAAATCATTTTATATAAAAATAAATAACCGATAATCTAAAATATGGCAGTCAAATCCGAATGGTCACTCGGCTCCGGTTCAGACCGCCGGCATCTTCTGACTGATGGTCTCGGCGAAAATTCATCTCGAACCTGGGACCCTGTCTCTGGTCAGGATCGTCCTAGTGCCCCCAAAAATCTTCCTCCGGATCCTGAAATTGCTTTCAATATGGGCTATCAAGCCGGTACTGCCGCTTCTAAGCCTGACACCTTTGGTAAGGCTTTCGGGACTGAAATGAAAGCTCTTGGTGGCGACATAGGAACCATTATAGGCAGAGAATTTAGAAATGAAGCTGCTCAAGCGGTTGATGAACTTCTTCATGTTGAACCGCCCCTGCCTAAACCCAAAACCCCATCTAAGCTAAAAAATGCCGCTAAATCGGCTGGTCGTACCGCCGCAAGAACCAGCGAAAAGGTCGGAAAATGGGCTATAAAAACCGGCATTGAAGCTTTCCGGGCTTGGCAGGACAAACGCCGACGTTCAAGCACTTCCCCCTCCTCCCCCATAACAAACAATTTATTACGCCCAGATGGTGGTGATGTTATTGACGGCCAATGGACTGTAACTGACGACGATTAGTCGGTCCAGAAATAAAATATGAAATGGGAAATCCTTAATGGTTTTACCCCCGACGCCAATCTCAATGGTGGTGATGTTTCGCCTGCAAACTGGAACCTCTCATCAGGCAGCAGACATCAATCCCAAGCCATCGTCCCGTCTGGTTACGAACCCATCCGAGACCCTTCTCTCTTGGAATCATTGAGCAAAATCCTCATTGCCAAAGAGCTGACCCAAGTCCCGGTTGGTCAAACAATGAGTGTTATAGACAGACACCAGGAACGGCTTATTAAAACCTTTAACCATGCTTTGAGAGTTGTCGGTCAGGAGGGAAATGTCAAAATTCCCTTGAAGGACAATATCGACAAGACCTTCCATAATGTCGCGGAGCAATATTACAGTATTCTCCCCGAAGGTATCTCCACTCCCACGGAAATTGACCAGCAAGTCGATTCTCAGACCAGGCAAATGATTCAAAGACTCGAAAACGGCCGCTTAGATAATGACTATGACACGACCGACGACGAAAGACGAACCGCCACTCAAATCCGTGAAAAAATCGGTACCGTTCCCCCCGAAGAACTTCGTCGCGTCTTCGCAGAAAGTGTTTATGGCCGTGCCAGCGACATTACTAGAGCTCAAAACGGTAACCGTCTGGCCTATCATCAACAAGAGTTATCCCGAGCCATTCAAAGACTTCGACATCAAGTGCCAAATGAGTGGTTTTCCGTCGACCTCTTAACCAACTTCCTCATGCTGACACCGGAAGAACGTAAGGCGATGCAAAATATCATCTGGACAGTCACCCCCGGTAATATTCATGTTCGCGACATCAGTCGGATTGAAGAAGATTTCCGCCAGTATCGGCTTTCTGAACTTTCAGGAAACATTTTTGTTTATCCTGCCACAGTTAACTATGTAGATAAAATTAGAAAAATTGGCGGTCCGTTCCTTCAACCTCGCATTAACAAATGGGCTACCGCTGATATCGGCGGAATGATCATCCTGCGTACTTTGGAAAGAGACGAACCAGCGGCAAAATTTGTCGTTCGCGATCCCGTATCCACTTCTGTAGGACTGCAGGGAATTGGTTTCCTTGCCCGGGAAATCGAAGATTTAAACAATATGATGACCGACGCTGTCCGCAATCCTGAAGCCGCCCTGCGTCTGCCAATCAGACCAAATAAAATCCTGGAGTTGCTTCCGGACCCGATCGTTATGCAAATGCCGGTAATTTCTCATCCTGATGGAAGAATCGACTATTCCCCCGCTGTCAGAGGATTGGAACAAAGAAAAAATGACCTTCAAACCGCTCTCAGAACCCTGGCCATAAAGACTGTGCCTCAAGTAGATGCAGAGGGCAAACCGCCCACAGCTGCCCAAAGAGCTATCACCAGCCTTCAAAGGGCTATCGCTGAAGTCGATGCCAGCCAGAACAGATTAGCAACTAAAAACAGTCAGTTAAAACATTAAAATTATCGTCATTTATATCTAAATTATGTCCAAAGATACTTCAAAATCACCTTTGCAAAGCCTTGCTGAGCAACAAGCTGCCCAAATAGACTTCTTAAAACAGTTTTTCCCTCTCGACAACGAATCACTGGCACAACTTCTCGATCAAATCCCCGATGTCCAGAAGCAGCGTGCAGCTGCTGATCTGGCCCAAATTAAACTCGACCGTGAGACCGCTACCGCCGATTGGCAGGACAACTTTGCCCAAAAAGTTTCCGCTCTTGAAGCCCGCCTTAATCGTCGCCTTTCCCGCGAGGAAATGTCCTGGCTCAAACAACAGGAACAGTCTGCCGCAGCCGCACACCAAACCTGGCAAAACCGTCGTCAGCAATTAGACCTCACTCCGCCTTCTGTATCGGCAAACAATAATGATGTTTGTCCTCCTTTCCTTTCCCGCCGCCTTGGCAGCTCAGCTTCCCAACCGGAAACCCGATCCAAACGTAAAAAAACGCGATAAACCCTTCTTTACCTCTCAACACTCCGAATATCCGCACCCGTAGCATTTTTTGCACCCTTCCTCAAACACTAGGGTTGCTTCTCCGCATTTCGGACACAAATCCGCCCGTTTCCTAAACAGCGGCATCTGCGTATGTCCGTTGGTTTTTGCCGTCACTTCCAGTTCCTGCTGCACCGGTTCGGCTTCCTCTTTCTTCTTTCCGTCCGCATACCCTATCAATCCGAAATGCATCCCGATGGCTTTGGCCACCGCATCCGGCAGACTTTTCACTTTATTGGCTCCGAATCCTACCGATCTGCCTCCGCCGATTCCGGACAGTTGTTCCACCAATTCCCTGGCCCGCTCTTTAGGCGGCATGTGATTTCCGAATCGCAGGGTGGTCGAAATCAGTCTCCCTAAGGCTTCCGCCATTGCCGCCACTTCCGAACCGGCCTTCCCTATCGTTACAAATACCTCAAACGGATTTCCGTCCGGGTCATGATTAACCGTAATAAACGCGCTGCCTAAAGGTGTCTCTATCCGGTAAGTTGCCCCG
>Ga0172379_10008178_pt1 | contig 13266 bp, 14 predicted proteins | sample GrowelOW334metaG_FD_119756 | JGI IMG/M metagenome (GOLD analysis project Ga0172379, IMG submission 119756) | Groundwater microbial communities from an aquifer near a municipal landfill in Southern Ontario, Canada - Groundwater well OW334 metaG | ecosystem: Environmental > Aquatic > Deep... | reverse complement strand
TACTATGCCAAAATATCCGGCCCCGCCTTCTCCCTAGGCATGGGAGTTGAGGGAAAACTCAGCGATACGATCGTGGCCGGGGCAGGGCTGCGTTGGTTTAGGATCATATCCATACAAACCGTTGATCATAAGATCGAATTCCATCCAGGAGAAAAAAGCGGAAGCACTCAAGGTGCCGCAATTACGGCCAGTATCGGCTGGAAATTTGGCGAATGATTAGAGGCTGTCAGTAAAAAATCAAAAATCCAGTAACAAGGAGAAATCGATGCAAAGAAAAAGAATCAGTATGGGCATTTTCGCACTCATGCTCGTCTCGACATTGGGCGGATTAAGCATAGCTGCAAGGGAAACAGAGGAAAATCCTTGTCAGGACCGAAAGTATCTGGAGCTCAAGGAAAAAGACATCAATTCGCTGAGCACGCGCGAATATGATCTTTTCAAAAGCAAAGATGAAACCTGCAATCAGTACAAGCAGAGTGATAGAAGCGTGAAAGTTATGGAAAAAACTGCAAGCCATTCAAACACTCTGCTCTGGATAACGGTAGTGGTGGGAGTAGCGGGAATCGTGATTCCGTTTCTTATTCTCTAAGTCTTCGATCAAATAATGAAGGTGCAGAGATCCCCCCCACCCCCGATCTCTGCACCTCCTGATTTCTAGGCGCGTATGAAACCCTACCGCATCAATTTGCCGGCCTCCCCATTCATTCTGTGGGGAATGATCGGCGTTTTCTACCTCCTGGCTATTTCAGCCCTGCCGGACATTCAGTTGTTCAGGCCGCTCATTACCTGGCATTCCCTGTTCGCGGCGCTGCCGGCCTGGATTGGCTGGCTTTTATGGTGCGTGATAGCCAACCGGCAGAAATTCAGATCGGCTGAAAACATTTCCGAGTTGATCACGACCGGACCATACGCCATAGTGCGCCATCCCATATACCTGGCCGATCTGCTTCTCATATCCCTGCTCACAATTTTTTATCCCAAGTTATGGATGGCCGCCGGTACGCTGGCCGCCATACCGACGATCATATTTTGGGTCCGAAAAGAGGAAATGGAGTTGCAGAAAATATTCGGAAGCGCCTATGCGTTATATACCCGAACAACACCGGCTTTCAATCCCTTTGCGATATTAGATATATGGAGGAAGAGTTATGGACCAGAAAACAAGGAATGAAATACATAAATTCACCGAAGGACACGAAACCCAGCCACGACTCATAACTGAATGGGGAACACAAATGAAATACCTATTTATTGTTTTAGTGATTATGGTCATACCAATGGGCGCAGATGCGCAACTTGTTGATACCTGGGCGTCTGATTTCTTCATTAAAACCGCAAGGATACGCGATAGGAACATGAAGTTTTCAAGCCCGCGCCTTGAAGCCCTGCAAATGAGTATTGCAATAGAAGACGAGACAAACGCACTGGATTTGGATAGCTGGGGAGATAATCGTGCTTGGCTCGGCACGGTAAAGTCCAACCAGATTAAAATTGATACGGCGTTTGGCAATCAAAAATATGCAGGTGTGGATGAACCAGGATCTTATACGGGCAACGGAGCCTATGGTCGAAGCGAGTATGGATTTGAGTTGGAAGGAATGGATCATTCCCAAAAAGACAAGTACTCTTCATACATCAGAACACAAAGAGACTCTGGGATAGGCGCTGGTTGGGGCCACGCATTTGGCAATTTCCTTACGGGACTTCACTGGAACGATAATCACACATCGATAAAATACTCCGATGAAATCGATCCGCGCAAAATTCGCTATCAGTTCGCTGGTGCGGCTGCGGCTGTTAAACTCGGGCCAGCGGCCATTGGCATAACTGCGGATTCGGTCGATCTGGGCGGCCTGCGAGGAACTAAATACGGCGCTCAGGCGGTAGTAGCGTCCAATGGATTCAAAGCCGGCCTTCGCGCTTCCAATATGCCGCTAAAAAAAGAATTGCACTATTACTATTCAGAACCAGGTCAATACTCTCTAAGAGGCTTTATCAAAGAATTGGGCGCCAAAGTTTCATGGGTAGTGCCGGGATCATCATTAAACCTTGGAGCAGAATATTCCAATTATTATGAGAATTTTGAGACTACCTCAAATGGAGGAACACATCATGGCGGCTCAAATGTAATAACCGGCTCCTATGGGAACAGATATTATGGTTCTCGTACCGGTTCGAATGCGATAACAACCGGTGCCGCGCTAAGACTTTTCAACGACCGAATGATCATCGGAGCAGAACATAAACATGTTGTCGCATTACGATATTCCCGTATTAAGATTCGATACACTACTGCCGGCGTAGAATTCCGTCCAATTGAACGACTGGCGTTAAGAAGCTCTTATCAATACAGAAAGGACACATGGCGGGGAGATCCCGATGGCAAGATGCATACAGGAGCTGCCGGGGTTGGTTACAATCTCAGCAAGATATTTTCGATTGACATTATGTGTCGCCGGTCAAAATACATATATGCTAATTCCGGACAATATACTCGCGCGACTTTTTATGACGGCCACTTAGCCCTAAGCGCCAGATTTTAATAGCGTATATCAATCATAGGCCACGCCATTTTTATTGACAACAAGTTCACCAGATTTCACTCTCGCTTCAATCCGCTTCCATTTCTCATAGGGCATCTTGATTGGGGCAAAAGAGTATTCGGCCTTGTTGCCATCATTGTCTGAATAATACCCAGTATAAAAATATATTTCAGGAAAGGGGTTGAGTATCAATTTATCGCCTAATTCATCCATTGCCTTGAAAAAATCTTCGACCTCAAACCGGCTAGTTCGATTGTCGATGATCAATATGGTTTTTTCTTTGTCATTGTGTTTCTTACTATTTTTTCTCTCAATAGCTTCTTGAATTAAAACAGCAAGAGAATCAACCTCTTTTTTTGAGCTACTAGTAAAAATTCTGGCTCCTTCACCGAAAAGCGGATTATCAATCAGCTCGCTTGTTTTCACACACTCTTCCTCCAACTTCTTATGGCCGAACCAGCGGCATATTTTCCTGAACATCTCTGATTTGATTTTATACTTCGCAACCGCTTGCTCATATAGCTCTTCCCGTTTCATTTTCTCGTAAGACCATGCATTCTCAGCGATCGATGTTATTTCGACATTAAAGGCTAATCCGTTACTCAACTCCACACCGAAATCCCACGGATTATCCCGCGATACAAAATTTATTCCGACATCCTGTACGAGAAAGTTTTGCACCAAGAATTGCAGATAATGCAGGCATATAATTTCCTCTCTTTGCGCTATATCCGGCACATTCAAAAAAATCCTTTCCCGAACGGTCCCATCCAGTTCCACCCGATAATATTTTTTGTAGTTAGATTTACCTTCCAATGACTGTTTTGGTTGGAAGGTGTTTTTACGCGCGTTCTTTAATACCTCGCCCCTTTTTTTATTTAAGAAATCCATTTGTTGCACCTTAAACCATAAGCTTTTAAAAAAAGCCTAGCTAACTTAACCTTAAAAAACAATGCACGAAGCATTCAGCCTGAATTCTGAATAGACTTCCAAGAGACTTCAGAGTGGACTTCGCCCCTAGGGAGAAATCAAAGTCCTAAAATTTCTCCTCGGGCGAGTGGACTTGGGGACTTTGAAACGGGGAAGGCATGGGACACTGGTTTTTTGGTTTTAAGTCGATTATTATTAAATTTTTAGACTCTTGAATATTAGTTCGGACAGCCTGCACGGTCCTCGACCACCGTGCAATGATGGCGCTCAAAATTTCATTTGCCTGTGTATTCAAGCGGTTTTTCATCAGTTCAAACCTCGTATATTCCCGTAACAAACCAGGATAGTCTTCTTGTATGCGGTTTAACCAACCCGCCGCTTGAACACTGAACTTTCCATCTTTCAAGGTCTGGTTCAAACCAAGAGTTAAAATCATCTGTTTCTTATCCCCCGGCCTGCTGGCAGCAAAAGCATTGCTGGCATTTGCCACGAAATTAAAAGCTGCCTCAGTTCGTTCATAACTCTTATCGCCGTTCAGTTCGGTATCGTCTAATTTCACTCGCAATCGCGTGATAGTATTTTTCAAATTATCCCGCTCCCGAACAAATTCCTCATCCTCGATCAGCTCCCGATAACGCATTTGCGTAAGATTCCCCAATTCTCGCTGCGCCCTAGCCAGGGTTAGTTGTTGCGCATTATGTATTTGCAACTGTTTTTCGGCTTCTGGCTTTTCATTTTTTGACAATAAATCAAGCGCCAAATCCCTGAAGACTGGGATAATCTGATACCGCTTTAATTCCTGCCCGATCTGTTCCCTCAAGTTTGCTTCGGTAATGCGCCAACGCTGAGAGCAACTAATATGTGCTTTTCTTCCAGAGCAACGATAGTAAGTATAATTTCTGAATTCTCCGACAGATTTCACCAACTTGATCTTTCTTTCGGCGGTAATCAACGATCCACATTCTCCACAGCGGATAACTCCCGTAAAATCATGTTCGTATTTTTGTTGCTGCGGCTTTTGCTTCCTCCTAAGAATGGCCTGCGCACGATCGAAATTTTCCACAGAAATCATCGGCTCATGCCGACCGAGATATTGTTTGCCTGCATATTTTATAATCCCGCAATAAAAAGGATTGCCAAATATTCTATATAGCCCGCTTAAAGACAATTCCTTCGCCCCTCCCCTCGGAGTCTTTCTGGTGCGGTATCCCCAGTCTTTATTAGCAATTTTAAGAATTTGACCGGGAGTGTAGCACCTCGTAAACAGAAGATCCCACATTTTTTTTACTAAATCAAAGCGATCTAGATCACGAACGATCGTGCGTTCACGAAAATCATTCAGGTATCCCGCTGGGGCCAGACACGGCGACCAACCTTTCTCAATCTTGCAATACAATCCGCGTTTAACATTTTTACGCAGATCAATTATGTATTGGTTTGACACGCCCGCCTCAACGCTAAGTAAAAGCACATTGTCCTCGGGTCTTCGCTCGCCATCAATTGTCTGGATCGATTGGATTACTCCCTGCTGCAATAGCCATTGCACTCTAGCGCTGTCTATCGGATTACGGGAAAGCCGGTTTATTTGCCAGCATAAAATTCCATTGGCTTCGCCTTTCTCGATCCGCTTCAGCATTTCATTGAAGATCGGCCTCTCTCCAGGCGCTTTCGCAGAATGCGCTTCGGTCAGAACAGCTTTAATGGTCAACCCCAAGTCAGAGGCTAATTTTTTAAGTCTATTGATCTGATCGTCTATGGATTGCACTTGGCGATCTTCGCTTTCTGAAGATTTTCTGGCGTAAAGAAAATATGTAATTGTGGAGTGATCTTTATTCATCTTTTTTAAAATATATCCCACCAGCAGGATTTTCGCAATCAGGTTTCACGGAAACACCTCTCTCTTTCTCGGCCCTTTTCTTTACTAGAGCCTCGGAAATTATTGTTAGCATGATCAAAAGTCCCGAAGCTTCCCTATAAGCATCTTCTTTCCCGATCTCCTTCCCATAATATCCCCTGTATATTTCCTGATACTTTTTGACATCATCTTCAGAAAGCATCCGCCTAAAATATCACCCTTTCCCTCTCCTTAATAGACAGCCAAAGGTGCCACCCTCGGCAACTTGCCGTAAACGGCAAATTTCTGCGTCTATAAATTTTTCTACTTTCTGTTAATCTCATGAAACCGTGGTGGGTTGAGCCGCCCCGGCGTAGCTGAATTTATTCTCCGGCCCTTGCAAACGCAAGTGATTACCAGAGACGCACGCCGGGGCAGCCCAGCTCATCATATTTATATGAACAACCAATCCAACATAGAAAAAAAGACAAAGGGCCCGAAGGGTTTTCCGGCAGCCTCGTATCTCCATGAAAACGAAATCGTTGAAATGGTCTACGACCCCGAGAAGAAGAGAACTGATTTTGTCGTATGGAAAGATAACAATTGGAGCTTTCAAAAAGAGTACCAGGCTCCGGGGCAGACTTTGATCCCGTATTCTCCTTTTAACAATCTGATCACCAACGGCGTAGTGTTACTGCCATCAGGCCCCGAGGAATATCATTCGGAATCCGCCCTATTATCCGACATCCAAGCCTTTATCCATAAATATGTTGATGTTACTCCGCTATTTGAAAAGATCGCCAGCTACTACATTCTCTTCAGTTGGGTATACGACAGCTTCAACGAATTGCCGTATCTGCGCCTCCGGGGAGAGCCGGGCAGTGGTAAAACCAGATTTTTATTGATCGTAGGATCTCTCTGCTACAAACCGATATTTGCCAGCGGAGCGTCTACTACCTCACCGCTATTTCGCATCCTCGACGCGTTCCGAGGCACTCTCATAATAGATGAGAGTGACTTCAGGATGAGCGACGAGAGGGCGGAGATGGTAAAAATACTTAATAACGGGAATGTCAAAGGTTTTCCCGTCCTAAGATGCGAAGTATCGCCGACGACCAAAGAATTCAATCCCAGAGCCTATGCAGTATTTGGACCAAAAATAGTAGCCACCAGAGGAGCCTTTGAAGATCGGGCGCTCGAAAGCCGCTTTCTCACGGAAGAAATGGGCCAGCACAAACTAAGAGAAGATATTCCTATCAATTTGAAAGACTTCTATCAATCTGAATCTCTTGCTCTGCGCAACAAGCTACTTTTATTCCGCTTCCGCAATCTGCATAAACAACTGACTAATCCGGAGCTTGTAGACAGGCGCATTGAACCCAGATTGAATCAGATCTTTATTCCCCTCCTTAGCATTGTTGAAGACAAAGAAACCATAAACGATCTTGCCGAACTGGCCCGGAACTATAACAGCCAGATGATCAATGAGCGCGGCACAGATACCGAAGCCCAGATATTGGAGATAATCCGTGATTTCTATGATTCTCCGGAAGTAAATGTCCCAGTCAAAGACATCACTTCCCACTTCATAGAGCGCCACAGCGAAGACTATGAGCGCAAGATAACGCCGAAATGGATCGGACACCTGCTCCGCACCAAGCTGCGGCTGTTCACACAGAAGAGTAGCGGCAGTTTCGTTATTCCCTCTTCCGAGTATTCCAAGATACAGCGCCTATATGAACGCTATGGAATACACTCCGAATCGCCGGGGTATACCCCCGTACAAAGTCCCGCAAGTCCCCAAGTCCCTCCGCTCCCTCTAAATTCGCCCATCCTCGATCTTTCAAAGTCCCCCCAAAGTCCACCCGATATTTGATTCGGGTAGAAATTGAGGTTTTTGAGACTTTGAAGATGTGAGTAGCTTGTTCCTTAAAAATCAAAAACTGGAGGCAATGAAATGAAAGACGGAGAACTGCTGTCAGGACTTAGGGTCCGCGTACAATTGGTCCGGCAAAAACGGACCAAATACACGGTTTCCCTTACCACTCCCGGAGGAGTGGCGAGAATGCTTGACCATCTGACAAGACTGGACCGCGAGCATTTTGTCTGTGTCCACCTGGACACCCGGAATGTCGTGCTCGGCGTAGAGACGGTTTCGATAGGCAGCCTGAATTATTCGATCGTTCATCCGAGAGAATGCTTCAAGGCCGCCATGCTCCTGAATGCCGCCGCCGTGATATTGGTCCACAACCACCCATCAGGCACGCTTGAAGCCTCGGATGAGGATATTTCCCTTACGAAGCGAATGGTTCAAGCCGGGAAACTGATAGGCATCGAAGTGCTGGATCATGTGATCATCGGCGGCGACGGATATATGTCGTTCAAAGAAAAGCATCTACTGCCAAAATAAAAAGGAGACGGTATGAAACTTATGACCAAAGAACTGGAAGAAGCGTTCGCTAAACAAGGTTGCACCGAATCCAAATCCGCAGAAGAAACCATGGTCTTAGCCCACTATTTCGCCGGTTCCTGGGACTGGTGGGTTACGGAATACTATCCGAAAGACCGGACATTCTTCGGCTTGGTGCGTGGACAGGAAGTAGAACTGGGTTATTTCTCGCTTAACGAGATGGAACAGATCAGTTGCGATGTGATCCCTCTCGGAGGCATTGAGCGAGATTTACATTGGACGCCCAGAAGCGTGGCAGCGGTCAGAAAAGAAATAGCGGAAGGGAGGTAATCATGTACTCGCCGGAGATCAGAGCGGAAAAGATACGGGCGCTCTACCAGCTAAAACTGAAGACGGGGAAAAAGATAACGGTGCTGGTGGACGAGGCCATTGGAGAGTATCTCGCCAAACACATCGGGAAGGGAGGCTTAACAAATGAAAATGAGCAGTACCAGCCTGAAAATCAGAAAAAGGAGAAACCTGTATGCTAAAAACAACACGGAAAAAATGCACAGCGAAAGAAACCGCAGGAAAGGAAAAGACGGAATCGTCCAGAAGCATTTATGGATTTCTGGACGCCTTCGTTATGAACACGCTGGGAGGAAGAACTTCCTGCGGCAACTACAGCGTTACCAGGCAAGACAACCTGGAAACGCTGATCTTCACGGCCTACCACACCGCATACAACGAAGCTGAAAACGGCTTCAAGCGGGAAATAGAAGCCCAGGAGATGCTTGCAGTCAGGCTGGAAGGCGGATTAGTACTTAGCAACGCCGACCGACTGAAGTTCTGCGGCAGCCGATTCGTCTTTGGGCGAAGACTGCCGAATATCTTCGGACAGTCTTGGGCTCAAATGTCCCTGGAAAAAGCCGGAGCTTTGGAGGTGCCGTTCAGGATCTTTGCCGAAGCCGGATTAGAGATCGGTAAAGCCAAAATAGTGGAAAAGGCTCCCCCGGAAATCCTTAAGATCGAAGTCAGAGGTTATTCTGCCGGCCGATGGACTTCCAAGGATGAGCCACGCCACTTTGCCGGGGCATGTCTTCTGAAAATAAACGGAAGTTATTTCCTCTTCGACATTGACCGGGAAGACATAAGGTACAAGGTATTCAACGCCTTCATCGTAAAGTTGGCGCAGCCGGTCCAGAGCATCAGCGAAGCGTATATAAGCCTCAAACCGGATGAAGTCTTGGAGGCGGAAAAAGAAGATCGGCGCGTCAAAAGGCAGGGAGAGTGGTTCTTCATCAAGAGGTTCAACAAACTCCCTGAACTTCACAGGCCATGCGAAGCGCTCCTAGCGATAGCCGACAGTCCGCCGGATGCCAGGACAATGGGGGCCAGCCGGATCTTCCCCCATTATACGCCGGGCCTGCCTTATGGGTTCGAGTTCTCAAATAAGGACCTGGCTCAAAGCTACAAGGCCAAAGTCAAAGAATGGGAAAGAGTCGCCGACAGAGTGCGACATGCGGTTCCGCATAGAGGCGAGCTGCGCCATGGCAACCGGTTATCACACGCAGTCGAAGAACTCGTTCTGCATGAAGACCGGCGGCTGGTTTCCGGGCTGATAATTCATCGCCCCGGAGAACACAAAACCCTGCAACTGAAAGGTTGGTGGGAGGCGGTGCCGAACAAAGCGGCGCAGTCATGGAAAATAAACGGAGACATAGACTAACAAACAAGGAGGTCAACAAACACAAATGGCGAGGTGTGTATAGCTTCATAGCTTACCCTCGCCATCTTTTTTTCTATCCACACCACAAATTTAAAATTATGAACGATAATTACACGAGTATGGACGGATAAAAATCAATTCACTTTCTGCATTATTATTTTTCTTTTTTACAAATGTCAAACTGCAAACTATCCAATCTATTAAAAACCTATCGCAAACGAAGTTATCTGACTCAAAAAGAACTGGCTTTTCTGTTCGGACATGAAAGCGGATCGAAAATATCCCGCTATGAACATTCGCTCCGAGTGCCGAAACTGGAAAGCCTTCTTTACTATAGCTCTATCTTTGGCGTCCCCATCTCCGAACTCTTTTCAGAGAGATTCAACGAAGCCAACGGCACGACAAAAAAACGCTCCCAATTATTGCTGTACAAGCTGGTAACCCGGCCGCCTTGTCCGGCCAACACCCGAAAGATACGCTTCTTGCAAGAATTGTGCGGCCTGATATCTGAAAAATAACTTTTAACCCTACAACCATGAAATACATTCCCATACAAAACAAAAGAATCCTTGCCCTCGATCCCGCCTATCGCGGAATGGGGTACGCCCTCATTGAAGATCGTGTCGTCAGACTGCTCGATTGGGGGACGAAAAGCTGCAAATCAAACAAGGCACCTCTTTTTCTCAAAAGGACTGAAGAACTGATCTCGCGCCACCATCCTGACATATTGGTATTGGAAGATGTTGAGGGAAATTCAAGGCGCTGTAAACGAATACAGGCAGTGATCCACAAGATCGTTAAACTGGCCGCGAAAAAGAAGATCAAGGTACGGACATTTTCCCGTGCTCATATTGCGGCGACCTTTACTCACGCCAACGCACGCAACAAGCACGAGATCGCCCAGACAATCTGTACATTTTTTCCGGAATTAGTTCCGAGAATGCCAAGACTTCGCGTAATATGGAGGAGCGAAGACTTCAGGATGAATATCTTTGATGCCGTGGCACTTGGAATGACCTATCTGCATTCCGTACGCGAGAGCAAAAGAAATACTGGAAACCCCTACCCTCCTGGCGATAGATTAGTTTCTTAGCGAATACTTATACCAGGAGGGCACCTTATGTCAAAAAAGAGAAGAATAATGCTGATGGAGTTCGTTATTTGCGTTTATTCGGACGGAACGATCAGATGGGACGGTTTTGATGAATTTCTGCTTTGGAAATTGAATCAAAAACCCGAAGAAGGTCTCTGGCCTTACATGAATGCAATGCGAAAGTTTCAGAAAGGGAAGGAAGAGAATAAATTCTAAAACGACACGAATCCAGAGTAGTTATCCCGACGGAGAACGCTTGTCTCCGTCGGGATTTATGCTTACGATTTAGGAACGAATATTTTATATTGCAATTATCCGAACTGTCATTCAAATTTATCAATCTCTAGAAGAAACAATTTCATTATTGTGTTTTCTCATATGATTCAAAAAATGACCAGCCTTCCGCGCTATTAGACCTACGACTAAAACCCCAAGATTCCATAAATCCGCTCATCGTATTCATGGGGAAAAAACGCAAGCGAGAGGGCATATCTCCACCATTACTGAAAATATCTCCTATGCCGGTGCGCGCAAGCAATTTTCTGGCACCAGGATCTGGATAAACATTTTCCACAACAATAAAATATCCGTGTTGCTTAAGAATCCTTGAAATTTCATGGAGATATTTTTCTAACTCATCACTCTCACAAAGTTCCTGCATAACCCATGTTGCCATAACCAAATCGAAAGAATCGTCCTGAAAAGGTAAAATTTCGTTTTTATGTAAGCGATAAAATTTACCACTCGGATAGGAAGCCTCGCAATGCTGTATTGCCTCTGCCGAAATATCTACTCCAGTTAGCCTAGCTCCCTTCGCCAAATAAAATGGAATCCAGCTACCGACTCCGCATCCAAAATCCAAGCAATACTTATCTTTTATATCCAGATTGTAAATTATCTGTTCTAGCCACTTATTTTCTTTGCATAAAATATCGTTGGGCTCTTGATAAAATTTTTTATTGTACTCGGCCCAGCTCATCTTGATATCCCTTCGCCAAATTGGATTTCTGGTTGCGATTCTAAAACACCCAAAAGATTAGATAAGGCAGAATGAATCTCGTTTAAGTTTCCGCAAAATCTAAAAGTCGGAAATACTGATGCGGTAGTAAAGTTTTTTAATTGATCCATTGAATGTTTAGGGAAATCAAAGGCATTACACAGAGAAATTTCAAACGACACATCATTCAATCTTCTAATCCTAAATTCCCATAGGAATCCCTTCTTTTTTCTTTCCCACATTAAATAACCCGGAGCAGTTAAGCAAAAAGTGGCATCTTCAAAATTTTTCGACTTCCAGATTGGTCGCACTATTCCACTATTACGGAATTTAAGCAACCTGCTATCACTTTCCAATAATTTCACAAGATTATCATGGCTTACGCTAACCCCACCGCCCCATTCTGGTGGTCGAATCATCTTTTCAATTACGCGACCATAAATAGACCAATCCATCACATCAAAAGGCAAAGAAAATATCTGTGGAAAAACAAACCAAGAATACTTACCACCAACCGACGCCCAATACTTGCCATAATCCTGTACCATTCCAATAACCTTATCTAGTGAAGATTCATCTGTGGATATGGTATGCGATAACTTTTGGCAAATCACATTTGTAAATACTAATAACTCATTTTTATGAATGCTTCTCATAAATTCTCTTGCGCCACCGGGCCTAAACTTGAATGATTCAATTGTGTTATAAACTTCTGGCTTAAAAAATGTGGATTCTTGAATCGTAGTACTAAAATAATTTTGTCGTTTTGCCAAACGGACAAGAAGTACTATTTCATTTCTTTGGTAATAGGATTCACTCAATAGATTATCGAGAAAGCCAATGCCAATATTAGTAAGCGCAACTTCATGAACACCGCCACCGTTAAATCGATCTGTACATTCATACCCATAACAGAATCTTTCCAACTCGCCTTCCGCCTGGCGTCTTGAAAAACCATTTCTTTCAATTAATTCCCTCACATTATTCCAACCCACAAACACATTGGGCTTACCACTCGTTAATCGATAAATGGATTCATAGGTTTTTAAAGTTAAAACACTAAACTGCATATGTCCTATATGTTCGTAAAAGAAATTTGAATCACACAATAAATTATTCATGACTTATTCCTACTTTGTCTCCAACTTAAAAAGGAGTACTAGTAAATGGCTCAGTAATTTTTCCCTGCTAGATGCCCCAACGACTAATTCATTCTAGCTCCTATTCCGAACTAATGCACGAAAAGTCATTTTTTCTAGCATGAGCTCTCACAGATTTAAACTCACCGATCCACCTGGCACCTTCTTAACTTTTACCAGAATTGAATTCAGGAAAAGCATATAAATCTGGGGTTTCGGATACAAAATCAAATACACGCATAAGCGCTTTTTTCCAAGCTCCGCAACGGACATAAGGACTATTTAACTTGCCCGTGGACGACAATGTCTCCCCACGACAAAAGGCTCCGCAATAATATCTAACGGAGCATTTGGAGCAGCATTCGTTTAATGTATCGACATTAAGAGTGCGCAATTTTTTTAGAATCGGAGAAGAAGTCCAAACATTGAACAAAATATCTTGTTTTAAATCAGCAACACAATAATCATTCCGCATCAGGTTTATACAAGGATAAAGTTTCCCATCCGAGTCTACACAACAAGTACAGGAGCCAGTACCACAGTATGTAAACTTTATACCGTTTCGCATAGAGGCCACAGTTTCCGCTAAAAGTGTAGAGCGAGTCATTTTTT
>Ga0172379_10008177_pt1 | contig 13266 bp, 15 predicted proteins | sample GrowelOW334metaG_FD_119756 | JGI IMG/M metagenome (GOLD analysis project Ga0172379, IMG submission 119756) | Groundwater microbial communities from an aquifer near a municipal landfill in Southern Ontario, Canada - Groundwater well OW334 metaG | ecosystem: Environmental > Aquatic > Deep... | reverse complement strand
TTGGATTAACTTTTTTTCCCATGTTATTTAGTTTTTTTGGTAGTTTTGACAACGGGTGCGGAAGGAATTCTAACGCTAAGTGTCAAATGAGAAGTAATTCTTTCGTAAGGCTTGGTGCGACCGCGACCGCCGATATGAGCCCGTTTGAGGGTGCGTCCTTTGGTGGCAAAAGCCGAATCAATAATTAATTTGTCCGGAGAAGCTTGAAAACGAGAAACCGCGTTGCCGACTGCCTGTTGAATCAATTGAACAACCGGTTTTGCGGCTCTTTTGGCGGTAACATTTAGCTGTTTGATGGCCAGAAGTGCCGGACGTCCAACAATAGCCTTGAGAACAAGATTAGTTTTCCTTGGAGAGGATAAAACATGGCTGGCTCTGGCGATAACGAGTTGTTTTTTTGATTCTTTACTTTCCATTGAGCTTTAAGTTTTGGATAACACTCTTTTAACGATGCGACCATGTCCGCGGAAGTTTCTGGTCAAAGAAAATTCTCCGAGACGGTGACCTACCATGTCTTCGGTAATGAAAACTTCTTTAAAGATTTTGCCGTTGTGAATAGCAAAGGTATAACCAACAAATTCAGGTGGAATTTGACTATTCCGAGCCCAGGTTTTGATGGGTTCTTTTTTTCCGGCCACCTTAAGACGCTCAATTTTGGCTATGAGTCTTTCGCTTACATATGGTCCTTTGATTGAACTTCTGGACATGTTATTTAATTTATTTTATTTGACGTTTCTGCGTTTGATAATGTGTTTATTACTGTATTTTTTGCGATCCCGGGTACGTTTACCCAAAGTACGCTTGCCCCAAGGAGATTTCGGGGATTTCATACCAATTCCGGAACGGCCTTCTCCACCACCGTGAGGGTGAGAACGGGGATCCTGAGCCACACCACGAACGGTAGGTCGAATACCCATGTGGCGTTTGCGGCCAGCCTTGCCCAGAATCTCTTCTTTGTGATGAGGATTGCTGAGGCTACCAATGGTGGCGCGACAACTGCCGTCGAATTGACGGATTTCGCCCGAAGGAAGTTTGACGACGACGATATTGCCTTCTTTGCTTTGAACCGTAGCGGTGTTTCCGGCACTACGAACCATTTGGGCACCTTTTCCGGGAGTAATTTCCAAATTGTGGATTTCAATACCGATAGGAATATTTTTCAAAGGAAGACAGTTGCCGACCTTAATTTCGGCGGTATCCGAGTAAATAACGGAGTCTCCGACTTTGAGGTTTTGTGGAGCAAGAATGAAGTCCTTGACTCCATTGGCGTAGACTAAAAGAGCAATGTCGGCAGTCCGGTTTGGATCGTACTGGATAGCTTCAACCCGTGCGGGAAGGGCAGACAACCTTTTCCAATCAATGTGGCGTAAGAAACGTTTTTGGCGGCCACCTTGATGTCGAACTGTTATTTTACCAGATGAATTGCGTCCGGAAGACTTGGCATTGAGTGACTTTAGGCGTTTGGGTGTAGTTTTCATAGGTATTAAGACTTGAGAGCGTTAAATATTTCGATGGTTTGACCTTTTTTGATCCGGACAATAGCTTTTTTATCAACCGGAACAGACACATGGCGGCCGGTTTTGCCCGAACGGATAGTTCTAACTGCGTGCTTAACGGTATTAATCGAAAGAACATTAACCTTAAAAAGATCTTCGATGGCTTTTTTGATCTGATACTTACTGGCACCCGGATCTACCTTAAAAACATATTTGTCCTGAGAAGCCAGAGAATAACTTTTTTCGGTGACGACCGGTTTGATGATGGTGTTTTGATGAATTAATGGCGTAGACATATTAGATTAGTTTTAAACGAGTAACCAAATGATCATAAGCAGAGGCGGTCAAAAATAGTTTGGGTGAGGAAGCTACCGAAAAAACATTAAGACGTCTGGCGGAGAGCATAATGATGTTTTCCAGATTACTGACGGCTTTTAAGGTGGCCTGTTTTTCGTCAAAATAGACAAAGGCGGCCTCTTCTTTTCCCAAAGTCTTAAGAGCCGATTTGGTAGACATATCTTTGATATCGGAAGAATCAATTAAAGAAAGACGGTCTTCTTTGCGGTATAAGGTTAAGACACCCAAAAGGGCTTTCGTCTTCATTTTTTGATTTAAGGATTTGAGGGCAGATTTTAAACCGGTAGGACCAAAAGGAACTCCACCTCCCACATAAATTGGAGCCGATTTGGCACCGTGGCGGGCATTTCCGGTACCTTTTTGTTTATAAACTTTTTTCTTGGTAGCGTTTACTTCTCCGCGGGTTTTTGTTTTGGAAACTCCACGGTGACTGTTTTCCTGATAGACATGAATTGCCTGAGCCAGTAATGCCGGCTTGACATCCAGAGTAAAAACGGCAAGATCCCGTACCGAGCTGGTTGATGTTTTTTTAGTAGGCATAGTAATTATTTTGATTGAGAGGTGGTAGTAATCAAGACAACGGCATTTCGACTACCGGGAATACAGCCGGTAATTTGAATAACGCTTGAAGTAGGATCAAAAGAGTGGATTTTAAGATTTTTGATATAAGTACTGGTATTCCCCATACGTCCGGCCATGTGTTTTCCGGGAAGAACCCTACCGGGGGTAGTACCCCGCCCGATTGAACCGGGAGCGCGGGCGCGATCCGATTGACCGTGAGTGCGCGGACCACCGTGCATACCCCAACGTTTCATGACACCGGAGGTGCCTTTTCCTTTGGATACGGACATAACATTAACAGTGGTACCGGGGACTAATATTTCGGACAAGTTGATCTCGCTTTTGGCTTCGGGAGTTTCCTCGGTTAAGATTTCGTGAGTTTTTTTGGGACCCACCGAGAGTACTACGGAAGAATATCCATCTTTCTCAATAGTTTTATTTCTGATAACCACGTGAGGATCTACCGTTAGAACGGTCAAGGGGATCCGCCGGCCTTCGACAAAGGCCTGAGTCATACTCTTTTTGATTGCGTATACTTGATTTAACATGTTTAGTAATAAAAACCTGCCTGTTCCACCTTCGGCGGATAAACCGGCAGGTAAGGCTGGGGCAGTAGTTTAGTAATTTAAAGTTTTCGACATAGATTACATCTTAATTTCGATGCCGACACCGGCAGGGAGATCCAGATGCTGAAGCGAGTCAATTGTTTTATTGGTAGGATTAACAATATCAATTAACCTCTTGTGAGTTAGGATGGCAAACTGTTCGCGACTATCTTTGTCCGTATGAGGAGAAGCAGTGACGACAATTACCTTCTTCTTGGTGGGCAGGGGTACAGGACCAACCACCTGTGCTCCGGAAACCAAAGCAGCTTGAATAATTTTCTTGGCTGCTTCGTCTATGACCCGATGGTCGAAAGACTTTAGTTTGACGCGAATGCGTGGTTGGTCTGTCATTTCTAAGAAGAATAAATGTGCAAGTTAAACTGCTTTTTAAGCGATGACTTTGGTAATGACACCGGCGCCTACAGTCAGTCCACCCTCACGAATGGCGAATTTTTGACCGTCTGCCATGGCGATTGGCTGAATGAGTTCGACTGTCATCTTGGCATTGTCTCCAGGCATAATCATCTCGACACCTTCGGGGAGTTTGACTTCACCGGTAACGTCTGTGGTGCGGATAAAGAATTGAGGCTTGTATCCGGAGAACATCGGACTGTGTCGTCCACCTTCGTCTTTGCCTAAGATATAAACTTCGGCATCGAACTTGGTGTGAGGTTTGATGGAGCCGGGTTTGGCCAAAACTTGACCTCTTTGGACATCGTCTTTTTCAATACCTCTTAAGAGCAAACCGACGTTGTCGCCTGCTTGACCTTGTTCCAATTGCTGATGAAACATTTCAACTCCGGTAATAACCGATTTAGTGGTGTCTTTAATACCAACGATTTCGATTTCATCACCGATTTTGACAATACCAGTACTGATACGTCCGGTAACAACCGTACCTCGACCTTTGATGGAGAAAACGTCTTCAACGGGCATGAGGAAGGGTTTGTCGAGCTCACGAACCGGATCAGGAATCCATTCGTCTACGGTGTCCATGAGTTTCATAATGCCTTCTTGGGCTTCCTTGTCGCCTTCCAAAGCTTTGAGAGCAGAAACTCTGATGATAGGGGTATCTTCTTCAAAACCGTATTTTTTCAATTTCTCACGGATTTCCATTTCAACCAGTTCGAGAAGCTCAGCATCGGAGACGGCGTCGACTTTGTTTAAAGCAACGACGAGTCTTGGGACGTTCACCTGACTGGCCAAAAGCAAGTGCTCGTTGGTTTGAGGCATAGGACCATCGGTCGCAGCCACGACCAAGATAGCACCATCCATCTGAGCGGCACCGGTGATCATGTTTTTGATGTAATCACGGTGACCGGGACAGTCGATGTGGGCGTAGTGACGCTTTTTGGTTTCGTAAGGAACGTGAGAGATTTGAATAGTAACTCCACGTTCTCTCTCTTCGGGGGATTTATCAATTTGATCAAAAGGAAGGGCCTCGGCTAAGCCTTGACCGGCAAGAGTAGTGGTAATAGCTGCGGTTAACGTGGTCTTACCGTGGTCAACGTGACCGATAGTACCAATATTAACGTGGGGTTTGGTTCTTTGATATGTTGCCATTTTTGTTAATTATTTTTTGTATTTAGTAATTGCTATTTTTGAGCCTATTAATTTTAGCAGATTTTACGCTAGTTTGTTGGAGATTTCAATAGTTTGGCCGCCAAACTATTGGGAAGCTCCTGATAATGACTGGGTTCCATGTAGTACGAAGCCCGTCCGGCGGTAAGAGAACGAATGGCGGTAGCGTAAGCCGACAATTCGGAAAGAGGAACCGTGGCGGTAATAACACGAGCATTTCCACGCTGATTGGAACCGGCTATTTGAGCACGACGGCTGGAAAGATCTCCGATAATGTCACCCATATTTGCCTCCGGAGTGGTCACTTCGACCTTCATAATAGGTTCGAGGACTACCGGAGAGGCCTTTTTGACCGCATCCTGAAGAGCCATGGAACCGGCAATTTTGAAGGACATTTCGGAAGAGTCGACTTCGTGGAAACTTCCATCAATAACCGCCACATCCAGATCAACCACCGGGAAACCGGCAATAATACCGTTATCCAGCGCCTCACGGACACCTTTTTCGATAGGGTTGATAAATTCTTTGGGGATTGTGCCTCCGACAATCTTGTTGGTAAATGTAAAACCTTCACCACGATTTTTGGGAGTAACAACCAAAATACAGTGTCCATATTGACCACGTCCACCCGATTGACGGATATATTTTCCTTCGCCTTTGGCGTCTTTGGTGATAGTTTCGCGATAAGCGACCTGAGGAGCACCGGTAGTGGCGTCAACTTTGAATTCACGGCGGAGACGGTCAACTAAAATTTCCAGATGAAGCTCTCCCATACCTGCGATGACCGTTTGACCGGTTTCGTGATCGGTTCTGATTTTAAAAGTTGGGTCTTCCTCCGCCAAACGACCCAGGGCAAGATCCAATTTTTCCTGATCGGCTTTGGTTTTTGGTTCGATGGCCAAAGAAATAACCGGATCGGGAAAATTAATTGACTCCAAAACCAATTGTCTGTTTTCGTCGCAAAGAGTATCGCCTGTTTTGGTAGCTTTAAGACCAACAACTCCGACAATTTCACCGGCACCGGCTTCGGAAACTTCCTCACGGGTATTGGCATGCATAAGCATCAAGCGACCCAGTCTTTCACGTTCACTCTTGGAAGAGTTATAGACAAACGAACCCGAAGTTATCTTGCCGGAGTAAATTCGGACATAAGTAAGTTTTCCGACATGAGGATCGGCTTGAATTTTGAAAGATAAGCCACAAAAAGATTCAGACGGATCGGGCCGGCGGGTTTCTTCTTCGCCCGTTTTTGGATTGGTACCGGTGGTCAAAGGTTTGTCCAAAGGAGAGGGCAGAAAATCGACGACAGCATCAAGCAGAGGTTGAACGCCTTTGTTTCTTAAGGAAGAGCCGGGGAAAACCGGAACTATTTCGCTTTTACAAGTGGCTTGCCGGAGAGCGGTTTTGAGATCGGACATCGACGGTTCTTCTCCGTTGAGATATTTTTCCATCAGAGCCTCGTCCGTTTCGACAATGCCTTCAATCAATTTGGCGCGTTCGACTTCACATTCGGCTTTCATATCCTCGGGATAGCCTTCGGAAACTTCGTATAGAGCACCGGTTTCGTCGCCTTTCCAGACGATGGTTTTTCTTTCCAAAAGAAGCACAATGCCTCTGAAGGTGTTTTCTACTCCCAGAGGAAGTGCCAGGATCGCGGTTTTGGCACCCAATTTTTCGTGAACGTCCTTGATGGTCGCCATAAAATCGGCACCCAAAACGTCCATTTTGTTTACAAAGGCAATACGGGGAACTTTGTATTTATCGGCCTGACGCCAGACCGTTTCGGTTTGGGATTGAACGCCCGAACCGGCATCCAAAACGATGACGCCTCCGTCGAGAACGCGCAAAGAGCGTTCGACTTCGGCGGTGAAATCAACGTGGCCGGGAGTGTCGATAATATTAAATCGATGTTCATCCTTGAAATTTGAGTCCTCCAAAACCGGAGTCCAAAACGCCGTGGTGGCAGCAGAAACAATGGTAATTCCACGTTCGCGCTCTTGGTCCATCCAGTCCATTTGAGTATCACCTTCGTCGATATCACCGATTTTGTAGGTTTTGCCGGTGTAGAAAAGAATACGTTCGGTGGTGGTGGTTTTACCCGCGTCGATGTGGGCAATAATACCAATGTTCCTAACGTGGTCTAAAGTGACCTTTTTTCCTGATGGAGCGGACATAAACTTGTTTTATTTTATGATAATATATTTGACGAATTAAACCTCTCTATTAAAAGAGATCGATTCACGAGGCTAATTTTACCATAAAAGGGGTAAAAGAAAAAATCACAAAAAACCCACCGGTTAGGTGGGTTTGAGAATGAGTTTCGAGGAACGATCCAAGAGCCGGTTAATGCCGAAGAGAAATACCGCGGTCACAAGAGCAACTGCGATAAGGATTGGGTTGGCAATTAGATTTAGCCCGATACCGATCAGGATTGGAGGAAAGAAGAAAGCCGAAAGGCTGGTGTATTGTAATATTCCCACTACTCCTCCGAAGCTACAGATAAGTGAGAGGAGCAGTGTATAGATTATTCTTTCTTTATCCGATTTGGCGTAGTAGTTGACGACTGCTCTGATTCCCCAAATCGTAGTGAGAAGGCCGATGAGTGAGATGCCTCCAAAAACGACAAACGACCAAGGAGTCAGAATTTCCGCAATGCGGTCAACGAGAATTAGATGCCGGATCTCGAAAAAAGCGTAAGTAGTGTTGGGGATCCAAAGACAATAGAAATATACCAAGAGGTAATCCCAAATCTTCATACCTCGACCGATTCTGGGCATGAGACCCATTCTTTGAAGCATGACGGGGATAATAAAGCCTCCGGTTAAAATCAATGTCCCGAGAAGCGAGACCACGGTGTGTCCTTGAAATACCACTTTGTCCCTAGCCTTTCGGTTTTTGATTCAGAGCGTCAATGATGGTTGAAATTTGGGCGATCTTAAGTTTGATTGCGGCGCTTCTGAGATTTGCCTCGGCCAGTCTGATTTTTCCTTCCAGAACACTGTGCCTAAGAACAACAATCACATCTTCCATCCAAGTAATTTCTTCTTCTATGCTTCGGATGGGGAAGGGACCACAAGCCTCTTCGAACAGGGCTTTTGTCAGGAGTAAAACCTTGGATTTATTACCGTAGAAAGTGCCCTCAACGACAAACATAGGTTCCTGAGGTCCAAAGAAGTTCTTGGGGGCATTTTTTAGAAGCTTAAAGTGGCGATATTTGGATTCTCCCCAAGTGGATTTGCCAATAAGAGTTTTGGTGGCAAAAATTATTCCATCGATCATTATTAATCTGGCCCTCCACTCTTCAACTGGTGTTTCCGGATCAATGTGGGGAATAAAAAAACGTTCGAAAAAATCAAAAATCTTTTGAACGAGGTTCATTACGGTCTCCTTTGAAAAAGCGAAATTTAAAGAGCAACCAAATGGTTATGGGGTATTATATCACTAGGGAATCGATAAAGAACCAATAAAAAAGGCCACCCGGGAGGGTGGCTGTCTGGAAAAGATGACGGATTTGTCTTATGGACGCATCGTAAGAGACTCAACATCAGCTTGCATATCGAAGACTTTATCTTCCACTTCGACAAGGGCTATCATGGCTTGGCGGATAAGACAAACATCGTCCGCTTGGTTAAAAAAAGTACACTCGGATTGGACACATGGTCCGCGAAGAATAGGACAATAACTAGGGGGCATTGAATAACTCCTTTTAGAGAACGAGATTTATGGGGTATTTTACCATCTAAAGTGAGCAAAAGCCTTGTTGGCTTCTGCCATCTTGTGGGTATCGAGCTTCTTCTTGATGGCGGCACCGGCATTTTCGTGAGCTTCCACAATCTCGGCAGCGAGCTTGTCGGCCAAAGTACGGTAAGGATTGGCGCCACGGGCTTTGGCGGCATTTATCAGCCATCGGATGGCCAGAGAGTCCCTGCGTTCAGGGCGGATAGGAGTAGGAACTTGGTAAGAAGCTCCTCCGACTCGGCGAGAGCGAACTTCGATGGTTGGTTTGATATTGTCCAGAGAAGCATTCAAGTATTCGAGTCCGTCTTGTTTGGTTTGCTCGGCAACAATGTCGATAGCGCGGTAAACCTGTTTGGCCGCAATGGACTTCCGTCCGTCCTGCATAACACAAGTAATCAGTTTGGCGACCAAAGGACTACCGTAAATTGGATCGAGTTGAATTTTTTTGGCTGGAGTTTTTTTGGATCTCATTTTGATGTGTTATTTTTTGGCTACTGAAGGGCGTTTACTGCCATACTTACTTCGGCTGGTGCGGCGTTTTTCAATTCCGCCGGTATCCAGTTTGCCCCGAACGATGTGATATTTGACACCCGGAAGATCACGAACGCGACCTCCGCGAATTAAGACGATGCTGTGCTCGGCCAAGTTGTGACCTTCACCCATGATATAGGCAGTCACTTCTTGCTTGTTACTCAAACGCACACGAGCAATCTTTCGCAGAGCGGAGTTTGGCTTTTTGGGGGTCATGGTCTTGACCTGCAAACAAACACCGGCCTTTTGAGGGCTTTGAGTCGCTACCATTCTGCGTTTGATCGAATTAAAACTTTTGCGGAGAGCAGTAGTTTTAACTTTTCGGGCACTGTTGATACGGCCGTGTTTAATTAATTGATTGGTTGTAGGCATAGTTTGCTCGTGTATTTTATCAGATATTCTCGATTCTGGCACGAAGTTTACTGGTAGGAACCAATCGGCCGATAATAACATTTTCTTTCATACCGACAAGGTGATCGATCTTTCCTTGAGTGGCGGCGTCGGTGAGAACACTGGTAGTATCCTGGAAAGAAGCGGCGGATAACCATGAATCCGTGTGGAGGGCGGCTCTGATGGTACCCAAAATGAGATTGGTAGCGGTGGCGGGCTCTCCTCCTTGAGCGATAATCGCTTCATTAGCCATTTCATAACTTCCACGGCTAATAACATCACCGGCAACCAAAGATGTATCCCCAAGCGAATCAATGCGAACGTAATCACACATCTTGCGGACAATGACCTCAAAGTGTTTATCGTGAATACCGATTCCTTGAGATTCGTAGATGGCTTGGATTTCGCCAATGAGGTAATTTTGAGCAGCTCTTAAGCCTTTGATCTTGAGCAATTCTTTGATATCTACTCCTCCGGTGGCCAATTGAGTGCCTATGGCAATGATTTCGCCGTCTTCTACCTTCAAGGGCATGGCTAAAGGAATTAGATATTCCTTACGGTCTTCCTTCTTACCGGTTGGAGTAATGGTAACCAAATTACCGTTATCCGTCTCAACCACCTTAACCTTACCCGAGACTTCGGAAATAGGAGCAACCAATTTTGGCTGTCGGACTTCAAAAAGTTCGGTCACACGGGGAAGTCCTTGAGTAACGTCGACTCCAGCGACACCTCCCGAGTGCTTGGTACGCATAGTAAGCTGGGTTCCCGGCTCTCCGATGGATTGCGCGGCAATTACACCGGCGGGGTCTCCAATAACAGAAACGGAGTTTGAAGCAAGATTGTTGCCGTAACACTTGGCACAAAGACCAAACCGCATCTTACAGGTGAGTGGCGATCTGACTTCAACTTCTTTCACTCCGGATTTGGCAATAGCGAAGGCAATTTCTTCGGTAATCATTTCGCCGGCATCCACCAGAACTTTGTGGGTTTCGGGAGAAATAACTTTTTTGGCTGCAAACCGGGAGTTGATACGTTTTTCGAAAATCTTACCCCGGCTATCTTCCGAAGAGATGGTAATAAATTCATCGGTGCCACAATCTTCGGCTCTAATAATCGCATCATGACTAACATCCACCAGACGTCGAGTAAGATACCCTGCGTCGGCGGTACGCAAAGCGGTATCAGTAAGACCCTTTCTGGATCCACGGATGGAAGTGACGTATTCAAAAATGTTTAGACCTTCGCGGAAATTACCCTTGGTTGGAAGTTCCACCATGTTTCCAAGAGGATCCACATTGATACCACGCATAGCTGAAAGTTGTTTAATAGTATTCTTGGTAATACGTCCCATACCGGTATCGATAATCAAACGGACCGGATTATCTTCGGAAAATTCCTGCCAAGTTTTCTCCGCCAAATCTTCGGCGGTATCCATCCACATTTGAATGGTGAGCTTCCGTCTTTCTTCGTTGGTGATTAAACCGGTATTGTAATTTTCTTCAATTTCTTCGGCTTTTTGGTTTCCTTCTTCGATAACAGCGGATTTTTGTGAATAAACTTCATTATCGGTAATAGCAAACGAAAGACCGGAAGTGGTGGAGTAAGCAAAACCAATATTTTTTACGCCATCGATTAATCTCACAACCCGTTTGATATCCAACTCCTTAATTGCTTTGTGGAACATGGCGGAAATTTCTTTACGGGGAAGATTGTGATTCATGAATTCCCACTCTTTTGGAAGAATCTGATTGAAAATGATGCGACCAACCGTGGTTTCGGTTAACACCGAGCTACCTTCTTCAAGCCGGACTTTCATTAATTGACGGGCATTTAAGGCACCGGTTTCGTAGGCGGTGATGGCCTCGGTAGGAGAAGAAAATGGCGTGGCGTAAGGGGCAAATTTGGTATCGATAGAAGTTAAGTAATAGACACCGATAGCCATTTCCTTGGAGTCCGGAATAGAGACCGGATTTCCGGCAGAAGGTTTGACCAAATTGAATTGAGGAAGCATGTGTTTTTTTGCTTCCATAATGGCTTTCTTGGTAAGGGGGACGTGAACAGCCATTTGATCTCCGTCAAAATCGGCATTAAAACCACCACAAACTACCGGATGCAAACGAATGGCGGCACCATCTACCAATACCGGCCAAAATGCTTGGATAGATAATTTGTGTAGAGTGGGGGCACGGTTTAGAAGAACCGGGTGTTTTTTAGTAATTTTTTCCAAAATATCAAAAACTTCAGGCTGACGTTTTTCGATTAAAGCTTTGGCGGCTTTGACGTTTGCAGCCATGTCCTGCTTGATCAATTCATGCAAAACAAAAGGCTTAAACATTTCCAAAGCCATGTCTTTTGGAAGACCGCATTGGTTAAGTTTGAGTTCCGGTCCAACAACGATAACCGAACGACCGGAATAGTCTACCCTTTTTCCGAGAAGATTTTGACGGAAACGGCCTTGTTTACCTCTTAACATATCGGATAAAGATTTGAGGGTTTTGCCGGTACGGGAACGTCTGGTAGAACGAGCCTGAGAAGAATCGATCAACGAATCGACAGCCTCTTGAAGCATGCGTTTTTCATTTCTCAGAATGATTTCGGGAGCTCCGAGATCGATGAGATGTTTCAAACGGTTATTACGGTTGATGACGCGGCGGTAGAGATCGTTTAGATCGGAAGCGGCAAAACGGCCACCGGAAAGCTGAACCATAGGACGTAAATCAGGAGGAATTACGGGCAGAGTTTTGACAATCATCCATTCCGGTTTAATCTTCGCATCAACTAAGCCCCGAACCACTTGAAGACGTTTGATGGCTCTGAGTTTTTTGGCTTCGGAGGGACTATTAAGATCTTCTTTAAGCTTGGCGGCCAGTTCTTCCAGATTTACTTTGGTCAGAGCTTCAAGTAGAGCTTCGGAGCCCATGCCGGCTTCCAACCAATCCACCAAATGATATTCTTCCAACTTGGCGAATTCGGAATCGGAAACCAACGAATTGTTTTGAATCCGTTCTATAAGAGAGATTAATTTGCCATAAATTTCTTCGGTAAAGGCCAGCTCAACCACCATCTGCTCACGGAGAGAGGCAACTTTTTGTTTGTACTGAACCTTAAGATCTTCGGTTTTTAACTCAAGTTCATCTTTGACTTTAATCTTCTTTTTTAAATCACCGATTTCTTTTTCTCCTTGAGTTTTAATGTCTTCGATTTGTTTGTCAAAGTTAACGCGAACTTCGGCAAGTTTGGCTTCTTTTTGAGTTTCGATACTAGCCAAAGCGGATGTCCGACCATCTTCGTTGACGGACATAATCAAATATTTACTGAAGTAAATGACGGAGGTTAAAGCTTTTGGAGAAATATCCAAAAGGAGAGACAGCTTGCTGGGAGCACCTTTGAAAAACCAAACATGAGCTACCGGAGCGGAAAGCTCGATATGTCCCATACGTTCACGGCGAACACGGCTGAGGGTTACTTCGACACCACATTTGTCACAAACAATGCCTTTGAAACGAACTCTTTTGTATTTTCCACAATAACACTCCCAATCTTTGGTAGGTCCAAAAATTCTCTCACAAAAAAGTCCATCTTTTTCCGGTTTTTGAGTCCGGTAATTAATTGTTTCCGGTTTGGTAACAAGACCATAAGACCAACTCCGAATATCTTCCGGACTGGCTAGTCTAATCTGTAAACCCGAGAAGTCGACAATATTATTCATTTTTTTGGTTTTAGTTAGATTTTCTTAATTACTGATTTTCTAAATCCGGTTTGAGATCCCCGGCTTCGGCTGATTCTTCATTTACCTCGTCTGCCGGTTCTCCGGTTTCATCTTCTTCTTCAAAAGTAGACGCTTTGAGTTCATCGGACATACTCGTGGCTTCGGTGATCTCGGCGGCAATTTCAGGCTTGATGGCCGACATCTCTTCGACGGCAGCGACGACTTGGCCGGTAGGTACAACAGCCAAACAAAGCGAGTTTAGTTCTTTAACCAAAACCTTGAAGGATTCCGGAATAGA
>Ga0172379_10008176_pt1 | contig 13267 bp, 10 predicted proteins | sample GrowelOW334metaG_FD_119756 | JGI IMG/M metagenome (GOLD analysis project Ga0172379, IMG submission 119756) | Groundwater microbial communities from an aquifer near a municipal landfill in Southern Ontario, Canada - Groundwater well OW334 metaG | ecosystem: Environmental > Aquatic > Deep... | reverse complement strand
GCATCTTCCACGAACTGCACCACCGGCGAAGCAGGGCAATAATCCGCCGTGTACTGGCCTATTATGTTCATACCTACCGTGCCAGCCTTCGCGGTTTCTCTGCCTTACTAAAAACCTAAAATGCCAAAACGCCGCCTTCGCATCGCCCTAGTTGCTCCGCTTGCCGAGCGCGTCCCGCCCCGGAAATATGGTGGCACAGAATTGATTATTGCCAACATCGCTAATGGTTTAGTAAAACGCGGCCACAAGGTAACCCTCCTCGCCCGCTCGGATTCAAACACAAAGGCCAAGCTTGTGCCCTTTTATCATCCAGACCCGCGGGCAAAATCCCGCCATGCTGCCCGCGGATATTTGGTGCCAAACTACTGGCAGACCCTAGAGCTCGGCTGGGTATTTGAACGCGCCAAACAATTCGACGTGATGCACTTTCATATTGGCACAACCTTCTTCCCATACACGCGCCTGGTGCGCACGCCCACTTTGCTCACCCTCCACGGCCGGCTGAATACATCAGAAGCGGCATACGTCCACAATGCCTACAAAGAAGTCCCGCTGGTCTCCATTTCCAACAACCAGCGCAAGCCCCTACCCCGCCTCAACTTCGTCCGCACGGTATACAACGGCATTGACGTACGCACCCACCCCTTGGGCAATGGCCGCGGAAAATATCTAGCCTTCCTGGGCCGGATGAGTCCGGAAAAGGGGCCAGTGCAGGCAATTCAAGCGGCACGCCGGGCGGGACTGCCATTAATAATGGCCGCCAAGGTGGACACTGTGGATGTTGAATATTTCAACAAAAAAGTTAAGCCCTGGATTGACGGCAAGCACGTAAAATTCTTGGGCGAGGTTGACCATGCCGGGAAAGTAAAACTGCTGCAAGGCGCTGTTGGTTTGCTGGCCCTCATCCAGTGGGAAGAGCCGTTTGGTCTGTTTATGACCGAGGCTATGGCCTGCGGCACGCCGGTTATTGCCACCCGTCGCGGCTCCGTACCAGAAATTGTGGCTGATGGAAAAACCGGCTTTGTGGTAAAGGACGTAGTTGGCGCGGTGCGGGCGATTAAACTGCTACCAACAATTGACCGGCGCGCCTGCCGGGACCGGGTAATTGAACACTTCTCCGTGGAGGCCATGGTGGATGGGTATGAGCAGGTGTACGAACGGTTGGTGAGGAAACCCGCAGGGTAGTACTTCCAGATTTTACTGCACAAACGGAAGTGCTTCGGTTTTTCACGAGTTTGCCGTACACTACAGTCGTGGCCAAACCGAAAATTGCCATTCTCGCCTCCAACCTCTACCCCATTCCGCCCCGCGCCACGGCCGCGGCTGAACTTATCGTGTCGCAGATTACCGAGGGGCTGGTGCGGCGCGGCTTCCTAGTTACGCTCTACGCCGCCGGCGACACCAGAACCCGCGCGCGTTTGGTAAGCGTGACGAAAAAGGCGAGCATCCACGACCCAAAGATTGGTATGGCAAACCACAAGGCTTACGAATTTATGCTGGCCAGTCGTGCTTATGCGGACGCACAAACCTGGGGCGCAAAGGTCATGCTCTCGCACATTCCCATGGTGAGCGCGCACTTTGCTAAGTTTGCAAAATTCCCGACGGTCGCGCTGTTGCATAGCCCGCCAACATTCACGGATTCGGCGGTTATGGCTAACGCCCCGGCACAAAAATATATTTCGATTTCCAACAACCAGCGCAAACTCGCAAAGGGCGCCAAGTTCATCGCGACTATTCATCACGGCGTTGATACAAAGAGCCTACATTTTCAATCAAAACCCGGCGCTTACCTGGCCTTTCTTGGCCGCATCCGTGACTATAAAGGCGTGGCCGAAGCAATTGCCACGGCCCGGGCCTTGCGCCTGCAGTTAAAAATCGCCGGCCCAATTGGCGACACGGTTTATTTTGCCAAGCATGTTAAGCCAGCGCTAAATAAACAAATCCGGTATGTTGGCGAAATTTCCCACAGCCAAAAATCTAAATTCCTAGGTCAGGCTCTAACTACGCTCTTCCCCATTGGTTGGGAAGAACCTTTTGGCCTGGTAATTCCAGAATCACTTGCTTGCGGCACACCGGTGATTGCTTTCAAACGCGGGTCGGTGCCTGAACTTTTGAGGGATGGGAAAACCGGTTTTATAGTAAAGACGGTTCCGCAGATGATTGCCGCGGTTAGAAAAATTGATCGCCTTAAACGTTCCGCCTGCCGTAAAGAAGTCGAACACCGTTTCTCGCTAGATCGAATGGTGGATGATTACGCTCGGCTGCTCACTCGCCTTTCTAAATAGATATGCCACTCAAAAAACCAGAACTTCGTATTGATACCATCCACGACCGCTCGGTTATTATTGCGCCGCGCCGCGGCAATCGACCGCACGACGTGCCAGAAGAAATTACGGTTGCCCCAAAGAATTGCCCGTTCTGCCCCCAGGCAATGCTGAAACACAAAGTGGTCGTCCGTTCTGGCCGCGGAGAAAATGAAATCCGCGTAATTAAAAACGACTTCCCGGCCGTAACCAAAGACAACCCCAAAGCCTATGGCTACCAAGAAGTCATTGTAGAAACGCCGGCGCATAACGTAGAGCTTGCCGATCTGTCGGTTGCACATTTGGACCACCTATTAGGCCTCTATCAGCACCGCACACGCGACATTTCCCACATGCGGAAGATGGAGTACATATTGATTTTCAAAAACCATGGCGGTAAAGCCGGAGCTTCATTAGTTCACGCCCATTCGCAAATTTTCGCCACCGGCTTTGTCCCGCCACATATTGCCCAGAAACTGGTGAACACTCGCGCCTACCAAATTGAGCATGGCGCTTGCTACTACTGCGACACCATTGCCAAAGAAAAGCACGGACCGCGGCGCATCCTTACGAACAAGCACGTCACTGCCTTTACACCCTACGTCTCCCACTACCCCTACGAAGCCTGGCTCTTCCCCACCCGGCATTTGGACAACCTCACCCGCCTCACCCGGCCGGAGCGCCTGGCCTTTGCCGCTGCTTTACGTACTATCCTGCAAAAGGTGAACCGCACCAACCTACCCTACAACTTCTATTTGCACCAGACGCTCACCGAGAAGGACGAACACTTCTATTTGCGCATTGCCCCGCGCCAGCAAACCTGGGGCGGCGTGGAGGTAGGCTCGCGCCTGGTCATCAACAGCGTGGCGCCCGAAGACGCGGCGAGGTTTTATAGGAAGTAAATAATCTAAAAATAGCAAAGACCCTCCGCAATGTGCGAGAGGGTCTTAAGAATGTGCTGATATCAACGCGAGGGCGTTAATGTGTCTACTTAGGAATGGCGAGGAAGCGACTTTCTTGGGGCCACCCCGTGTCAGCTGGCACCACCACGAGTTCTCGTGTCTTTTGCATCAGGTCGGTTGTGAGTTCTGGGCAGCAAAGATGAGTACCAAACCTGCAGGTTTGACCAAGCGCAACAACTGGAAACTGCTTTTGCAGCTCCGGCGCTTGTTCACCTACGGCCAGGAGTTCGGGAAGGGTGGCTGGGCGTAGGCCGTACTTCTTTAAGTCTGCCAGAATCGCGGACGTCTTGATGACCCGGTTATAGTGCCGTAAAATCATGTGCTGATTCACCACACCCACTGGTCGGACCGGAATTTTCATCTCGGCAACCGGTGTCCACACGGCGTCGTAGTGGCCGAGCCTAATCGCCTCTGGAAGCGGAAGGCCATACCTCACAATCACATTCATCGGCTGCCCTAGGGCGCGCACGATTTCCTTCGCGATTGCATTGATAGTCTCCTGTCCGTCATCTCTCGTCAGACGATAGGTACTCCAGTCCACACCGCCCTGTTCGGTAACCGCTTTGGTTATCCTGCTAAATAATTCGGTAATGACGCCGGCAGCACTCATAATGCTACTAACCTCATGCTGTGTCCGTGCCATATGGCACCTCCATATACCTGCGACTCACCCCTCATTCCTGCACTATGCAGAAACCCCAGGCAAGTCTGTTCAAGGTTCGTTGTTAAGCAAAGTAGCGTAGCACTGAAATGTGGGTTTGTCAATGCTCTGGGGCCGTAGCGAAGTTTTATAGGAAGTAACACAAAAACACTAACCATTGAATAGCTACGGGTTTAGTGAGGCCGCCGAAACGAATTTTGGCTAGCTACTTTTTACTACTCTTTGTCCACAATTCCAAGAAGTAATTATGGTACCGTTGGACAATTTCTGGAGTGGTAATTTCAAAAGCTGAGGGCTTTTCACCCCAGAGTAAATTAATAACGCGATTCTTTAGGATAATGACACCGTTAGGCATTTCCGCTTGTCGTGGTTGAATTTGAATGTTTTTATTTCCGGAGTAGGTCTCGGTAATCACTTTGAAATTTTCTGGTCGGCAAATCACCCTATCTTCAATATGCTTCTTTGCTAGGGTTTTATGAACGTTTGCAAGTGTGGTTCGAACCTCAGCTTCTGCATACTCCGTTCCGAAGGCAAAGGCCCAGTAAAAATCTTTTGAACCTAAGTTTTTCAAAATCGTATCAAAGAAACGCTGGAACTCTTCTTTCCCTTGATACACAATCTCGGCTTCCTTGTAGTAGAAGGGGAACTTCTCACCCTTAATAAAGACGGGGTAGTACTTCCCATTGCTTAGCAGTTCGCTCTCGTAGTGAACGGAGATTGCTCCATTGTTCTTCAACACACCAACGCCCATCCAAGGGAGTAGATGTGTTTTGCGTTTCACAAGGTAGAATCCAATTTGCCCTTCTTTTGGATGAACAGTTAAACGAATACCACCAGGGACCCGGCGGTCAAAAAAATTGCAGCGCTCTAAGGCTTGCTGGACAACCATGTATTCAAATGCGCACTTCTCTGCGCGCTGGTTGATTTCTCGTTTTACTTTTAGCTCATCTATAGAGAGGTCCCATTCCGGCGAGTGAGTCACCTTGTAGAGAATTTCAAATGGTATTGCTGATAAACCAACATTATTCTTAGCGGATTCAATAATGTGCTGAACTTTCTCGTTATTCCGTCCCTCCTTCTGCCAGAGGTTGGTCATTTCTTTCCTCGCCTCTGAGAATGCTGTTGAAAACTCAGATATATTTTTTAGCTCTTCGTTAACATCACGAATGTCAATAATGTCATCAAGCCCCATTTCATGAACGAATCTCTTGAGTGATCCGTAATACCGATCTGCATCAGCTTTCTGGTGTAAGAAATGACGGTAATAAATATGACCATCATGAAATACCACGAACCGTACCCCGGGTTCGTAGAGCTTTTTAATTTGCAGGTGAACTTCATTAAATTTTGTAAAAGTACCAACCTCAGCTAAGTCGGCATCCCCACGTAACGACTTTAAGGGGTTCGCGACCTTAAATGGAAAGGCGGGCAGCATGAGTGGAATTGGCTGCTTAGCAACAATGGCTTTATGAATCTTCGCTAGAAACTGTCCTTGATGCTTTGAAAGGTTAATTAGCTCAAGCGAACCGTTCCGATAACGATTGGCAGTAATAATATGAAGAATTTTTCCTTCCAACGTGTGAAAGTTACGAAGCTCGTGTTCTTCAAAGTACTGAATGTGCTGCGCTTGTGCTTTCGTAAAAGCCTTGAAATCAAATCCTGGGATCACCTGTTTATCCAAATCATCATACCCATGAAACTGCTGCACTGCGCTACCTTCAATCCCCTCATAGTGCGTCCCGGTCATGTCGATACGGGACAAATCGTAGCTTGTTGGTAGGAGCTTTGCGGCTACGTCTTCTGTTGATTCATTTTGATCAACGAGTCGTAATACTTCTGCTTTGCGGTAGCGTCGATCACGACGCACGCCAAAGCGTACCGCTTTAATTAAGCCCTTTTCTTCCCAATTGCGGAGGGTATTTGGATGACAGCTTAGGATAACACAGGCCTGCTTGAGTGAAAGGAGGTCTGGCAATTCATTAGTTTTCATAAAGAAAAACTTACCAATACTTAACAATAGTATACACTATTTGCTAATTTTGTCAATAATTACTACGCTTAATCCATGACCTTACGTTTGTCTTTAAATACTCTTGAAAAAATTGACGAGACGTTCATTGCGTTTTTTGTACTTGAACGGCTGGGGTTTCCGGTTCAACCTCTGAAGCCTACCTCGCACACGAAAGGCCTAAATCACGTATTGCACACAATTGAGGCAATGGAACATACGTGGTCCTTTAAGCTAGCAAATCAATCAAAAGCATTCGGCCAAAAAGTGCGCGGTGAAATGATTAAGCTCTGGTCAGTAAACAGAAAAACTGCCGGTGTTCTGGAGGGTCTTGTGACCGCAACAAAAGCGAAAAGGGTGTTAGAAATTGGGACCTCGGCTGGCTACTCAACATTGTTCTTAGCAAACGGCGCAATGCATAATCATGGCAAGGTTTTCACAATTGAGGCGCTACCCGAAAAAATCCTGCTGGCGAAAAAGCACTTCAAACAGTCGGGCCTAAAAAACATAACTCTTCTGGAAGGAAATGCACTCAAAATTCTAAAAACTTGGAAAAGGGGGTCGGTAGACTTTGTTTTTCTCGACGCGGACAAAGAAAACTATGGTAACTACCTGCGCTATCTCCTGCCCATAATGAAGGTTGACGCATTAATCGTAGCAGACAACATCAACGACTATGGACACATGATGGAGGATTACTTACAAAGAGTTACCGGTACGCATTTACCAAAATCTCGTGTCGATAAACGTGTAAAAAGCTACTATCTAGCTGCGTTGGATAACGGCCTGATGGTCACGCGGAAAATTTCGAATAAAAAATAGCTAAGGTCCTAACAAGAGGCAACCCCAAACGTAGTGGGCTCTTTTGGGCTCCCCGGTGCTATCATGTACCTATGCCCCAGCTTGATCAGAACTTGTGGATAGAAGGCGGCTGGTACGTAGACTTCGACCAGCTCGACCAGTTCCGCATCATCGGCCCCAACAACCACCTCTACTGCGCGCTTATTGATGCGCCGCGGCACCGTTTGGCAATCGACAAGGTGGAGACGACGCCAGACGGCAAAGGCGTGATTACCGGCCGGTGGCTGAAAAACACCCTCAACCTCTATTACCCGGTCATGGGCGACATGCGCACCATGCGCGGTTTGGTCATGAACGAAAAAACCGGCGAAATGCAAACCTTTCTGGAACTGCGGAAGCGCGAGAGCAGCCAATCTGTACCCATGTGGATCCACCGCAGCCAAGGCACGGATGGCAAAGCCCTGGTCTTCCGCCGGTCATATGGTGAGCACTGGTATGGCACTACGTTCCATTTTCCGTCATGGGTAAATGTGACGGCCATTAACCGGCCCTTCGGCGGTTTTAAGCTAGAAGCCAAAGGCAAAGGCGCTATTCCTTTTACTATAACCGCCGATACCAACGACGCCATTGAGCTCACCTATCGCTGCTCGGTAGTGCCGGCCGAGGCAATAGAATGGAAAGTGTTTGGCAAAGACGCCAAGGTTATACGTAAATTTTGGGAACGGTCGAAGGTGGAGGTTGACCACCTAATTACCTGGGGCAAGACCAGCGGCGACCGATTTGGTACGGTGTTCCCCCGCGACTGGATGGAATCCGTCCTGCTTGGCGCCGGCGACATCCCATCCGAGATTGTAGATGCCATGATTACCCGCAGCTTGGCCAACGTTGATAGCCGCGGCCGCATGTGGCACGAAGACGTGGTGGGCGAATATAAATATCGGCACCAACTTTCGGGCAAAGACCTTTTTGACCGGAAGATGATTGATATTGAACCGTTGGTGATTTTGGCCCTGCGCTATGCCTCACCGAATTTATGGGCCAACCGCGAAGTGGTTACCAAACTTCGCAAGGTGGCCACCTACGTTACCACGCATGCACGCCGAAAACTCTTCATTGCGTTCAAGCGCAAACCCAAAGCCAAGCAAACCGCAGACGAGCCATACTACCTGGTGGGCAACTGGCGTGATAGCACCTGGGCATACAAAAAAATCCACCCACATCTGGCACCCTTTGACGTGAACGCGGTTTTTTATCCCGAAGCTTTGCAAGAAATTCAGCTCCTCTCTGGCAAACTTGGTATGCGCGTGCCCGACCTTGCTAAGCTGGTGTCTGTCTGGCACAAAAAAATCGCGGGTTTTGCGTTTAACAATCCTGACAAATCTACTGCTTACGCGTTGGCTACATACAACTTCAAACAGGATTTGCGGGCGCCGCTAAATAAACTAAACCTGCTTAAGGTAAACCACCTTGATGAATGTTATCGATACGCGCTGGGCGATGGCACCGAAGCCGAACTAACCAGCTTTTGCAAACGCCTGACTGATCCGCATTACTTTTGGACCGCGTCTGGCCCCATGCTTATTGCCGCTAACAATAGTCTGGGCTACACCACGCAGGAATACCACGGCCTGGTTATTTGGACCAAACAAGTGGCGTTCGCGGTAATGGGTTTGGTGCGGCACTTGGAAAAATCAAAAACACTTCATTGGAGCGCGACCACACAAAAACTGCTTCGAAAAACCTCGCTCTCTTTGTGCCACAGCATGGTGCATACCTTTGCCAAGCTCGGAGCTATTCCAGAGCTGCACTACGACGACCACGGCAAACCCCGGCTTTTTACCGACCAGCAGGCCGTAGGCGAGCGTATGAGCAAGGTCCAGCTCTGGTCTGGGGTGGGTGCCCGCCGGATTTTCCGCGAGTACTATAAACTGCGGCGGCGCGTCTAAAACCTTGCGTTTCCCCATAATTCCACTAGAATAGAGCACTCCATGCCCGCTCCCTACCTCCACCGCATCATACGCCGGCCTGTTCCCATGCCTGACGATGAACCGCGTCATGGCCGAAAGCCTTGGAACCGCCGCCGCATTCTTAAAATCCTCGGAATTATTGCTGGCCTTGGCGTCTTGGCTGGCATCATCTTGGTGATCGCGGCCTTTGCCTGGGTTAGCCGCGACTTGCCAGACCCGAACCGCATCAAAGACCGGTCTATTGCCGTAAGCACAAAAATTTACGCCCGGGACGGGAAGACGCTGCTTTACGATGTTCATGGTGACGTTAGCCGCTCGCTGGTAAAACTGTCAGACATTCCCAAACAAGCCCAGCAGGCTACAATTGCGCTCGAGGATCGCGACTTTTACAAACACGGTGGGGTCGACATTCGGGGCTTGGTCCGCGGCGTTATTTTGGATTCTCTGCGCGGCCGCGCCACGGGCGGCTCAACCATTACCCAGCAATTTATTAAGAACGCCATCCTCACTTCGGAACGGCGAGTTTCCCGCAAGCTCAAAGAGATAATTTTGGCCTACGAACTAGAACGGAAGTTCAGCAAGGATGAAATATTGCAGCTCTACTTCAACGAAATCCCTTATGGTGGAACAATCTATGGCATTGAGGCCGCGAGCCAAAGTTTTTTTGGTAAGTCGGTGAAGGACCTCACACTTGCACAAAGCGCCTTGCTGGCGGCTATTCCACAGCGACCAACCTACTTCTCGCCCTATGGCACCCACACGGATGCCCTTATCACGCGTCAAAAGTACGCCCTGCGGCAAATGTTCGAGCAAGGCTATATCACCGAGGCGCAACGCGATGAGGCCCTGAAAGTTGATGTGCTAAAACAAGTCCAGCCCAAGCACGAGCAAATTAAGGCGCCGCACTTTGTGCTAATGGTAAAAGAGGCGCTGGCCGACCGCTATGGCGAACAGGTTTTGGAGCGCGGCGGCCTAAAAGTAACCACGACCTTGGATTGGCGCCTGCAGGAAATTGCAGAAAAAGCCGTGGACACTGCCGGACCAAAAAATGCAAAAAAGTACGGGGCCACCAACATGGCCATGTCCGCCATTGATCCCAAGACCGGGCAGGTTGTTGCCATGGTGGGCTCGCGCGACTATTTTGATACGGCACACGATGGGAACGTAAACGTTACCATTCGCGAGCGGAACCCTGGCTCCTCGTTCAAGCCTATTGTCTATGTTACGGCTTTTGCCAAGGGCTACTCGCCAGACACAATGATGTTTGATCTGCGCACAAACTTTGGCGGCACGCCGGCCTACATCCCAAACAACTACGACGGCAAGGAGCACGGCCCCTTAACCATGCGCTCCACACTTGCTGGCTCTTTAAACATACCAGCAGTTAAGACGCTTTACCTCGCGGGCATTCCAAATGTTATAGATACGGCCCGCCAGCTGGGCTACACCACACTCACCGAGCCAGATAAATACGGCTTAGCGCTAGCCTTAGGTGCTGGCGGCGTTACGCTCCTTGAACACACCAACGCCTTCGCCGCTTTTTCACAGGGCGGTGTCCATCACTCAATTGCCACAATAATGAAAGTCGAAGACAAGAATGGCAAGGTGTTGGAACAATTCCGGGACCAACCCAAACAGGCGCTGGATAAAGACGCGGTGGCAAACCTTTTAAGTGTTCTTACGGACAACAATGCGCGCAGCTTTGTTTTCGGTTCGCGCTCGCCCTTGGTGCTATCTGACCGGACGCTCTTTGCTAAAACTGGCACCACCAATGATTGGCGCGACGGCTGGACTATGGGCGGCACCCCCTCACTGGTGGCCGGCTTTTGGGCAGGGAATAACGATAATTCAAAAATGGCCAAAGGTGCAGACGGCGTGTTCGTGGCCGCGCCAGCATGGAATCAGTTCCTTAAAGAAGCCCTAAAAGGAACCAAAAAGGATGGCTACCCAAAACCGCCAAAAAACGAATCTACAAAACCCGTCCTAATGGGGCAATTAACCGGTGATGTGCCTATTGCTGTTGACCGTATAACCGGCAAGCGCATACCCGACACCTGCCTGGCTGCCTACCCCCAAGAGTTTGTTTCCTCGGTGGTGGTAAAAGAGGTCCACGATATTCTACAATACGTGCAAAAAGAAAACCCGCAAGGCGATGCACCAACAAACCCAGCGGCAGACCCGCAGTTTATTCGGTGGGACGAGCCGGTGCAGAAGTGGGCAAAGGCAAAAGGCTATACTGCCACCGCGCCAGAGCTGGGTGACTGCAGCCTTCGCGATCCCGGCGCCATGCCAACGGTCTCTATAACTAACCCGGCTTTGAACCAAACGGTTTCTGCCTTATCTATGCCGGTAAACGTTACGGTTGGAGGGCCTCGGCCAATTGCAAGGGTCGCCTACACTGTGGATGGTAAGGGCGTTGGAGAATCTGCTACCGGTCCGGATTTTGCCACAACACTAGACCTCACAGGCTTTGAGAGCGGCTTCCACACCTTGGCCGCCACAGTCACAGACAGCGTAGAAAACTCCGGCACCACCAGTATTACCTTCAACCTGCTCCTTCCGTAGACGAACTTGACATGAGCAGAGGCCTTCGCTAAATTAAACAGCTCTTTTCGGATTTTCAAAAAACAACCAATACAAATAGGAGGTGTTGTGTCTAAATATCTTGTATTTATTAACAGCGGGTGGTTATTCCAAAATGTTCGCAGCTTTCTTTCCGACACCTATGGATGTTCGGTTGCGCAATGGGCAACCGATCTCACCGAATTGCAAAGCCTACTAATTACCAACAGTGGTATTAGGGCGATAATTTCCGACGTGCCCCCGGGTACTACCCTGGAACAATGCTACGACGCGCTTGAGCAGCTCACCCACGGAAACGTAAAGATTATATTTATTGTTAATCTCGATAGGGGGGCTAGGATCCATAAGTCTAAGCGCGAATTCACGGTCATACCCGAACAGAACTTCCGCGCCCCTCTTAAGTCGGCACTCCACGCCTGCTAACCACAACGCCCAGACCACAAATCTGGGCGTCTTCTTTTTATCCTGATCAATATTATTGCCGGATAGGCATGATGAGGTAGCGGAAGGGCGCCTGAACCTTATCGGGATTAACCGGCACCAACAAGCCCGGTCCTTTTTCATCATTGAGTTGCAACGCAACATCATCCGAGCCGACGACAGCCAAACCATCCAGTAAAAAACGCCAGTTGAAAACTATATTGCCACCTTTGCCGGTAAGGCTGGATGGAAGCTCAACATCGCTGGCACCAACTTGTGCATTCGCCGCCGACAACTTGGTGGCATCAGCATCATACCGCAAAGTAACGTCGTTAATCCCCGAACGGCAGAACAAGCTAACCCGCCGCAGGGTTTTTGCAAAACTCGCGGTTTCCGCGGTGAGCGTGCTGGTAAAACTCGCTGGGATAATTTGCGTGTAATCTGGAAATTGGCCCTCGATAAGCCGGGTAACCAACTCTAATTCATTTATTTGAATGCTCACTTGGTTCTCGCCAATAACCACCTGGGTTTCACCAGAATCAGGGAGAAGCCTTAAAAGTTCGCTAAGGCTTCGGCTCGGCACTATTACCCGCTGTTCTTCTTTGGTAACCGCCAGGGGAATACGCACCTCGGCTAAACGATAGCTATCGGTGGCGGCCAGGGTAAGCTCGGTGCCGTGGAGGTGGAAAAGCACCCCACTAATCTCTGGGCGGGCGTCATCCATGGCCACCGCAAAAACCGTCTGGCTTAACGCGGTTTTTAGTTGTGCGGCTGGCAAGGAAAAGCGTATGCCATCGGTTACTTTTGGAATAACTGGAAAATCCTCTGCCGACAGGCCTTTTAGTGTAGTTTTTGATCCGGCGCTGGTGACGGATAGTTCTGCCCCCTCAAGAGAGATGGTTATATTTCCGCTCGGCAAAAGGCTAACATAATCCATTAGTACCCGCGCCTGCACTGTAAAGGTTCCTGGCACTTCAACCTTGCCCCTCACTAGGGTGGTGACGCCAATTTCTAAATTAGTTGCCGCAAGGGTAACCCCTTCGGTGGCCGCGGTTATTAAAATATTCTTCAGGATGGGTAGGGTTGTGCTTTTTCCGGCAACGTGGCCCACCTGGTTAAGGCCGAGTATTAAATTTTCTTGTGTACAAGTGAATTGCATATTTATATATAGATAAAGAGTAGAGGTAGTAGGGAGTGTGGATATGTTAGGCGGTGCGAATAAAGTTTTAATTGCTGGGGAATAGTGGTCTTTTATAAATAGTTCCTGGGGAAAGCATGTGACTATTTTTGTAGGTAGAAGTAGGAAAACTTTTTAGGTTTTTAGTGGAAGGTTTTTGTGGTGTTTTTCGTCACAGGTTGTGCCCCTGCGCGCCCACAACTTTCCCACACACTAACCACTAACTATACAAACGCTGACGGATGAGTTTTACATCCTGCTGCATTTTTTGATCTTCTTTATATTGCTTGGTAACTTTTTCAACGGCGTGCATGGCGGTGGAGTGGTCGCGGCCACCGAGTTCCTCGCCAATAGTTGGGAAAGAGGCGTTAATTTCCTCGCGCAT
>Ga0172379_10008175_pt1 | contig 13268 bp, 15 predicted proteins | sample GrowelOW334metaG_FD_119756 | JGI IMG/M metagenome (GOLD analysis project Ga0172379, IMG submission 119756) | Groundwater microbial communities from an aquifer near a municipal landfill in Southern Ontario, Canada - Groundwater well OW334 metaG | ecosystem: Environmental > Aquatic > Deep... | reverse complement strand
CCATGTGACCACAGAGCGTCTTGCCGTAGGGCACGCCCTCGAGGACGCACTGCTGATACAGATCCAGGTCTTCCACAGCATGCACCCAACTCACTTTCCACCCGCCTTCTTGGCCTCGGCAGCCCATCCGCGCGCCGTGCGCTCGGCCACGCCCATCTCACGTGCCACGGTGGAAGCCTTCTCGCCACTGGCCACGCGTGCCAGAAGCTCATGACGAAGCTCGGTACGGGTGCGGCCCACGGTGGAGCGAATCTCTTCCCGGTGTTCGAAGCGCTGGTAGAGGTCGCGCAGGGTGGAGCGCGGGACGTGGAGACGGCGGGCGGCCTCGGTGAGGTTGCCATCGGCGCGTTCCACGGCACGGAGGACTCGTTCCATCTGCCTCTTGGAGGGAACCTTGACCGACTCGACGACGTCGGGACCCGAGGGGGTGCGCTCCTTGCGGATGGAGCGGATGATTCGGGTTGAGACTTCGATCTTCTCGGAGAGCTGCTGGTCTGAGATCTTCATGGCGCGAGCGGCCTGGATGGCGCGCCAGATCAAGTCCTTCGACGCCTTGGATCTTGCACGACCTGGTGCTCGACGGGCTTCAATCTCTTCTTTTTGGATCAACGCCCGATAGGCTTCATGGACGAAGACAGGAGCCACCGCTTCGACCATCCGGTCGGGATCGGCCATCGGCACATGGGACCCACTGGGATCCATCAACTCCGTCGCCTCGAGCCTCGCCTGGTCCACCTGCCCGATCAGCTCTTTGGCCTCTTCGACCGGTACACCCATCCGACTCGCAATATAGTCGATGAGACCTTCGGGATTGTAGATGAAGTCACCCAGGACCTTGCGGTCGACAATCTCGATCTCCACCTGCACCGAACCAATGCCCAACGTCACCAACATCTTGCCAGGAGCGTGCATCGACAAGGAGCGCTCGGCCAACCACTGGTCCAACATGTCGTAGAGTGCGTCCAGAAACGACGTGCCTTCAGCCACGGGATGTCTCCCCTGGAAGGCATAGCTCTTGGCCTGGCTCATGGCTGACGTACCCGGGGGCACGTGGCGAAAGAGACGATTCCAAGAGACATGAAGCGTCCCGACATGAAGCTCTCACGGGCGCGGCCAGCGTGCGACCGACGCATGCCTGACCTGTATCCCGGACCACGTGACACGTCCAGTGTCTACATGATGTAGCTGCGCCAAAGCCCAATTGTGCCTCCGCTGCCCATACTGGCCAGAAGTTCACTAGAAAACGACTCAGCGACAGGCATGAGCCCCCTTATGACCAACATTTCGAACCACCTATATCCATAAATCTTGTAACAAACATCGTCAAGGCACATCGCCAGTCCACTGTATTGCATATAGTTCCAAATCCTCTCTGCCTCTACACTGCTCCTTATGAACTTCACGAAATCAGCTTCTCCTATTCTCAAGTCACACGCACCGAAACCAATATTCATCTTCTTATAGAAATCAACGAAGTTCTTGCCTCCTAGAACCATTGAAACATAGCATGAGTCATTTCCATAAAAATGTTTGCATATACGATCGAGATCAACAAAACCCCTCGGATAAGCAAAAAACTTCGAAGATTTAGATACATCCCTCTTCTTGGAGTTGTGGTACCAGTTGATCCACTGTTGGACATCGATACCGGACAGCTTCGACATGTGGGCCGGGCCCACCAGGTCGTACATCTCGGAATAAAGCACCGGACCTACCGAGAAGGCCCAACGGTCGAACTGATCTGGAACACGGACGTCTTGCAGATCCATGTCGATCTCCTTATGGTGGGACACGGAGACTGACAATGGCCGAACCGCAGCGGAAGCCACAGCAGGGGGCAAGACAAGGCTCTCCCCACACCATCCGCCGTACGGCGCCAGGACCCAGGCGTCCGCCACAGAAGATCCCGCCGGAGAAGATGGAGTTGGACGTCCACATCCGGTCCGGTCTGGATGACGAGCTGGTCCGCATGGACGCCGAAAACTGGAACAAAGTCCTGACCAGCTGGATGATCGGCGGTGAGGACATCACGATCCGCACACGCCGCGAGAGCTGGGAGAGCACCTTCGTCCTGCGAGGAAATCAGAACGCGAAAGTCGATGTACGGGCTGCCGACCCCCAGCGTGCCCTGCCCAAGGCCATCGTCATGTCCTGCGAGGAGATGAGGTACCAGATCTTGGAAGAAAAGGGGCTCATCCAGAAGAAAGGGGGAGAGTAGCTCATGCCACAGCGCCCCGTCCCGACCCTCGAACACTTCAAGCTCCTGCAGAGCTTCGGAAAGAACAAGCTCCAACGAGAGCACCCCGACCGACGAGAACAGCTGTGGAAGATCTTGTGTGAAAGCATCCACCTGTCCTACATTCCCCACCCGGACGTGGTCGAAGCGTGGATGGCCTACGTCGCAGGAGAGTCCACCCAGACCAACCTCGCCATCAACGGGAACATCCACCCCAGCCGCGTCGTGGTCGGAGTGCTCTACCAGGGACGCATGGCAGCCTCCCACACGACCCAGACCGTACCACTCCTGAAGAAGATCGCAGGCATCTACAGGGAGTGCTTCAAGAACGACAACGAGTTCCTCGAGGCGATGCAACAGATGTGCTTCGATGTCCTCGAGGCCCGCAAAAAGGCCACATGAACGAGCTGGACGCCGCACTCTGCGCCGCGGCTGACGCCGAGCACGACATCGCGCTCTGCGCGAGAGCATTGTCGCCCGAAGACATCGAGGCGTGCGTGGCTACCCGCGCGCTGGCCAGGATCCGTCACCTCGACTACGACCGGGTTGGAGACCTGGCCTACAAAGCCATGGGAGAACGTATGCCCTCGGCCTCGACCACCCTCGCCATCGCGAGCATCCTCACCATCCCCCTGCGCGCCTCCATCGTCCCCTCCCTCGAACCCGAAGACGCCCGCGCGTACATTCGATGGGCCGTTGGCTCCCACGAGAGCGGCGAGGGATACGGACAGAGGATGATCCGATCCGTCGCCGACACTCACACGGAGTCGGCACTGCAGAACCTCCTACAGCCCTTCCTGGACATGCATCAACGCATGGTGGACGCCGACCAGCGCCTCTATGGGCATTTCATGCGCCAGCTCCCCAGACAGGCACAGAGACTCATCCAGGGCATGTTCCTGGAGGCCCGATGGGCAAGCATCGACCGGGATGGGGAGACGGCACGTGAAATCTATATCCGAACCAGGAAGGCCACAAGACACTTCGTGGCGATGAATGCCAACTCGCTTGTAATCAAGGACAAATTGTAGATCTTATCTATTGAATCCAGCTATATGGCCCCTTCTTCTTGACTGCCCGTTTCAACGGGTGATGAAGAACATGCAGTCCACCTGGACAGGAGAACCCCATGGTGAAGAAGTCGAAGAAGGCCAAGGCCTTCGCCCGCAAGCACCCCCGGTACCAGACCACCACCAAGGACCACAAGAAGGGTCAGTTCAAGCCCAAGAAGAAGTAGGTCTTCATGGGTGAGATCGTGCGCTCGAGCCCTTCCACGTGGCTGGCCGCGCATGCGTCCGGCCCGGGGGAGATGTTGCCCGAGCCCGATCCACTCTTCGACCTCGCGTTCGACCGTGCGCGCTCGGGCAAGCTCGATGAAGCGAACCAGGCGCTCTCGGTGGCGTTGGTCGCGCAGGCCCGCTCCACGACCGAGGGCAGGCTCTCGGCCGCGGTGAACCTGCTGGCGCGGCTCGTAGCCGAGGCCGACCCCGAGATGACGCTCGGGCAGAAGGGCGCGGCGCTACGGGCCAAGATCATGCCGAACGGCTGGCGTCACGCCTCGAAGTCCTGGCCCAGGCTCAGGTATGCCTGGCGCGAGGGACTTCCGGGGCTACTCGGGGTCGACCCCCAGGCCATCCGGTTCGGAGCCGCCCACTCCCCCGAGGCGCGATCTGCGCTCGCCGAGACCCTCGACGAGCTGACACGTCTCAACGCGTCCGATCCCGAGCCCGTGTCCGTGAAGATCCAGGACCCGTCATCGGGGCCGGACATCGGGATGTTCGTCGGAGCCGCCGGCCTCGCGCTCTCCGTCTGGAGCATCTACCAGAGCTACCAACGTGGGCAGCAGCTGGACCGGCTCCTGAAGCGACGCAGCAAGCGCTGACCAGAAGGCCTCGGAGGCGTAGATCGGGTACGTCTCGACGCACGGACCGTACACGCCCGTGTACTCGGCAGCGTCGACAACACGCACCCGCCCACCCTCTTCGACTGCCACTCTCAGTCCCTTCCATGCCCCCGTGAGGATGGGTTCGGAGAGAGCCAGGAGCAGGCTACGGAGAAAAGCCGAGACCGACGCGTGACCGGTGCGCTGGACAAGGCGCTCGAGCATCTGGCGTTGTTCCGAGGTGACCTTGACCGAGACGCTCTCGAAGTACTCGGGAGAGGTTGAATCGGCACGGCGCTTGAGATGACGTTCCATGGTCACCTTCCCGCACGAACACAGTGATCGCAGCAAATATCGGTGGGAGGACGTGTGGATGTGTCTCCGAAATATTCCAGGAGATACTGTCTCCGACAGCCCGAGGTCTTGAGGAAGCCGATCGCCTTGTGAATACGGTCGGTACTCCGCTCTCGAATGGTCAAGATCTTGTGTTCATCGATCGAAGCCATCTCGGCGGAAGAGAGTCGTTCGAGCACCTGCTCGCGCGAGCGGCGTCCTTCGACCTTGTCATCTCCCGAACCGTCGACCCATCGAACACGGAGGGCCCCCCGGTCTCGGAGTTGGGAAGCAAAGTCGTAGTTCATTCCGATCACCTCGGAGAAGAACCCGACCGTACCCTCGACGTGACCATGGACATCGGCGTGTTGTTCCAGGAGGGAGATGACACGTCTCTGTTTCGAGCCCTTGAGCAGGGAGGCTCCCGAGAGCAGATCGACGCAGACGGGTCTCTCGTGGTAGGGGGTCCAGCCCAGGTGTCCCGCATCGACCAGGAGGCGGATGCAAGCGGCGACCTCTACCTTGTCCCAACTGATCTTGTCTGCGATCTCCTCGTTCGAGAGTTGGATCCTTCCCTCCCCATGCCAGACATGCCGGTCGTGTTCGAACATGTAGGCCAGGTGCCGCCAGAAATCACGAACCCGGCTCGGACGTGGCCATTCCCGATCGACCGACTGCAGGGCGATCCCCAGGGTCTCGGTGGTGTGGCGGACGATGGCCTTGGAGGGCTCTCCGTCGCGACCCGCACGTCCCGTCTCCTGGCTATAGGCCTCGAGCGAGGTAGGCATCTCGAGGTGAACGACGGAGCGGATGTGGGGGTGATCGATCCCCATCCCAAAGGCACAAGTCGCGACGATGACATCGAGGTCACCCTTCTCGAACTGTGTCTGGATGCGGGTCCGGTCGGTGCCGGTCATCCCGGCGTGGTAGCATCCTGCCCGGTATCCCGAGCGAAGGAGCTGCTCGGTGGCGTACTCCACACCCTTCCGGGTGGAGCCGTAGACGATGCTCGGCAGGCCACCCCTCTCCACCATGGCCGCGACGTGGACTCCGCGGCCGGCGACACCGTAGGCGATGTTGACGCGGTCCGAGGAGACGCGGATATGGGCCGCGTGCTGGGCGTCCATCTGAAGGACCTGGGCCATCTCCAGCATGACCTGTGGAGTGGCGGTCGCAGTGAGGGCGACACGTTGGGCTTTGGGGAAGCCACGTTCGAGGAGCATACGGCCAATCTTGTAGTAGGACGGTCTGAAATCGTGTCCCCACTCGGTGATGCAGTGAGCCTCGTCGATGGCGTACATCTGGACGTTGGCGGTGGAGAGGATGGAGGTATCCATGATTAGCATCTTCTCCGGGCTGATGTAGAGCACCTGGATCGATCCTGACCGGACTTGTTCCACCCCGCGTCGTTTCTCGGCGACAGACATGTGGGAGTTGAGGGCAATGGCGGGTATTCCCATGCGTTCGAGCCGGCTCACCTGGTCGCGCATGAGGGCCACGAGCGGGGAGATGACGACGACGAGGCCAGGGCGTGCGAGGGCGGGGATCTGGTAGATCCCACTCTTCCCCGCGCTGGTGGGGAGGACAGCGATCACGTCACGCCCTTGGAGGATGGGCTCGAGGACCTGGGCCTGGAGGGGACGCACGCCGGACCATCCGAGCTTGCGGGCGGCTTCGAGGACAGCGGGGTCATCCACGCGCATGGGTCATCTCCTCGAGGTCATCGATATCGAAGTCCCGTTCCTCGACGACCTGGGGGCTCGTGAGCTGTTCTCCTGGTCGAAGCAGCCATTCGAACAGACGCTTCTCGGAGGCGCCCTGAACCATCTGCTGACCTTGTTCCTTCCAGGTGAGCAGCTCGGCCATGGCGTCGTCGGTGGTGTTGCAAGCATGCGGGTAGTAGATGGCGACCGGCTTGTCCTGACCCCGACGGTGGATGCGGTCTTCCGCCTGGGATTCTTCACCTGAGATCCACCACCGCTCGAGCATGACCATGCGATCGAACTCGATCATGGTGAGGCCCTCACGGTAGGCACGGGGCAGGACCAGGACGGATGCACCGCTCTGGATGGCCTTGCCGAGCGCATCGTCGCGCTGCTTTCCGATCACGCTGGAGAAGCACTGGGCGACACGATCCGAGCCGAAGGCATCGACGTAAGCGCGGGCCGCGGCATTGGCGACCTCGTGGTGTGCGGTGAAGACGATGACGCGGTGGTCGTCTTCGATCAGGTCCCGGACGAGGTCGACCGATCGTCGGGCCTTGATCTTCCCCACCGCCATCCGCACGACAGAGAGCTGCTCCATGACCTCGGACGACAGCAACGACTGGACCCGCCCCTCGGCCGCCTCCCGAGATGCCCCCCGCTCCACGAGGCGACACACCTCCTCTTCGAAGCGCTGGTGCACATGCTCGGCGACCTCGGCACGAAGATGCTCGATGTCCTGCTCCTCCTGGGCATCGAGCCGGATATCGATACGATACCTCGTCTTTTCGCCGAGCTTCATGCCTACCTCGGCCTTGGTCCGCCGAAGCATGTAAGGGGCCAGCACGATCCCCAGCTCGTCCATGTGGGAGCGACCGTTGAAGGTAGTCACCTTGCGCCCCTGGAGCTTGAGGAAGGTCGGACCACAGAAGTGGAAGAGGAAGTTCTTCATCGTCCGGTCCTTGCCCAGGGTGTCCTCGAACGCCTGGGGGTCCAGGATGCGGATTTGAGGGAAGATCTCCTTGGGTCGACCGTTCGGCATCGGCGTGCCCGACAGGAGCATGCGGTAGGCCGTGGGCGTTCGGATCTTCAGCACCGCCCGGGTGCGCTGACTCTCGAAGTTCTTCAGGTAGTGGCTCTCGTCGGCGATCAAGAACCGAGGTCTCGAGAAGAGCAGGGTGCGTTGGTGCAACGAGGCCTGGTCATAAGACATGACCATGAAGAGTGAGCGCCCATTGGCCTGCGCCTTGGGCAGCAAGTACTCGACATCTCGGGTCGAGGTGAGTACTGCGACCTCGAGCGAAGGGAGTTTCATCCGCGCCAGTGCCACCGACAGCCACTTCCGGGCCTCCCGCTCCCAGGTGTAGGGCATGGAGAGCGGACAGAGCACGAGCACGGGGAAGGCATCACGGAGGTGAAACAGGATGGAGCAGAGCGCGACCACCGTCTTACCGAGCCCCATGTCGTCCGCGAGGAGGATACGGTGCGACTGCTCTTCGAAGAAGCGGACCGCATCCACCTGGTGAGGATCGGGTACGAGCCCTTCGGGCAAGAGGGCGCGGAGCCGAGATGCGATCCGAGCGTTCTCCTCCTCCTGTGTGCGCCGTAGCTCCCAAGTCTGCTGCCAGAGCGCCATCGCGCGAGCGTGGATGTCCTGCAAGGGCATGGCGTCGGGATCGACGTGGTAGACCGCCGCGAGATGCCGCAGGAGCTGCGCACGGCGCTGCTCGGAGAAGACGATGCTGCCAAGTCCCAGCCGGTGCTTGCGGACGATCGCCGCCTCATCGGCGTGCGCTGCGAGCACCAGGATGGCGAGGAGGTCTTCGGCCGAAGCAGGCTGACCTCCAGGCATGAAGGAGAAGACCTCCTGCGCCTTCTTCAGGATGCTCGGGCGGACCCACGAGAGAGGGTCCAACAGGCTGGTCTCGGTCATCCCGTCTCCCTTCTATCGCCACAGGTGGTGTCATTATCCCACTTGCCTCACGCTGTCGAGTCGTATAGAGGATGCACATCTCAAGAGGCGCCCATGATGCCAGGGTATAACTGGAGCCACAGCTCCAGTAAGATGCTGAAAGAGTGTTTGAGGCAATACTATTACCACACTTATGGATCGTGGGGAGGATGGTCCGATCGAGCCGATCAGGCAACCCGGCTGATCTACCTCGCCAAGAAGAGCGACAACCTCGCTTCCTACATGGGCACCTTCATCCACGACGCCAACCGGCGCATCCTGACGTGGATGCGTGCGGGGCGTCCGGTGGCCCGGGACCGTGCGGTCGCGAGGGTCGAGGAGAAGATGCGGGAGGACATCGAGTACTCGAAGAGCGGAAAGTGGAGGGAGGTCCCGCCTTCGAAGGCGACATTGATCTTGCACTCGCACATCACGGGAGAGGACCTACACGAGAACGAGGTGCGGGACATCATCCAGCGAGCGCAGACGTGCATGGGGAACTTCTTCGACATGGTGTTGCCAGACCTCATCGCGTCGGGGTCGGAGCACTGGGTAACGATCGACAGTCTCGACTACATCAAGGTGAACGACTTCTCCTGCTTCATGGTGCCCGATCTCGTGCACACCCAGACCCTACCCCTGGTGTGGGAAGGGATGTCGATCGTACCGGGCACCATGGTGATCACCGACTGGAAGACAGGGTTTTCGACGGACGTCGAGCAGCTGGCCATCTACGGGGTCTACATGAGCCAGCAGTCGGACATACATCTCCGGCCGCATGGGCCGATCGTAGGGCGCTCGGTACCGCTGTTGGACCCCTCGAAGACGGCGTGGCGCGAAATTGGCGCGCACGACATCGAGGAGAAGATGGAGAAGATCGTGTCCGACATCGCGGCGATGCTGCCGTTGATCGAGCCCGGGAGGGCCAAGGACAAGTCGTTCTTCCCGAAGACCGAGCATCGCGGGATCTGCAAGAGTTGTCGGTATGCCTTCTTCTGCTACCGAGACGACTGAGGAGGTTGGAGACATGGATCCTAGCACGGTGAAGCCCACCGAGGGCAAGGTGTTAGTCGAGATCACCGAAGTTCTGGGTGGCCAGCGCGGGCACCTGTGGCTACCACCGAAGGACGACGCATGGAAGGACACGGCGATGGGGAGGGTGGTCTCCATCGGGCCCCGTCCCGCAGCATGGCATCGCCAGCTGGGGTCCGGGTACGATCTCCTGCCCGGCCGCGAGCCCTGGCCGGCGGGCTATCCGCCCATCGAGGTCGGGCAGGTGGTGGTCTTCCCGCGGGACGTACCCAAGGCATGGGCCTGGGAGGGACGCAGGTATGCTCTGATCTTGCTCGGTGAGATCTTGATGTTGGCCACCGAGGAGGAGTCCATCGAGGTCTGTGCTCGGGAGGCGTAGGTGCCCGGACCGCTCGTCTTTGCTCACACCCAGCGCTCCCTCGGGGCGTTTCATGACGAGCACCTCGAGCGATCGACGGTGATCCATCTCCTGTCCTGTCCCGCCGGGCTCGACGGGGCGGGGCGTAGCAACGCTCGAGCGCTCTGCCAGTGTCTCGGTCGGGGCAAGGTGGTGCAATCCAAGACCACGGTACAGGTCTTGCAGCAAAAAGGAGAGGCCTCGCTCGTCGCGTTGGACACCACCCGACCGTTCTGGGTAGAGCGCCAGGGTCTCGAGCCCACCGATCCTCCCCAGGGTTGGGGGACGGGGATGCAGATCGATCTTGCCCAGGCCGAGAACCGCGAACGGCGCATGCAGGAGGCATTGAAGAGGCCCCAGGACATCGTCCTGTTCGAGTCATGGCTCGAGGGGCATGAGATCTGGACGCCAGTACGGGGCAGGCCACGGACCATCCGGAGCGGCGAGATTGTAGTATTGAAGGAAGGACTTCGGGAGTCCACGCCTTCATCGGGGGTCCGGCCGTGGCGGGTTCTGGGGCGCACCCAGACGGACATCGGGTATCTGCTCGTGTTGGTCGACCCATCGTTGCGGCCCGATCAAGTACTCCAGGCGAACTGGAGCCAGGTCTGGCGGGTATGTCTCGATGGGCCAGAGGGGCGCAAGGGCGCAGACCATGTCGTCATCGGCGTGTTTCCGCTGCCCGACGGCACGCCATCCCCCGGGTGGTCAGGTTAAGCCTACTGAAGAACCACGGGATTTCCATGACCTGTTCACACGTCGACAAGAAGCTTGGCCTGGGGGACATCACGCTGCCCGACGGCGTCGACGAGCGTCGCCTCGCCGAAGAGATGAACCGGTCCATCTCGACCTACGTGAGGTTCTTCCCTCTCATCGGCGCTCTCCTCGGCGGAGAGATCATCGTCGAGACCGGGCGCAGAGCCATGGAGAAGGTATCGACGGCCTGTGTGGGCATGGGGCAGGATGGCATCTTCGTCCTGTCTTTCAATCCATTCCTGTGGCTCAGTCTCACCCCAGGGCAGAGGAACTTTGTGATCTTGCACGAGATCACCCATCTGCTCCACCAGCACATCTGGCGGTGGGGAGATTTTCCCAACAAAGAACTCGCGAACATAGCCGCAGATGCGGCTGTGAACGAGAGCATCCGCAACAGCATGAACGGGACGTCGTTTCCGGCACAGCTACGCAACCAGCTCGAATTCCTGCTCGATCCTTCGCCCATCTTCCCCGAGACCTACGAGCTGGAGCCCAACGGATCGCTCGACATCTACTATGCTGCGCTGGTCAAGAAGTTCGGCGACGATGAGAACAGGAACAAGGATGGGAGGACGGGGTTCCTGGTCGATGATGTGATCTGGACTGCCCGCGGCAACATCGCAGCGAAGGACTTGGTGGTCGGGGACGAGATCATTCTTTTCGATCCCATCGCGGGCACCACGTGGCGCGCGAAGGTGGTGGAGCTGGGTTCCAGCCCACAGGGACCCGGGTACATCCTTCAGCACGCGCTCGGTGTCACCCACGTACCGGACGAGTTCATCTGGTGGAACGAGGCGGTGAAGCACTGGAGCCCTCCGCAGTCGATCGTGATGAGGAGGAAGGCCGGCGCGTCCACGCAGGTATGGGATGGCTCTCGCACGGCGGTGTCTTCGATCTCGATCGCAAAAGACCCTGGGCGAAATGGAGAAAATGGCATCGTGGCCAAGATCCAGGTCGACCCCAAGGCGTCCAAGAAGATGAAGCGGGCCATGTGCATCAACGGCCTACTGGTGGACATCTACGGCAAGGTCGATCTGGGGGTCGACGTGGTACCGGGGTCCACGATCCTGACCACGCGTGGTCGCATCCCCGTCGAACAGATGAACCCAGGAGACCTTGCGGTCTTCTGGAACCGCAACCGCAAGGAGTTCGTCGAGTGGCCCATCGACATCCAGCCCTGTGCGGAACCGGTGGAGCAGTGTACCTCGACGTGGACGCTGAAGAGCGGAGCCACGATCGTGACTTCGGGTTCGATGCGGATCGTTCCCTACGACGACACCGAGCCAGGATCTCCGCCTTTCAAGCAGGGCCCCTTCGTAGAGACGGGTGGGTACACCGGCGCATCCACACTGCCCGCCGACGTGAAGATCGATGCGCTGATCGACTTCGAGATGGTCAACGACGACGCGTTGCGGGCGGATGCATGGCATGTGCAGCCCGCAGGGAACGCGTTCGGCATCAAGGCCCTGTTCATCGACGACGGGATGGTCGATCTCGGCAAAAAGAGTGGCAAGGGAGGAGGTGGTGGAGGGGAAGGAGAGAGCGAAGGAGAGGTGCCACAGGAATGGAAAGAGAACACCGAGCCTCCCGACGAGCACCGGGAGCAGATCGATCCCCGCAAGAGGCCATTGCCCCGTGAATACGTCAAGAGTGTCACGGAGGCTCTGTCGAAGATCGCGCGCGAACACCAGGAGCGCTCGGGGTGGGGAGACGCGGCGGGTGGGGTCTTCGAGGTGCTGAAGGCACTGTTGAAGTCCAGGGTGAACTGGCGTGGGCTCATCGAAGACTTCGTCTCCGACGTACGCACGGGCGAACGCGAGTACACCCGCAAGAGGCCGACACGGCGCATCTCGGGAGAGCACCGGTGGGACTATCCGGGGACACGCACCAAGCCCGAGCCCTACGTGATGGTGATCGTCGACACCTCGGGATCGGTGCACCCCTCCGAGATGACCCAGGCCCTGGCCGAGGCCAACGAGATGGCTCAGACCCTGCGCGTAGCGGTGATGGACATCGACACGGTCGTGCAGCAGGTCTACTGGTGGAGAGAGCGATACCCCCAGGGGATCTCGGGTACCGGACACTACACGGTCATGGGCCGTGGCGGTACCAACTTCGACCAAGCCTTCCTCGCGATATCGGAAGGCGGACATCCGAACGACAAGGACCACATCCTCGAGGAGAAGCCCGAAAAGATCATCGTCTTCACAGACGGAGACGTATGCTTCCCCGAGCCCTATCCGGGCATCCCGCCCACCTTGTGGGTCATGACGAAGCAGGGCAACGTGGGCCAGCAGAAGTTCGGTCACGCCATCTGGCAGGACTCGCTCGAGAAGGGGCAGGAGCCCGCCCCGGGCAGGAAGAAGAAGTAAGGGAGGAGGGACATGTCGGAGAAGAGGCGTCCTGGCGCCAGCATCCAGAGTCTGGTCTTCGACCGTGCCCGCTTCTCGGCGCGCACGGCCCGGACCTGGGCGGCGGCCCACGGGTTCAGGACCCCGGCGACCGACCCCAAGCCCCGCACCTTGCGTCTGCGGCAGGAATCGCCTGGCGGGTATCAGAAGGGCAGTTTTCGGACGATCACCCTTGCCCCGGGCGTGAAGGCGGTCGTGGGCCGAAAGAAGAAGAAATAAGGCCCACTTCTGTCTCCAGTCCTTCCTGCCGCGTGCTCGGAACTCGTGGGAGGATATGCTTCAGCCAGGAACTCTCCATCGAGGTCTGAACATGTGGATCCCCCTGATCGCCGCCGCCATGCTCACCGGGTACGTGTTCGTCGCCCGAACCGACATCCGAAACGAGTCCCTGGCCAAGCTGAAGGCGTACGCGCTCACGATCGACGACTTCGACTTCCTCAAGCAGGAGTGCTGGAAGCTGAAGGCGTGGAACAAGGACCTGTACATGGAGCTTCTCCGGGACCACGACCTCGCCGAGCACATGCGCAAGCTGAAGGAGAGGAAGGACCTCGGGGAGACCGTGCGGGT
>Ga0172379_10008174_pt1 | contig 13273 bp, 11 predicted proteins | sample GrowelOW334metaG_FD_119756 | JGI IMG/M metagenome (GOLD analysis project Ga0172379, IMG submission 119756) | Groundwater microbial communities from an aquifer near a municipal landfill in Southern Ontario, Canada - Groundwater well OW334 metaG | ecosystem: Environmental > Aquatic > Deep... | reverse complement strand
GCAACATTTACAAAAAATTCTACACCAGAGGAAACTTCTTTTACTCTTACAGTAGAAACACCAGGCACTGGTACTGGAGTAGTCACTGGAGCTGGAACATATATTTCTGGAACAATAGTAACTGCAACTGCAAATCCAAGTGAAGGTTCAACTTTTGATGGATGGAGTGGAAATTGTCCAAATGGTGTAGTTACCGTTACAAGCAATACTACTTGTACTGCTACATTTACCCTAAAGCAAACTCCTAGTCATGGTTCAACATCAGGTTCAATTCCAAAAGTTGTTGGTAAGGTTCTCGGAGCAGAAACTACTTGCGGAATTTATGTAGATAAATTTATGAAAAAGGGATTGAAGGGTAATGATGAAGAAGCTGTTAAAAAAGTTCAGATATTCTTGAATGACTATATGGGTTCAAATCTCAAGGTTGATGGAAAGTTTGGAATTAAAACAGATACTGCATTGAGAGCTTTTCAAGCCAAGCAGTCTGGAAAAGTTTTGGATCCTTGGGGTCTTAGCGCACCAACTGGTATATTTTATTTAACAACTCAAACAGAAGTTAACAATATAATGTGCCCAGCTTTAAATCTTCCAATTCCAACTTTGATTCCTACAGATCAAAATCCTGATTTTCCTAAATTCTAAATTAGATAAAACAAAAAACAAACTCAACTATCAGGGGTTTGTTTTTTTGTTTTATCTAATTTTTTATTCTATGATTTATGGAAAAGCAATATCTATTTACAAATGTGGTTTTGTTTTGTATAATATCTGCATGATTAATTGGTTCAAGAAACATTTTATTCCACACGAAGGGAACGATCGCCGTCCTCATTTTTTACACAGAAAAAACACTTGCAATATTATTGTATTGGTTTTGTTTCTAGAGATATTTACATTTCTCGTTCCAACTCTTACAAATATAAATAAGACAGGTGGTATGGCTGCAGTTCTGCCTGCCATATTAGCAAATTTAACCAACGAAGAAAGACAAGCTCAAAATCTCACTGCTTTAAATACTAATCCTATTTTAGTTAAAGCAGCAGAATTAAAAGCCAATGATATGGTAACAAAAGGGTACTTTGCTCATACAAGTCCAGAAGGCAAAACTCCTTGGTATTGGCTCAATCAGGTAGGATATAAATATCAATATGCAGGAGAGAATCTCGCTGTTAATTTCACTGATTCAAAAGATGTTACAAACGCATGGATGAATAGTCCTACCCATAAAGCAAATATTGTAAAAGATAAATATACAGAAATTGGTACAGGGATTGCAACTGGTGTGTTTGAAGGACGAGAAGCTGTATTTGTGGTTCAAGTCTATGCGAATCCACTCATAATAAAACAAAACACAATAGCTCCTAAAAAAACCGAAGGAACATCAAAGAGTCCTGAAATCAAAGTTGTTGAATCCAAAGTAAAAAATGTTTTAGGTACAGAGACAGAGGTCGGATTTCCAGAAGAAAAGATTCTGACTAATCCAGAAGTAATACCAACTCAAACTTTGCAAGACCCTACATTTTTACAAAAAGTTTTTTCTTCTCCTCGAAATACGACAAACATTATACTTGATATTGTTTTTGGAATAATTACTATTATTTTGCTTTTATATATAGTAATAAAAAAGAGAAATCATCACATGGATCTTGTTACCAACGGATTGCTCATGATCGCTATTTTAGGTGCTTTATTTATTGCAAATTATTATATAAGTAATCACAATTCTTACATAGTACAAAGTCTTGACTATGGAAATCAGGATAAATAAACGTTCTGGTGTTTTATGGTAAAATATAACTATGAATATAGCTGTTATTGGGGCATCTGGATTTGTAGGTAAGAATTTAATAAAATATCTACTTTCTAATACCGATCACAATATACTAGCTCTCGCTCTTGATGCCGAGAGTATTTTTGTTGAAGAAAGATATGTAAATCGTATTAAAAAAATAAATGTTGATTTTTTGAACGATGATATAGAAAAAATATTTACTGGCATAGATGTTGCGTATTATCTTATTCACATGATGAAGGGCAATAAAAATGATTTTTATAACAAAGAAGAAAAGATAGCAGAAAAAATAAGCCAAGCTTTAAAATCTGTAAATGTAAAAAGAGTTATTTATATGAGTGGACTTGGGCGAGATGATGAGAAACTCTCAATGCATCTTTCAAGTCGACACAATACCGGGAATATTCTTCGTGAATATGTTAAAGAAGTTATTGAGTTACGAGCTTCTATGATCATCGGAGAGGGAAGTATTTCGTTTGAAATTGTCAGAAATATTATTGATAAATCTCCTATTGTAATCTTACCCAAATGGTCAAAAACAGATACACAACCAATTGGATTGAGGGACGCACTTTTGTATTTAGAAGAATCTATAAATCTTAAAATAAATAATCATGAAATAATTGAAATAGGTGGGAGTGAGAAGATGTCCTATCGAGAATTTATAAAAAGATATGTAAAGTTTAAAAATAAAAAAACAATAATTATTTATATACCAATTCTTTCAGAAAAAATCGCCGGATTTTTTCTGAATTTCTTTACTTCAAAAGATCAAGCTTGTGTAGGGAATTGTATGCTTGAGAGCTTCCGCAATGAAATGATCATCACAAACAATAGAGCAAAAGAATTATTTCCATACATAACTCCAGATAAAGTAGAGGAATCGTTTGAGTAGCACTATATAGACATATACTATGTATTTGTCAAGTTTGACAGGTGTGTGATTAAGAATATAATTAAAACGAATTTTGATAAGAATACAAACCTTTTATTGTTTAGGTTGTTTTCCGTTTGTTCATGTTAGAATGTGAATTAAACAATAAATATTATTAGAGTTTTATTATTAATAGTGAGTAAGGTCTTGCCTTGCTCAAAAATGAGATTTGATTTTTTGAATTTTAAAGTTTTAAAAAAGTTTTTAAAACTTTTAGTTTGAAAAATTAAATTGAAATATTTTTATGAAAAAGATTTTATTAAGTTTGGGTATTATAGCAATCGTTGCAATCGGAGCAGTCGGTGCAACACGTTCTTTCTTCTCTGATACAGAGACATCAACTGGAAATACATTTACAGCTGGTGCGATTGATTTGAAGATAGACAGCACACAGCATTACAATGGTAATGTTTGTGTTTGGGATGCAAATTTAATTAATCCCGCAGGAGGTCCAAATGGTGCTTGGGTTTGGAGTGGTCCAGATTCTTATCCTGTTCCTGGAACTTATTGTAGTGGATCATGGAATCTTAAAGATTTAGTTCTAACATCAGATAAATTTTTTAATTTCTCTGATATAAAACCAGGAGATAAAGGAGAGAACACAATCTCTTTGCATGTTTTAAATAACGATGCATATGTTTGTGCAGCAGTTTCTGGTTTGACTGATTTTGAAAATAGTCAAACAGAGCCTGAAGCTTCAGTTGATGAAACAACTGGTACAAATGAAGGAGAGTTATCAAGTACAATGATTTGGAAAGTATGGAGAGATGATGCTTCAACTGAAGGTGCAACTCCCGGAGACAATATATACCAAGTTGGCGAAACAATCTTAACACAAGGCAATCCTAAAAATGGTATGCTTTCAGTTTATGATTCAACAACAAACACAGGACCTTTGCTAGCTACTGGTACTGGCTTCCTTGGCGTTGAATGGACACTTCCATCAACATCAGGAAATGAAACTCAAACAGATGGTATGACAGGAGACATTAACTTCCAAGTTGTGCAGTCAAGAAACAATACTGGATTTAAGTGTTCAGATTTAATTACTCCACCACAAACAATAAATTAATCATTATTAATTTTAACTAAATAATTTATGAAAAAAATATTATTAAGTCTCGCTGTCATTTTAGTGATAGGAGGAGTTGCATGGGGAGCGACAAAATCATTCTACAATGATACAGAGACCTCAAATGGCAATATTTTCACCGCAGGATCTATTGATCTAAAAGTGGATCATACTGCTCAGACATACAATGGTGTAGATTGTAAAACTTGTAGTGTAGATATCTTTAGTTCAACTTCCACAAAAGTTGTAGCTGCAAATGCTTCAGCTTCATTTCAAGGTCCTTTTCCAATTTCCGCTTTTGATGTAGTTAATCCTCATCCAAATTGGTTATCTGAAAGTACTTTATCACCAGCTGTATGGATTTGGGCAACCAATCCTACTACTGTAGCAGATACTACAAATGGTGCAGAATATACTTTTGAAAATAAGTTTCAATGGAATGGTGGAGTTGGATCAGTAGATCTCAATCTTGCTTTTGCATCTGATAACGGTTACAAAATTGTTCTAAATGGTTATACTATTGTAGACAATCTTATGAGCGAATATAATTATAACAGCTCAACAATTTCTTTAACTGCAGGACAAGAAGCAGATTTCATGACTCATATGATTCCAAATGGTCAAAATACTTTTCAAATTGTCGTACGCAACAAACCACTTGCGGGAAATCCTGTAACTGCTAATCCAGCAGGACTTCTCTACAACTTAAATATTCACCGTCCACAGGCAGAATGTGTTGCGGATTCAGCTTTCCAGCAAGTTTGTAAACTTTGGACAGAAAAAGACCTTGGGCAAGGGGATACATTTTTCAATTTTGGAGATGTTAAACCAGCTGACTGGGGTACAAATGTAATTTCACTTCATGTTTCTAGTAATGACGCATATGCTTGTCTGATTGCTGATGAAAAAGTAGATTTAGAAAATACAATCTATGATCCTGAAGCAAGTGCAGGAGATAATACTGATCCAGATGGCGAACTCTCAAGTTATATCAATGTCTTTACATGGGGAGATACAAATAGAGATGGTATGTTCAATGGCACTGAAACAGCTCTTGGAAGTGGACCACTCTCATCACTATCAAGTATCATGAGTATGGATCCATCAACTAGTCAATCTTTATTGGCAAATAGTACAAAAAATATTGGTCTTGCATGGTGCGCAGGAACACTTGCTACCCCTGTTCTAGATAGTTCATTTGTTTGTAATGGAAGTGGAATGGGTAACGTTGCACAATCTGATTCATTTACAGCTAGACTAACTGCTTATGCAGAACAAGTCAGAAACAATGAAGCCTTTAGTTGTGCTGGCGTTAAACTTCCGCTAGATTAAAAAATTTCAATAAATAATTATTGAAGCTTTTGACTCGGCATTTTTCGCTTCGCGAAAAATGCCGAGGACTAAGGCCTCATGGTCTTTAAAAACATGGAAACAAAAAAAATATTAAAAATAATACAAAATATAATCACAGTTGTGATTATCATAATTGGTTTATTTTTAATAGTTACTTTATTTCCAATAAAGAACAATTATAAAGTGAAAGTTGTTCTGTCTGGTTCCATGGAGCCGACAATTCACACTGGGAGCGTGGTAATAATCAAACCTAGTTCTCAATACAAAACAAGAGATATAGTTATATTTGGCAAAGACACTAAAACAGAAATTCCAACTACTCACCGCATAGTGTCTAGTCGTGCTGTTGGGGGTGTGATGTTATTTACAACAAAAGGCGATGCTAACGAAGATCCTGACACAACGGAAATCCGTCCGAGTGATATTCACGGTAAAGTTTTGTTTAGTGTTCCTTTTATGGGTTATTTTATAAGTTTTGTTCGTAAACCATTGGGAATAATTGTGGTTATTTTTATCCCAGCTCTAGTTATTGTTTATGATGAAATAAAAAAGATTACCCAAGAAGTAAAAAAGATAAAAAATGAAAAAGACAATCAACAATAGTAAATATTTTTTATATTTTAAAAAGCAATTACACAAACTTGCTGTTGTTTTGGTTATTTTGTCGGTATTTTCCAATCTTTTAAACATACAAGAAATCACTGCTTATTATAGTGATACAGAAATTTCAAATAGCAATTCTTTTTCTACAGGCATGCTTGATTTTACACTTACCAACAATACTCTAGGAAAAATCATCGGGCCTGAAGCACTTGGTGAAGTTTCTCATGTTTCAGTTATAATGCCCGTAGAGGGGAGTCTTCCAATGCAATATGATCTGAGTACGATGATAGATACTGATACAAGTAATATTGATTTTTGTAACAGTCTTGTTGTAGAAGCAAAATTAAATGGGATTAGTAAATATTTAGGATTACTTCCCGGGCTTGAAAATGCAGTTACTACAGAATTTGGTTCATGGGAATTTCGTTTTGATTTACCTCCAACTGCTTCTATTCTCAATAATGCAAAGTGTAATGCCAATATAATTTTTTCTGCATGGAGAGCAGACATTGAAAATAAAATAGATAGTGGATGGCACGATGAAGAAATTTTAAATATTTCTCTAACTTCTCGAATGGTAGTATTAAATGAAATATATGCAAGACCCAATAGTTCTGTTGCTCCAAAAGATCGTGAATATATAGAATTGTACAATAACAGTAATGCTCCCGTAGATGTGCTTGGTTGGCAGATCTCTGAAATTGCGGGAACAACAGAAACATTTTATTCTATAGTAGCATCAGGTGCGGTTTCTGGTCAGGTTCAACCTTATAATGGAGTTTCTACAATAATTCCAGCTGGAGGATTTTTGGTCCTTCTGTTTGGAGGAAGTGCTTCGCATTTAAATGATGGAGGAGATACTGTAAAGTTATATGACAGCACCACTACCTTACTTGATTCTCATACTTATTCTACAATACCAGCTGGTAAGGCTCTGATGCGTTATCCTGACGGGATAGGTTTCTGGGTAGACCCTGAAGCAACTCCGGGTACAGAAAATATGGTAAGCATGGAAGATTTGAAGTTGGCTGGATTTGACGATGATACAATTGCAGAAATAATTAAACTCGCGGAACTCAAAAATGTTACATTATTGAGTGATGTCATAGTAGATACCATAACAACAAATCCCTTAGAATCTGACCCTGTTATATCTAAACCAGAAGAAAAACTAGAAGCAATAATAGAAGAAGAAACTCCTGTTGCAACATCAGAAGAGCCTAAAGTAGAAACTGAAATTGATGAAATAGTTACAGAAGAAGCAACAGAACAAGAACCTGTTGTGGAAGAAATTGCAGTTGAAGAACCGATTGAAGAAATTATTTCTGAGAAATCAGTTCCAGAAGAAATAAAAGTTGCAGAAGAAGTTGTAGTTTCAGAACCCGCAATGGTAGAAAGCGCAGTAGAAATAATTGAAGAAGAAAAAGTTGAAGCTGTGGTTCCAGAACCTGCGGAAAGTATCATAGAAGAAGTATTAGTAAATGAATAAAAATATTATATGAAAAATTTTATTAAAATCTTAATTCTTCCTATTACCATCATAACAATGTTTGGGTGTTTTACTCCGAGAACTTTTGCTGTTGCCTTACCTTTGAGTGTACAATTTATTCCAGATCCACTTTTTAATAAACCAAATTTTCTTCCCTTAGATGAAACATCTGGAACTGTAACTGTTACAAATAATTCTGATTCAACACAAACTATTCTAACTGAAGCAAATCATGTTTCAGATAGTGAGCATTTCGGAAATCTTTTGAATCTTAAAATAACTGGAACTAGTGGAATTTTATTTGACAATACTTTAGCTCATTTCTTTACAACAGCAGGTGAATATTCTCTCGGCACAATTGCAAGCGGAGAAACCAAGACTTTTACTTACACTGTTTCGTTTATTGATTCTAGTGATAATTCTTATCAAGGTAAAACACTTGGATTTGATGTCTGTGTTGGTTTTCAAGGAGGGAATGCTACTAATTGTGGAAATACTGCGATAGGAAATGAGAATGGCGGTGGTGGAGGAGGAAGCACTAGTGGATCTACTATTCTTATTGTTTTTAATGAAGAAGCAAACAACATAACAAATGTAAACAATTCTGGATCAGCCATTATAACTTGGAATACAAATAAATTGGCCACTAGTCAAGTTATATATGGATTAACTTCAGGCGGACCTTACACCTTAGATTTAAATGCTCCAAATTTTGGTTATCCATTTTCCAATATTGAAGATCCGACAAAAGTTATGAATCATTCAATGTTAATAAATGATTTGATTCCCGGACAAACTTATTCATACCGTGTTGTTTCAAAAGCTTCACCAGCGACAGTGAGCTTTGAGCATGAGTTTGCCGTACCACTACTACTGGCACAAGTAAACAACAACTTAGATAATACAAAAAAAGAACAAGGGCAAGTACTCGGGGAATCTACAGAGAATATTATAGAAGACAATCAACTTTCCGAAGGAAATGTTTTGGGTGTATCTATTTTAAATGATATATGGTCTTCTTGTTATATTTTTTCTTTATTGATACTTATACTCATTTATCTAATATGGATATTGTGGCTTAGAAGAAGATATGAAAAACTTGGAATGGTTAAAGAGGAAATAGAGAGTAGGTTTTATCTTTTCTTTGCAATTTCTTCTGTTGCTATTATTCTTATATTGTTGATACTTGGCAAAAGTTGTCCACTTTCGATTTTTATAATAGTTCTCATTTTATCTACTTGTTTTTACGCTTATAGAAAACTTCGAAATAAATAAATTTAAAAATAAAACTCTACACTATAATTGGTAGGGTTTTATTTTGGATAATTAGAACATATCAAGTACAATATATTTCATGACTCAAGAACAAGCTTTCAAAATAATGAAAACGGGGGTAAATATTTATCTGACCGGTAGTGCTGGTAGTGGAAAGACATATTTATTAAATAAATATATCAATTATTTAGAAAGTCATGATATTTCTACGGCAGTCACAGCTTCTACTGGAATAGCTGCTACTCATATGAACGGTATGACTATTCATAGTTGGTCTGGAATAGGTATCAAGAATTTTATAGATGAAAAAGGATTACAGGATCTTGAAGACAAAAAATACCTTTGGAAAAGATTTGAGCGTGCTCGGGTACTTATAATTGATGAAGTTTCAATGCTTCATGGTAGTCAGCTAGATATGGTAGAAAAAGTTTGTCGTAGATTTAAGAGGAATGATAAACCATTTGGAGGGTTACAAGTAATACTTTCAGGTGATTTTTTTCAATTGCCACCTATAAATAAAAGTGGTGATGAAAATGAAAGCGGTATGATCTTTAATAGCAAAGCATGGGGGATACTTAATCCAGCAGTTTGTTATATAGAAGAACAGCATCGACAGGACGATGATGACTTGTTGGAAATATTGAACATGATTCGTTCCAATCAAATAGAAGAGAAACACTATGAACTTTTGCAGAGTCGTATTGGTGCTAAATTAAAAAGTAATGTTAAACCAACAAAATTATACACTCACAATATGAATGTTGATGATATCAATAATATTGAGCTTTCACAAATCATTAGTGAAGAGAAAATATCTCTCATGACTTCAAGTGGGCCAGATATGCTTGTGGAAATATTGAAAAAGAGTTGCCTTGCTCATGAGAAATTGAAGTTGAAGATTGGTGCAGAAATAATGTGTGTTAAAAATAATTTTGATGAAGGGTATGTAAATGGTTCACGTGGTAAGGTTATTGGATTTGATGAAGAAAATAAGAATCCAATAATTGAACTTTATAATGGTAAAAAGATAACCCTTAAACCAGAACTTTGGGCTATTGAAGAAGATGGTAAAATAAAAGCTTCCTTGTCTCAAATACCATTACGGCTCGCTTGGGCTATTACAATACATAAGAGTCAAGGAATGTCTTTGGATAACGCCGAGATAGATCTTAGAAGCACTTTTTCGTATGGAATGGGTTATGTGGCTCTTTCTAGAGTTCGAACTCTAGAAGGCATAAGTCTGGTTGGTTTCAATAGGGATGCTCTTCGTGTAGATCCAAAGGTTTTAGAATTTGATCAAGATTTGAGAAATTTAAGTTTTCATAATGAGTTATTATTTAAAAAATTAAAAGATGATGAACAAAAAAAGTTGGAAGATGATTTCATAATTCGAATGGGTGGTGCTCTAAAATCGGGGCATAAAAAAAATAAAAGAGAAGAAATCAAAGATACAAAAGTTTCAACCATTATGGTGACCAAAGAATTGTTGGAATCTGGTAAAAATGTAAAAGAGATATGCAAAGAGAGAAATCTTACATATGGGACTATTCTTAATCATTTAGAACAAATAGTTTCAAAATTTCCAGATGTAAAGATTTCTCATATAAAGCCAAAACAAAAAAATATAGATATAGTCAAAAAGGCAAACGATGAATTAAAAGGAGATGATATAGGTAAATTAACTCCAATAAAAATAATTTTAGAAAAAGAAAAAAACGATATGACTTTTGAAGATATTAGAATTGCAAGATTGTTTATCTAAATAGTTGCGCAGGATTATTAAAATTATCTGTATTTTTCTCTCCAGTTGTAGTCTTCGTCTTCATCATCTTTTTTATCTACGATGGGGGTTCCGCAAGCTTGGCAGATATCGTCATAAGAGCGTAAGCCACAACGAGGGCATACAGTATCTTTTATTTCTTTTATTTCTTCTTCCTCATCCATAATTGTATTATAGCAAGATAATTTATTTTTTAAAATAGTATATAATGTTAATATTATTAAATAATCGGCTTCATTAAAATATTATTTTCTTCAGGTCCTCGGACCTCCTCGCCAAATTCTTTTGGAAGCTCGGCCAGACCATGAAGAAAACAACATTTTAATTTCGCCTTCAAAAATCATATGGCAAAAGGAATGAATCGCAAAAAAGAAGTTAAAAAACCAAAGAAAGCAAAAAAGTAAATATCAAACACCCCTTGTTATTAAAACAAGGGGTGTTTGATATTTAAGGGGAATTCTTTGGTTTTGGAATTTGTTATTTTTATTATATAATGGGTATATTATGAACAAGAAAATAACAAATATAACTGCCGAGCAGATTTTTGATTCACGCAAAAATCCAACATTAAAAGTATCTGTTTATGTGGGAGATATTGTTTCTAGTTTTGAGGTTCCGTCAGGAGCCAGTACTGGTAAATATGAAGCTTATGAGCTTCGAGATGGGCAAAGTGGCAAAAGTGATGTTTTGAGTGCTGTTGAAAAAATTCAAACCGAAATAAAAGAATCTTTATTGGTGTTAGATGTAGACCAACAAAAACAAATAGACGACACAATGATAAACATAGATGGTACGATACAAAAAACAAACCTCGGTGGTAATAGTATGATCGGGGTAAGTATAGCTTGTGCTAAAACTGCATCAAAAGTTATGAATATGGAAGTATATGAATATTTAAAAACAATTACCTCCATAGAATCATCTCGCAAGGAACCATTTTTATACTTCAATCTTATCAATGGAGGTAAGCATGCAAATACAAAATTAGCTTTTCAAGAATACCATATTGTTCCCCAAGTAGAAACTTCAGAAGAAAGCGTTGAAATTAGTAAAAATATTCAAAAAAAATTAGATGAGATTTTAGAAAGTAAATTTGGTGCTATTACAAAAGGAGATGAAGGGGGTGTGGCTCTTGATGTCGAAGATGTTTTTATTCCGCTTATGTTTCTCAAAAAAGCCGTAGAAGAATCGGGTTATGTTGATAAAATAAAATATGCTCTCGATGTAGCAGCTAGTTCTTTTTATGATCACGATGCTGAAGTGTACAAATTTATGGGTAAAGATTGGACGAAAGATGAAATGATAAATCTTTATGAAAAAATTTGTAACGATTTCCCAATGATTTCAATAGAAGATCCGTTTGACGAGGAAGACTTTGAAAGCTTTACAACTCTTCAAGCAAAGATTGGAGATGTAAAATTAATTGGAGATGATTTGACAGTTACAAATTCGATACGACTTCAGAGAGCTATTAATCATAAAAGTATAAAAGGTATAATTATTAAGCCAAACCAAATCGGTACTCTTTCTGAAACTCTAGCTACAATGAAACTTGCTCGCGAAAACAATATAGACTGTATTATTAGTCATAGAAGTGGGGAAACAATGGATGATTTTATTGGGGATTTAGCAGTAGCGTTTGGATGTTTTGGGATTAAGGCTGGTGCAATTGGACCAAAAGAGAGAAATGTGAAATATGAAAGAATTATTAAAATAACAAAGAAATAAAATAGCGAAATTAAAATATTCTTTTCGCAGGGCTCCAATGGATGAGGGAGGACGAGGAGCCAGACCGCTCAGAAAAGAACATTTTAATTTCGCTATAAGTATAATATTATGGCATCAATAACAAAAATAGTTGCAACAATAGGACCTTCGAGTGAGAAAAAGGAAATAATGGATAGTATGATAAAGCATCATTTAGACATTGCTCGTTTAAATTTTTCTTGGGGTACATATGATTGGTTCAAAGATGTTATCAAAAATATTCGAGATAGCGCAAAAGAAAATAATGCACATATTGAGATTATTCAAGATTTATCAGGACCAAGGGTTCAAGTGGGAAGTGAGCACCATTTTGGAGGAGAAGAAGGAGAAGATGTGATTACCGAAAAAGATAAAGAAAATTTAGCTTTTGGAATAGAACAAGGAGTAGATTACGTAGCTTTGTCTTTTGTTGGTGATGCAACCGATATAATAAAACTAAAAGAATTAATTAAAGAAAAAGGTGGAAATCAAAAAATTATAGCTAAAATAGAACGTAAAATAGCAGTTGATAATTTGATTGAAATCGTTAAAGAAGCAGATGGGATAATGGTAGCTCGTGGAGACCTCGGCAATGAATTTCCTCTTGAAGAAATTCCCTTTGTTCAACATGATATTATTGAGGAGTGTAAAAAACAAAATAAAATGGTAATTGTTGCAACCCAAATGCTTTTGTCTATGGTGCATAGTTCTACTCCCACTCGAGCTGAAGTTTCTGATGTTGCCTATGCGATACTAGATGGTGCTGATGGTGTAATGCTCTCAGAAGAATCAGCAAAGGGGAATTATCCAGTTGAAGCTGTCTCAATGATGGAAAAAATAGCTTTGGTCGCAGAGAAGCATATTAATAAAGTTAAAATTGGGTAAAATAAATAATGAATTGGCTGCATTAAAATATTCTTTTCGCAGGGCTCCAATGGATGAGGGAGGACGAGGAGCCAGACCGCTCAGAAAAGAACATTTTAATTTCGCCAGAAAATAAAAAGTATATGTCAAAACAAATATATATCACAAGAAAAATTCCAGAAGCTGGATTAAAATTATTAAGAGAGAAGGGAATAGATTTTGACATTGGAACGTCTAAAAATCCACCCACAAAGAAAGAGATAATTAAAGCTTTAAAGAAAAAACATTACGATGGAATTATTTCTTTTTTAACTGATAGTTTGGATCAAGATGTTTTTGAAGCTTGTCCAACAGTGAAAGTTTGT
>Ga0172379_10008172_pt1 | contig 13274 bp, 13 predicted proteins | sample GrowelOW334metaG_FD_119756 | JGI IMG/M metagenome (GOLD analysis project Ga0172379, IMG submission 119756) | Groundwater microbial communities from an aquifer near a municipal landfill in Southern Ontario, Canada - Groundwater well OW334 metaG | ecosystem: Environmental > Aquatic > Deep... | reverse complement strand
TCGTCCTCATTGTTTCGCCACGCAGTTTTTGAAACCTCCGTTGCCAAGCCGATCAACTTGCCGCCCTCGGCGATCGCGGGTCCGGAGATCGCCTTTGCAGGACGCTCCAATGCCGGCAAATCGAGCGCCATCAATACCCTGGCCGGGCATACTCGCCTGGCTTTTGTCAGCAAGACGCCCGGACGCACCCAACTCATCAATTTCTTCCGCCTGCCCAATGGCGCCTGCATGGTTGATCTGCCCGGCTATGGCTATGCGGCCGTACCGGAGGCCGTGCGCAAACAGTGGCGCAACCTGCTGGAACATTACCTGACCCGGCGCGAAAACCTGATCGGTCTGGTGCTCATCATGGACTCGCGCCGGCCTCTGACCGATCTGGATATCCAGATGATTCACTGGTTCGTCCCGACCGGCAACCCGATTCATATCCTGCTGACCAAGTCAGACAAGCTGTCCCGACAGGAAGCGACACTCACCTTACGCCATGTCCGCGAAGCGATCGCCGTTTACGGCGGGCAGGTGACGGTGCAACTGTTTTCCAGTCTGAAGAAGACCGGCATCGAAGAGGCCGAATCGGCGATTGGCGCATGGCTGAACAAGGAGTCCGGGCAGACGGGCGAGCCCGCCCAAAAAGAAGAACCCCCGGCCAAAGGGGAGGTGACCGGGGGTCAATTGCCTTAATTCGCCATGTGGAATCAGGGCACCCGCTCAGGGAGGAGAAGCGGGAGATGGTGAAGCACCATCTATTCCTAGGATAGCAATTCCTGACAAAAGTTCCAGTATTAATTTGCCGACTATGAGAGATAAGACCATGAATGCAAAAGGTGTATACCCATCGACACGGATGCGTCGGATGCGCCGGGATGAATTTTCGCGGCGCCTGATGCGCGAAAATACCCTCACCGCCAACGACCTGATCTACCCGGTTTTCGTTCTGGACGGCAGTAAGCGGCTCGAACCCGTGGCGTCGATGCCCGGTGTCGAGCGCGTCAGTCTGGATCTGCTGCTGCCGGTGGCGGAACGCGCTTTGAAGCTGGGCATCCCGGCTTTGGCGCTGTTCCCCGTGGTCGACGTGAAACTCAAGACACCGGGCGCCGAGGAGGCCTGGAATCCGCAAGGACTGGTGCCGCGCGTGGTTGCCGCACTAAAGAAGGAGTTTCCGGAACTCGGCGTCATTTGCGACGTGGCGCTCGACCCGTATACCAGCCATGGCCAGGACGGCCTGATCGACCCGGCCGACCCGCGTGGCTACGTGCTCAACGACGAGACCCTGGAGGCCCTGGCCAAGCAGGCGCTTTGCCAGTCCCAGGCTGGCGCCGACGTGGTGGCGCCATCGGACATGATGGATGGCCGCATCGGCCGGATCCGCGCCGAACTCGATGCCCATGGCCAGATCTATACGCGCATCCTCGCTTATGCGGCTAAATACGCGTCCGCATTCTACGGACCGTTTCGCGATGCCGTCGGCTCGGCCGGCAATCTGGGCACGGGCAACAAATACACCTACCAGATGGATCCCGCCAATTCCGACGAAGCCTTGCGCGAAGTTGCGCTCGACATCGAGGAAGGCGCCGACATGGTCATGGTCAAGCCGGGCATGCCTTATCTGGACGTGGTGCGCCGGGTGAAAGACGAGTTCGGGGTTCCCACCTATGCCTATCAGGTCAGCGGTGAATACGCCATGCTCAAGGCGGCGGCGCAGAATGGCTGGCTGGACGGAGATGCGACCATGCTGGAAGCGCTGCTGTCGTTCAAGCGCGCCGGCGCCGACGGCATCCTGACCTACTTCGCCATCGCGGCGGCGGAAATCCTCAACAGGCGATAGGCTTACTGGGCCAGCACCACAGAATCAAAAGCGGGTACTGGTGCCCGTTCTTGTTCCTAGGGTACTAGCAGCGGCCATTGCTGCGGCCATAGGGTTAGGGGATCATCCCCCAAGGGGACTTCCTTCGACGATGCCCGACTCGATTGCTGCCGATTGGCCTTTAGCACAACAATGGCCACTGCTGCGGCCACTGATCCAGCGGGGCGTCCCTGAAGCCGCTCTTGACGAACTGGTGCCAGCGGCCCAGCGCATAACAGCGCAGCAGGTTGGCGTGTGCCGCGATGTCGTGATCGGCCGGCAACGCGCCCTGGGTGGCCGCCATCCTGAGTGCCTGCTTCAATGACGTTTCGACGCGATCCAGCAGTTGATTGATGCGCGATTGCAGGCGCTCGTTTTCGTTGACCAGGGCGTCGCCGATCAACACTCGGGTCAAGCCGCGGTTCTTCTGGGCAAAGCCGAGCAGCAGCGCGACTATTGCCTGCGCCTGCCTGAGGCCGGCGTCTTCCTCGGCGGAGATCTGGTTGATCACCGAAAACAGGCCGGATTCGATGAATTCGATCAGGCCTTCGTACATCTGTGCCTTGCTGGCAAAGTGGCGGTAGAGCGCCGCTTCGGAGACATCGAGTCTCTTGGCCAGGGCTGCCGTGGTAACTTTTTCGCCGGCCGGGTCTTGCAGCATTTCAGCGATGACTTGAAGGATTTGCAGCTTGCGCTCGCCCGGTTTGCTCCCCATGTTTTCCTCTCGATTTGCGGCCGTGATTGCTCGTGGTGCCTATTGTAGCGCCATTTCGGCATGAGTGGGCACTAGCTTTACTTGCTCTTGATCAGCGTGCCGACCCCTTCGTCGGTGAGGATCTCCAGCAATAGCGCGTGTTCGACCCGGCCATCGATGATGTGCACGCTTTTCACCCCGCTGCGGGCGGCGTCGAGCGCCGAGGAAATCTTGGGCAACATGCCGCCCGACAGCGTGCCGTCATGGACCATGGCATCGATGTCCCTGGGGGTGATGCCGGTGAGGAGCTTGCCGTTCTTGTCGAGCACGCCGGGGGTGTTGGTGAGCAGGATCAGTTTCTCGGCCTTGAGGATCTCGGCGATCTTGCCGGCGACCAGGTCGGCGTTGATGTTGTATGTTTCCCCCTCGGCACCGACGCCGATCGGGGCGATCACCGGGATGAAGGCGCCGGAATCGAGCAGGGCGATCAACGAGGGATCGATGGCGTCGATTTCGCCGACCTGGCCGATATCGATCAGTTCGCCCGGCCTGTCGTTGTCGGCCACCAGCATCTTTTTGGCACGGATCAGGTTGCCGTCCTTGCCGGTCAATCCCACCGCCTTGCCGCCGTGATGATTGATGAGACTGACGATTTCCTTATTCACCTGGCCGCCGAGCACCATCTCGACCACGTCCATGGTTTCCCGGTCGGTGACGCGCATGCCCTGGATGAACTGTCCCTGCTTGCCGACACGCTTGAGCATGTCGTCGATCTGCGGTCCGCCGCCATGCACCACCACCGGATTCATGCCGACCAGTTTCAGCAGCACCACGTCGCGCGCGAAACAGTGCTTGAGATGTTCGTCGGTCATGGCGTTGCCGCCGTACTTGATGACGATGGTGCGTCCGTGAAAGCGCTTGATGTAGGGGAGGGCTTCGGCCAGGACGCCGGCCTTCAATTTAGGCGGAAGTTTTTCGCTCATGTTGGGTGACGGTGACACGGTCAGATTCGTGAAGTCGCGATTCTACCGCCTCTTCGGAGTGCTGACATTCGCATATTTGTCGCAGATTTTCGCCGGGATTCGCAAGATTTTCTTGCGGATAGCCGCAATTATTCTTAAAGTGTTCCTTTGACCGTTACCTCCCATGACTCAGCCATCCACAAACACCTGCCCGCGTTGCGGTGCGATTTTCGCCTGCGGCATGCAGACCGGACAGGAACCCTGCTGGTGTGCCGAACTACCGGTGTTGAAGGTGAAAGCGGATCAAGCGTCGAGCTGCTACTGCCCGGCCTGTCTCAAGCAGTTGATCGAGATTCAACTGGAAAAGCCGGCATCGCCCTGATGGCATAACGGCAGCATCCGGATGGCGTCGCGGTTGGTCCACGAAAAGACCTGGTCCACTGCCTCGCGCCAGGGTAGCCAGCGATAGCCGAGGTGTTCGTTCGGCGCGACGACAATCGCGGTTTCACGCGGGACGCAAAGGCTATACACATGTTCCACGTTATGGGTGACGCCTGCCGGATAACGATGACGCCATTCCTGGAAGATCTCGAAACGGTTGGATAGCCGCCAGTCGATGATGCTTTCAGCGCCTGCCGCGAGACCGGTTTCCTCAAGTACTTCGCGGCGCGCTGTCTCGCCAAGGGTTTCACCGTCCTCCTGGCTGCCGGTCACCGACTGCCAGTATCCGGGCCAGGTGGTGCGTTCCAATAGCAGAACATCCAGTTTCCGGTCGTGAATCAGTACCAGCACCGACACCGGCCTCTTGCTGCCCGGCATCACAGGTTCGGCAGCCAGGCAATGCCGTCGGCCTGCATATCGACCAGGCACCACAGCGCGACGCCCTGGCCGCGCCAACTGTTGGCGGCGTCCTGAAAGATTTGCAGCGCGGTAACCAGGTCGTTGGCGGCACGTTCGTGGAGCAGGTCGCAATGTTCCAGCAGTACCAGATAGCCTTCGCCCGGACGCCAGCCGAGATCGTTCAGGCAGTCGGCAAGTGCATCCCAGTTGCAGCCAAACCACTCGGGGAAGGCCATGTCCCTGCCGATGGCGGTCAGCAATCCCTGTTTGTCGCGGGTGCCGGACAGGTCGACCTTGAAAATCACATAGGCGCAACTTTCGGCGGCGGCAATGACGTCCTCGTGGCCAGCGTGGCGTGCGTGTGGCAAATGATAAACCCCGGCGCGGGCGACATCGTGCAGCAGCGTTTCAAGGCGGGCCTGGGGAGTGTTCATGGGCGGATTTTCCGGAAACTGCGATAATGATCGTCGCTGTAAAAGTATTCGCGCGCCTCGCCGGCGACGATGCGGCGCGCCCCGCGATCGCGGCGGCCGGGGGTCGGTACCGTGTATTCACGGTAGTAGCCGCGCGGCTTGTGCGGCAGGAGTTGCTCGAAGTTGCCGAACGCGACGCCGTCGCGTGCATAGGGGAACGGCCCGCCGCGCTCTATCAGGCGCAACGTCCGGCTTGCCTCCGGCGGAAGCTCCGTGATCGCGACAGAAGAGTCCGCGCCGGCCGGGGCGGGCAGCAGCAATGCGACGCAACCCAGCCAGCAGGCGAGGATCAGGCGCCGCATGGTGTGCATGGATGACTCAGGTCTTCGAAACCTCGACCTGCGTTTCCACTTTCTGGCGCAAGCGGATATGCAATTCGCGCAGTTGCTTCTCGTCGACCGCGGACGGGGCGTCGGTCAGCAGGCACTGCGCGCGCTGGGTCTTGGGAAAGGCGATGACGTCGCGGATCGACTCGGCGCCGGTCATCATGGTGACAATGCGGTCGAGGCCGAAGGCCAGTCCACCGTGCGGTGGTGCGCCGTACTTAAGGGCGTCGAGGAGGAAGCCGAACTTGAGACGCGCTTCCTCGGCGCCGATGCCCAGGGCGCGGAACACCTTGCTCTGCACCGCCTCGCGGTGGATCCGTACCGAGCCGCCGCCGATTTCCCAGCCGTTCAGCGCCAGGTCGTAGGCCTTGGCCAGGCAGGCGCCGGGATCGCTTTCGAGCAGATCCTCGTGGCCGTCCTTGGGCGCGGTGAACGGGTGATGGCAGGCCGACCAGCGCTGGTTCTCCGCGTCGTATTCGAACATCGGGAAATCCGTTACCCACAGCGGACGCCAGGCGTCCCCGGTGAGAAACTTCTTGTCGTGGCCGATCTTGGTGCGCAAGGCGCCGAGCGCATCGTTCACGATCTTCGCCTTGTCGGAACCGAAGAAGATCAGGTCGCCGCTCTGCGCGCCGGTGCGCTCGATGATGGCTTTGAGCGCACCCTCATGCAGGTTCTTGACGATCGGCGATTGCAGGCCCTGCTCGTTCGGCTGGCTGGCGTCGTTGACCTTGATGTAGGCCAGTCCCTTGGCGCCATAGATCTTGGCGAATTCGGAGTAAGCGTCGATCTCGCCACGCGTCAGGGTGTTCTTGCCCGTCCCGCCGCCCGGTATGAGCAAGCCGGCGACGCGGCCGCCGGCATCGTTGGCGGGGCCGCTGAAGACCTTGAACGCCACGTCCTTGACCACCTCGGTGAGATCGGTCAACTCCAGCGTCACGCGCAGGTCGGGTTTGTCGGAACCGAAGCGGCGCATGGCTTCGGCGTAGGTCATGCGCGGGAAGGGATCGGGCAGCTCGACCGCCAGCGTTTCGCGGAACACCGTGCGGATCATTGCCTCCATGATCCCGGTGATCTGCGTTTCATCGAGGAAGGAGGTTTCGATATCGATCTGGGTGAATTCGGGTTGCCGGTCGGCGCGCAAATCCTCGTCGCGGAAGCACTTGACGATCTGGTAGTAACGGTCGAAGCCGGCAATCATCAGCAACTGTTTGAACAGCTGCGGCGACTGCGGCAGGGCGAAGAAGTGGCCGGGGTGGACGCGCGACGGCACCAGGTAGTCGCGCGCGCCTTCGGGCGTGCTCTTGGTCAGCATCGGCGTTTCGATATCGATGAAGCCGTTGGCATCCAGGAAGCGGCGGACGGACATGGTCGTCTTGTAGCGCAGCATCAGGTTGTTCTGCATCTGCGGCCGGCGCAGGTCGATGACGCGATTGGTCAGGCGCACGGTCTCGGAAAGATTTTCCTCGTCGAGCTGGAACGGCGGCGTCACCGCGGTATTGAGAACTTCGAGTTCATGGCAGAGGATCTCGATTTCGCCCGAGGCGAGATTGGGATTGACGGTGCCGGCCGGCCGGCGGCGCACCTTGCCGGTGATCTTCAAGACGAATTCATTGCGTACACCCTCGGCCCGCGCGAACATTTCGGCACGATCGGGGTCGCACACGATCTGGGCCAATCCCTCGCGGTCGCGCAGGTCGATGAAAATGACGCCGCCATGATCGCGGCGGCGGTGGCACCACCCGCACAGCGTGACGATCTGGTCGACATGGCCGGCGTTAACCTGGCCGCAGTAGTGTGTTCGCATGGTTGTGGCTTTCGAGCGGAAGTGCGGGATGAAGTGCGGCACGCGGCGGGAATTATTCGTTCTGTGCGCGTCCGACAAGGTTGGGGTTACGGATGGAAGGGACGACTACACCCATTGAGACGATGTATTTCAGTGCCTCGTCGACACTGATGTCGAGTTCGACCGTGTCGCTCTTGCGGACAAAGAAAAAGAATCCGTTGACCGGGCTTGGCGCGGTCGGGATAAATACGCTGACCATCTCGTCCCGGCTATGCTGAGTCACTTCGCGCGGTGGCGCGCCGGTCTGGAAGGCGACCGCCCAGGCTTCCGGGTGCGGGTAGCGCACCAGCAGCACTTTGCGGAAAGCTTCGCCGGTGCCGGAGAAGAGCGTGTCGCTGACCTGCTTGACACTATAGTAGATCGACTTCACCACTGGGATGCGCGACAACACGCCTTCCCAGAAGCGCACCAGGCGCTGGCCGATGATGTTGGCGGTAACGAGGCCGGTAACGAACACCACCAACAGCGTCAGGATGGCGCCAATGCCCGGAATGTAGAACCCCAACAGGATCTCCGGACGAACCGATGGCGGTAGCAGCAGCAGCGACTGGTCCATGGTCTGAACGATCAAGGCCAGCACCCAGGCGGTGATCGCCAGGGGTATCCATATCAACAAGCCGGTGATGAAATATTTCTTCACCCGGTGCGCCGGCGGGCGCTGTGCGGTCTCACTGACAGGCACAAGACCCGCTGCCTCCCTGGCATGGCGGCGCTTCGGCTTTGCTTGCGGCGGCGCCTTCGGACTTCGCGGCGGGGCTGGCCCCGCCCTTGAAATCGGTGGCGTACCAGCCGCTGCCCTTGAGGTGAAAGCCCGGGGCGGTCAATTGCTTGCTGTAGGTTTCCATGTTGCAGGCCGGACAAACCGTGAGCTGGGCATCGCTCATCTTCTGCAATACCTCGTCTTCCTGGCCGCAGCTGTTGCAACGGTAGGCATAAATTGGCATAGGTGCCTCCAAAAAAGGGAATTATAACTTAAGCGCCTATCCCGAAAGGGATTAAGCGAATCAGACAACTCGCATATGGAGGCGGTCGGCCACCCTTTCAAGCGCTCAGATCAATTGGAGGTACGCCTGGGTCAGCGGCTTGCCCCAGAACAGGGCGATGACGCCGGCGGCGGCCAGGTAAGGGCCGAAGGGAATCGGCGTGTCGCGGCCATGGCGGGTGAACACGATCAGGCCGATGCCGACGACGGCGCCGACCGCGGAGGAGAGCAGGATCGTCAACGGCAGCATTTGCCAGCCGAGCCAGGCGCCGATGGCGGCGAGCAGCTTGAAATCGCCGTAGCCCATGCCCTCCTTGCCGGTCGTCAGCTTGAAGCCCCAATACACGCACCACAAGGCCAGGTAGCCGGCGATGGCGCCGATCACTGCCCCCCTCAGATCGGTAAATCCCACATTACCGCCGCCGAGATTGATCAGCAGGCCGGCCCACAGCAGCGGCAGGGTGATGTCGTCGGGCAATAGCTGGGTGTCGAAATCGATGAAGGTCAGCGCGATCATGCTCCAGACGAACAGCAAGGCTCCCGCCGCCGCCAGGCCGTAGCCGAAATGCCAGCCGGCATAGGCGGAGAGCAGGCCGGTCACGGCCTCGATCAGCGGGTAACGCGCCGAGATCGGCGCCTGGCAGCCCTTGCAGCGTCCCCGTAGGACCAGCCAGCTGACGATGGGAATATTCTCCAGCGCCGAGATCATGTGCCCGCATTTCGGGCAGCGCGAGCGTGGTGTTGCCAGCGTCAGCCGCTCCTCCGCCGGCGGCGCCGTGCCGTTCAGTTCGGCGCATTGCTCCCGCCAGTCGCGTTGCATCATTTGCGGCAGGCGATGGATGACGACGTTCAGGAAACTGCCGATCATCAGGCCGAGCAGCAAGCAGGCCAGGGCCATATGGAGAGGCTGGTTGAGAATACTGGCGAGAGAGTTGAGCATGTGGGAGTGCGCGTTCAACCGGCAATCGCGCCGAGCTTGAATATCGGCAGATACATCGCCACCACCATGCCGCCGATCAGGGTGCCCAGCACCACCATGATGATCGGTTCCATCAGGCTCGAAAGCGCCTCGACCGCGTCGTCGACTTCCGCCTCGTAGAAATCCGCTACCTTGCCGAGCATGCCGTCGAGCTGGCCGGACTCCTCGCCGATCGACACCATCTGGATCACCATGCTGGGAAACAGATTGGTATTTTGCATCGACACCGTGAGGTTCTGCCCGGTGCTGACTTCGGCCTTGATCTGCCGCGTGGCGAGCATGTAGACATGGTTGCCGGAAGCCCCGGCGACCGAGTCGAGCGCCTCGACCAGGGGTACGCCGGCGGCGAACATGGTGGACAGCGTGCGGGTCCAGCGCGCGATGGTGGCCTTGCGCACCAGATCGCCGAACACCGGCAGCTTCAGCATGACCCGATCCATGAGGATCTGCATCGCCAGGGAGCGCTTCCACGAATAGAAGAAGGCATAGACTCCCCCGCCTATGCCGCCGAAGATGATGTACCAGTTGTTGACGAAGATATCCGAGATGGTGATGACGACCACGGTCGGGGTGGGCAGGTCGGCGCCGAAGCTGGTGAAAATGTTCTTGAACTGGGGAATCACGAAGATCATCAGCACCGCGGTGATGATGAAGGCGACCACGATGATCGCCACCGGATAAAACAGTGCCGACTTGATCTTGCCCTTGATGCTCTGGATCTTTTCCTTGTAGGTGGCCAGGCGGTCCAGCAGCGAATCCAGAATGCCCGCCTGCTCGCCGGCCCCCACCAGGTTGCAGAACAGCGCGTCGAAATACAGGGGGTACTTGCGGAAGGCGATGGTGAGGCTGGAGCCGCTTTCGACATCGGTCTTGATGTCCACCAGCAACTTGCTCACCGCGGGGTTGGCGGCTCCCTTGCCGACGATGTCGAAGGCCTGGAGCAGCGGGACACCGGCTTTCATCATGGTGGCGAGTTGGCGGGTGAACAGGGTAATGTCCTTCTCGGTGACCTTGCCACCGCCACCCATGCTCTGCTTCTTGATCTTGGTGACCAGGATGCCCTGGCGGCGCAACGTTGCCCTTACCAGCGTATCGCCGCCGGCGCGCATTTCGCCGCGGATCAGCTTGCCGACCTTGTCCTTGCCTTCCCAGGTGAAATTGAATTCCTTGGCTTTATCCTTACTTGCCTTGGCGGCGCTGGCCATTTCCCTTGCCTCCCCTCAAGCTCGCGCGGCGGCCAGTGATCCCGCCGGCACGGTAACGTTCTGCCTGATATTCAGTTTGATTTCCATTGATCGATCATGCCTTGCCCCTGATCGTTTGTAAAGCGAGGATGTCTCAAACGACTCGAGAAACCGTTCAATCGCCAACACGCCCCGGCATGGGCCGGAAGATCCGTACCATGCGGATGCGGCGATCCTGGGAGTGCACGATTTCCATCGCCACCCCGTCTATCTTCACGCTCAGGCCGGACTCGGGGATGTCCTGTAGGTGTTCGAGGATCAGGCCGTTCAAGGTCTTCGGTCCGTCGAGCCGGAAGTTCAGTTCCAGTTCGCGATTCAGTTCGCGCAAGCTGCGGCCGCCATCGACCAGGACGCTTTCGCCAGGTTCACCGCCTGCCCATGCCAAATCGCTACCGCTGGTCGGCACGCTGGTGGTGAATTTGCCGATGATTTCCTCGATGATGTCTTCGAGTGTCACCAGTCCTTCGATTTCGCCGTATTCGTCGACCACCAGCCCGAGGCTTTGGCGGCTCTCCTGAAAGAACTGCAACTGGGCGTAGAGCGTCGTTGCGGCCGGAATGAAATAGGGCTCGGCGAGATCTTCGCGCAGAGTCTCGATGGTGAGTTCCTCGGCCAGCAGGCTGGAGATCATTCTACGTTGCAGCAGGATGCCGACGATGTTGCCGGGGTCGCCTTGATACACCGGCAGCCGCCGATGGAAACTGGTGGCGAGCTGTTCGCGGATTTGCTCGAGAGGTGCGTCGATGTCGATCGCCTCGATTTCGCCGCGCGGCTTCATGATGTCCTCGACCGTGACGTGCTCCAGGTCGAACAGGTTGAGCAGCATCGTCTGGTGCTGATGCGGGATGAAATGTCCGGACTCCAGCACCAGTCCGCGCAGTTCCTCCGGGGACAGGCGCTGCGTGTCATGGCCCGGCTTGGGTTGCAGATGTAGCAGCTTGAGGAGCGCCAGGACAAACAGGTTCACAAACCAGATGACCGGATAGGCGACGCGCAGCAACGGCGCCAGAACATAGCTGATGCGCGGGGTCAGCCAGTCCGGGTAAGCCGCGCCGATCACCTTCGGCGTGATTTCCGAAAACACCAGCAGGCAGAAGGTCACGAACAGGGTGCCGGCTTCCAGCGCCCATTTTTCCTTGCCGAACAGCGTGAGCGCGATATGTCCGGTGAGCATCGCCGCGGCGGAGTTGATCAGGGTATTGCCCAGCAGGATCACGCCCAGCAGCTTGTCGGTCTTGCCCAGCAGGGCGAGCGCCACCATCGCGCCGCGCTGGCCTTTCTGGGCCATGTGGCGCAGGCGATGGCGGTTGGTGGCCATCATGGCCGTCTCGGACAGGGAAAAGAATCCCGAGAAAACCAGCAGGATGGCGAGCGCCAGGAACTGTGCGGAGAGCGGTATTTCGTCCATCGAGCCGCTAATCTAGGGAATCAGACGACGCGGCCGAGTATGACTTCCAACACGAAGCGGTAGCCGACATAAGTCAGGATCAGGGTGACGAACCCGGTCAGCGTCCAGCGCAACGCCAGGCGTCCGCGCCAGCCGCGGAAGTGGCGGCCGATCAGCAGGGCGGCAAAGATCAGCCAGGAAAGTATCGCGAACACCGTCTTGTGGTTGAAGGACAGCGCTCTGCCGAACAGGGTTTCGGAAAAGAAGATGCCGGAGATCAGCGTCAGCGTCAGCAAGATGAAGGCAATATGGATCAGGCGGAACAGCAGCGTCTCCATCGTCAGCAAAGGCGGCAATCCCGCCAGCAGGGGCGACAGCCGCCCCTTATGCAGATGCCTTTCGGCCACCGCCATCAGCAGGGCATGCAAGGCAGCCAGGGTGAACAGGCTGTAGGCCAGCATCGCCATCAGGAAATGCGTGCGGAAAGCCGCCGAATCGGCGTTCACCAGCAGGTGCTGGCCGGGGAACAGCGCCGGCAGCAACACCGCGCCAGCCGCCAGGGGCAGGCCGAGCATTTGCAACCCTTCCATGCGCGCATAGAAGCTCTCGATCCAGTACAGCATAATCGCCAGCCAGAGCATCAGGGACAGCGCCACCGAGAACCCGAAGCGAATTGCGCCGGCGTTGAAAATCTCCTGGCCGACGGTGATGCCGTGGAGCGCCAGGGCGGCGAGCAGCAGCAGCCGTTCCCAGGTCAGCAGTCCGGCCAGGGGCTGCGCCAGCAGGGCGCCACGCCAGCGGGTGCGCCAGAAATGGACGGCCAGGGCGGCATACAGAGTGGCGGCAAGCAGATGCAGTAGAATCGCAGGCATCCCCGCAGTTTACCATCCTGTAATCCACATGCTCGACAATCTCACTCAACGCCTCGCCAAGGTCGTCAAGACGCTCAGGGGCCAGGCGCGCCTGACCGACGACAATATCTCCGACATGCTGCGCGAAGTGCGCATGGCGCTGCTGGAAGCCGACGTCGCCCTGCCGGTGATCAAGGATTTCATCGCCCGCGTCAAGGAAAAAGCCGTCGGCCAGGAGGTGGTCGGCTCGCTCACGCCCGGCCAGGCCCTGGTCGGCGTAGTGCACCAGGAGTTGACCGAGCTGATGGGCGGGGCGAGCGTCGGCCTGAACCTGGCGACCCAACCGCCGGCGGTGATCCTGATGTCCGGTTTGCAGGGTGCCGGCAAGACCACCACCACCGCCAAGCTTGGCAAATGGCTCAAGGAAAGGCAAAAGAAGAAAGTCCTGACGGTGTCCTGCGACGTCTATCGTCCCGCCGCCATCGAGCAGTTGAAGACTGTGGCGGCGCAGGCGGGCATCGACTTCTTCCCGTCGGAAGCGGGGCAGAAGCCCGCCGACATCGCGGCGGCGGCGCTGGATTTCGCCCGCAAGCATTATTACGATGTGTTGTTCGTCGATACCGCCGGGCGACTGGGCATCGATGCGATGATGATGGCGGAAATCCAGCAGCTTCACGCCCTGCTGGACCCCATCGAGTCGCTGTTCGTGGTCGACGCCATGCTCGGCCAGGATGCGGTGAACACGGCCAAGGCGTTCAACGAGGCGCTGCCGCTGACCGGTGTGATCCTGACCAAGCTCGACGGCGATTCGCGCGGTGGTGCGGCGCTGTCCGTACGCCACGTCACC
>Ga0172379_10008171_pt1 | contig 13275 bp, 13 predicted proteins | sample GrowelOW334metaG_FD_119756 | JGI IMG/M metagenome (GOLD analysis project Ga0172379, IMG submission 119756) | Groundwater microbial communities from an aquifer near a municipal landfill in Southern Ontario, Canada - Groundwater well OW334 metaG | ecosystem: Environmental > Aquatic > Deep... | reverse complement strand
CCATTGTATTACCGAAAATCATTTTATGATGGGATTGATATGAGATTTCTCTGATGAGAGCAGGGAATCTTTTTAAAGAAAAGCCCTTTTTATGAACTTATGCGCATATACCTATATTCAACGCAGAGCAAGGAATCTAAAGATGGCGGGGGTAATAGCACTTCCACTACTTATAAATATCTTCTCAAGAATAATCATGATATACAATTCTTTAAATCAGTACATACATTGGAAAAAGCGATATCCCAAAATCGGCCAGAATTAATTTTGCATCACAACATAAAAAATTTGAATGATGTATTCAAGATATCTAAAAAATATAATGTTCCGATAATAGTTACTATCAATAATCTGATAACTTGCATGACTGGCGTCCATATTAAATATGATTGTGAATTTGGGTCACCATGTTTGCAATGCGGATTCTTTTCAGGAATCTTATGTCAACTTAAAGAAAGAAATATCCGTCCATTCAATGAGAAATTATGGGCAATCCTTACATATCCTGCAAGATATTATGCACGCAATAGGCGTATACACATATTGAACAATGTTGATGGTGTGATAGTTATAGGCGAGACATTAAGGAATCTATTGAGAAGGAACGGAGTAAAACGCGATATATATGTATGTCCGCAGCCAATAGATGCTACATTCCTAATCAAACCCAAACGATTATTGCGGTCAGATAAAAAGATTATTTTCTATCAAGGCGCAGGAGAACCATTCAAAGGAATAAGGGTATTGCTCAAGGCATTCAATTCATTAAAACGTGATGATGTTGAGTTGGTGATTGCGGGCGATATCAGACCGGCTAACAATCTTGACATCAATAAACTAATGAAAAAGAATCCAAGTATAAAATTTATAGGATTGATTTCATCTGAGGAGATGAAACTGCATTATTATTCGGCAGATATATTTGTATTTCCTAGCCTGTGGTTGGAAGCTTATGGCCGAGGTTGGGCTGAAGCGGCTTGTTGTGGCAAACCTATCCTAGCATTTAAGAATAGGGGTGGGGCTTCGGATTATCTTGTGGATGGATCAACTGCACTATTACCTAATCCAGAATCAGTTTCATTTACAGATAAATTGAATCTATTATTGGATAATAATTCATTGAGGCATAGGCTGGGAAATAATGCAAAGGAATTTGCTAGGGGAGAGCTTATTGCCTCGCAAGTAATAAAGAAACTTGAAAATATATATTCAGAGGTGCTAAAAAATGGTGATTAGTCCACGTCGTGATTCTTTGATTAGGTTATTGAAGAGATATTGCGCTGAAGTGAATAGTGAAAGTATTCTCGAGATTGGCGCAGGTAAAAATGCGAATTCTTCATCATATTTCAAAGATTTTAAGGAATATCTTACATTGGATCCGGATCCAAATACATTCCCAGATAAGATTGCTTTCGGGGAAGATATGCCATTCAAGTCACAATATTTTGATACAATCCTTGCTACAGAAGTCCTGGAGCATTGCAATAATCCCGTAGCATTTCTCAGAGAGTGCTCGCGTGTACTTAAGAAAGGGGGAAATCTGATTTTATCAGCTCCTTTTCTTACACCCATACATATGGAATGGGATTATTGGAGATTTACTGGTAAGAGATTGAAAAAGCTGGTATCGAAGGATTTTGAAATAGTAGAATTAATTAAGATGGGGGATTCTTCAGAGGCGATAATCCAGATATTCCATATGCAATATAGGAAAAGGGCATTATTAGCGTTTATCCCTTTGCTCAGATTGATACTGGCAATTTTGTCAAAATTCAAGATTAAGGAGATATCTGGTGCGACCGGTTATTTCATAATTGCAAAGAATTTATAAACTAACCTCGGAATGTAAACTAATTTTAACAAAGTTTAAGCATTGGGAAGTGATAATTAATGGTAGTGCATTCAGAGATTATTAAACCCCATGGTATACTTACTAAATGGGAAACTGATAAATGGAAAAATTCTTTAAGATTTATTAGAACCGATTCTCATATTTTGGACATTGGTTGCGCAGATTGTTTATTTTTTGATTATATTGGATTAGATAAAGAATTTTTATGTGGTTTTGATATAGACGCAACCGCTTTAATTATGGCTTCAAAAAAGGGATATACTATTTTTTCAGATCTCCAGAAAGTTAAAGGAATTTTTGATATAATCACTATGTGGGAAATGATTGAACATATCCCATTAGAATTATTTATAGGGTATTTAGATTATTGTAAGTTACATCTTAAAAAAGAAGGGTTGGTTTTGATATCTACACCAAATATATTAAATATATTTTATCCTTTTTGGGCACAACCTATGCATATAAAGCCTTATTGTTTAAGTAGTCTTATTTCAGTATTGGAATCTAGAGGATTTGAAGTAGTGGTGGCTTTTGAAAGTCATCCTTTAAAAAATCCATTGAAGGTATTATTTTCTAAATGCTTAGGCCTAAGTATATACTCTAAGATATTTGTTGCAGTTAGAATTAAACAATAAATGTTAATTGAGTTAATTTTAAGGATTTAATTTTCCAAATGGGATATTTTATTAGATTTAGATCAATAAATTAATAGCATTAATTCAAAATTTTAATTTATATTTTATGGCATGGATTATTATCATATCTTCTACATCAAAGCTTTTTAATATAATTAACATGATTATGTATATGATAAATATCATTAATAGTTTTAGTATAAGATAATCTAATTGGGGGATGATTAATATCATTAAATGGGCTATGGCTCCCGAAAATATAACACTAATAATAGCGTTTATAACCCCCCCGCTAAATGGCCAAATTTTCATTAATTTCTTAAATTTCAGTAATGAAGTGATAGAGAAATACATCAATGAGAATGAAGTTGCGATAGCTCCGCCCACAATTCCATATTGCGGTATTAAAAAATAATTCAATATAATATTAATTATAGCTGTTAATAGGGTATTCAACAAAATGAATTTTGTTTTCTTAAACACTTTCAACGTTTCATATACGGGGTATAAGAATTGATAAATAACATAGCCTATTGAAAGGGTAAGTAATGCCGGATATGCTGCTTCATAGTATGATCCAAAGAATAATAAGAGTATTTCCTTGCCGAATAATATCAATGAAATAAATATGGGAAGATTTATGTAGAATATCCATTTCGTAGCTGATCTAATGGTAGTATGGAGTTCTTTTGTTTTTTCTAATGTATAAAGTTGGGTTAATATTGGCATCATCAATACAATTATACCATCTGGTGCAAGACATAATAATGTTACAGTCGGGATTGCAGTATTGTATATTCCAACCTCCGCAACACCTTTAAAAAATCCAATCATCAGACTATCACTCCAAGTGATTATCTGCGAAAGTAGCATGCTCAACAATAGGGGTATGGAATAATTCAATAGCTCACGTTTTTCAGAAATGGAAACGATAGAAGTATTTAATATGGGGAATATTTTCTTTTCAATAATGTATAATGATATTAAGAATGTTATTATCATTGCTATAGTATTTGCATATGCTACACCTATCACATTGTATCCTAAATACAAAAAAAATAGCGTTCCGAATACTTTTATGAAATTCTCTAGTATATTCTTGAATATTGTCTCATATTCAGCACGTAATGAATATGATTTTATTGCAGAGAACAATATCTCGCGCAATGTATAGAATGGCAATCCCATAGAGATAATTTTTAAGAAAATGCTAATCTCTGTATTATGGAATATATTGGTGGCTAAGTAATCAGATGATGCATACAATATTGCAGTTAATAAAATGCTGGCTAAAATGCCATACTTCAGAGAAGAAGTTATGACTCCTTTTACTCTATTATAGTCATTTTTATTTTTATAATATGAAACATACCTTATCACGCCTTGATTCAATCCCAATACGGCTAACATACCGAAAATTCCGAATACCGCTAAGCTTATAGAAAATAGGCCATACTGCTCAACTCCTATCCTCGCAATCACTGCGCGGTTGAGATAGGTAAGGAATTTAGATATGATAACTCCAAAAAACACTATTCCTGCACCCTTGACAATCTTGTTCAAAGAATCCATATGTACCCAAAAACTATGCTTTCTTTAAATAGTTTCCTTATACAGTTTTAGTATATCTGGAATTATTTTGTCCCAAGAATAATTTTTTGATATTTGAGATATAGCGTTTTCACTAAGTTTTTTCAATAATTCCTGCGACATGATTAATTTATGTAGTTCTAGTGAGAATAATTTTGCATTTTTGATATCTACACATATGCCTCCCGCACCAATCATTTCCTTGAATGATTCATTCCCATTAGAAGCAATTATAGGTATGCCATATGACATAGCTTCGATTATAGCGAAACCGAATTCCTCGTACAATGAAGGCGCTGCAAGGAAATGTGATCTCTTGATAAGTTTTAATGTCTCGGCACGAGGAAGCAAGCCTTTAATTTGTATATGTCTTTTTATGGGGTCATATTTTTGTAATACTGATTCGAACCCTTTTGGAACATTGCCAATCAATACAAGATCATATTCTACTTTATCGGATTCTATCAACATCAATGCATCTAGAAGAAATCTCAATCCTTTACGTTTTATCCAGAGATGATTGCGTGCTACAAATGTGATGGTAAATTTATCAGATCTCTTCTCATCATTTTTGCGTATATTTATGCCAGGGGGGATGAACACCCCATTAGAATATAATTTTGAAGTTACGTGTTTTGTCACACCTAGCACTTTAGTCACTGTCTTGTTGACATACCATCCTCTCAGACCCATTTCCAATTCTCTTAGGATACGATATGGCAATAACCATCTGCGTTCATAGCTCATTGTGAGCTTTATGCAATCAATTGGCCCTCTTGGATAATCCCATCCGACTTGGACTGTGGGGCATTTTATTGTATTGAAAACCACATTATCACTGGTATGGAATACGTCCGGCCTTATTGAATTTACCAATCGGGATATAAGAAAATCCTCCCAAACAAAATAAAACCAAGAAATAGGCGGAACCTGCGTCCAAAAAGAATTCTTCTTAGGCGTCTGATAAACCTTAATCTTAGGATGATGCGCGAGCTTAGTATCACCAATCGCAATTATCTCATGTTCAGTATTCTCTGCGAGATAATTGGCTAATTCAAGTATATATGTCCCAATTCCTGAACCTTCAACATATGGATTAAGGCAGATTCTCATATTCTCGTTGAAGCAATATCCTCATGTACAAATCCATGGTACAAATCTAGCTTTTCTTCGCTGATAGTGAATCCATCCGGATAATTGATCTTCCATATCCTCAATGGCCCTATATTTCTTCCATTATACAATGCCAACGGCACTTGTATTGGCTGTCCAGAAGCGCTGTCATCGTATACCAATTGGAATGCGTCAGATGCTTTATTCATCAGATAAAGCTGCGCCCATAACGCCTTCGTCCCTTCTTCAGAGATATACATTCCCGCACCAATTGGCGACATCTGGTTGTTCACAATTTGTGGGATCATTCTAAAACAACCCTTCAATCCAGGTTTATCAAAAGTAGTCTTAACATTGTCCATATACAAGCATTCTATCGGAACATCTTTACGTTGTCCATTAAAGAACAATGCTGCAGTTGGTTGTTTGAACTTTTGTATTGTTCTGGTTTCATTACCTGTTCCGATAGTTTCTTCGACAATCGGCAAAAACACTCCACCTATTCCTGCAGCTTGTCTAGGATACATTTGTCCCTCATAGAAGAAATCATCATCCAGCATATATCCGCCGGTATACAATAATACAGTTTCATCTCTTTTTTCCTGAGTCTGTTTTGGATCCATTGTGAATGTAGTAATCCAAGAATATCTGTCATAATTTACATCTGACCCGATTGATGAATATGCCGTGTATTTTCCTATTTCATCTGCGACAATGACCATATAAGATACATTGTGCGCATACAATACTTCCAATGCCTCGGTTTCATTCTGCGCAGTCAATACATGCCTACCCACTTGGTAGTTCCAGTAACCATGTGCGTTACCGCCATCAGTGACTGTTGCTCTATTCCATCCAGTTTGGACTAAATATCCATAATCCCACCAATGAACAAACACGGCATCTTCTGGAGTATTTTCTTTAACCCATTTGCCGCCATATTGCCATTGCTGATCATAGTTTAATCTGATATATTTTGCAGAATTTGTTGTTTCCGTATAATATCTGGTCATATACCCTTGTCCAAGTTTAGAACCGAGAGCATACGGACTGAATAATATTATCACAATCACGAACAGAGCGAGATATTTGTAAAGATTATCTTTTATCTTTAAACTATATTCTGTTGTAGAGACTATGAGATATGAAGTCAATATAGCGGATATTGGAGCAAGCATCATAAGCAGCCTTATAGCTCCTCTCGCGCCGACTATCATGATTATGAACCAAACTGTCAAAAAGATATATTTCTTGTCCAATGTTTTGATTTCATCATATAATTTTCGATTGTAATAATAAGCATATAATATCAATCCTAGTGTGGAAAGTATAAACAATACCAATGATCCTACATATGCTAATTTAGCTTCTGTACTTGTCCCATTGAAATAGACTGCATCTCTGCTATATCTGCTGAATGTGAATAAAAAGAGAAATAATGAATAGAAGATAGTAGCACTTGTTCTGTTAACATAAGGCAGTCCTGATTTTGCAAGTCCTTCTTTAATCGGAGATAATAATTCGTAAAATAAGTAAATTCCCCCGATATAGAACAAGATAAGATACAACCAACCCATTTGTCCAATCCATTCAGTGATATATGGTTGATTGTTTTCAGCAACAGTGAGCTGCCATCTGTCGCCGGCATACGGGCTTAACATTTGGTTATATGTTGCTTCTATTTTGTGAGGGATAGTATATGGTCCGTATAATATAGTCAAAAAAATCATTCCTAATACTATCGAGATAAGTACGCTGGCGAATCCTGGTGCAAGATGTTTCTCGATTTTATGTTTCAATCCGAATAAGTTCTTCTCAAAGAAAATGAAATTAACCAGTGCTACACCAAACGCAATAGTCATTATCCCTGAAGTCAAGGAAGTTACCAATGTTTGGAAATTCAATAGGTCAGGATGCATTACTGGCAACATGATGATAATAGGTATAATCCACGCAGTATATGAATAAAAATCATCAGCGCTGAATTTATTCATTAATAATTCTATTATCACAAATCCACCGATTGTCAGGAACAAGAAGTTTACTCCGCCCCATGCCCATGCCATTAATGCAGTTGCTATTCCTGATAGCAAACACAATGGGAGTTTGAATTTCAGTTCTTTTCTGTCCCAACTGAGTACAAATAGATACATCGCTAGATAATAGAACAGGAATCCTAACGCTTCTTTATCGGAAATGCCCGACATAGTCCTAAATAAATAGATGGGCATGAATGAAAGCGCAGCCGTAGCTAATAGCGCAATCTTATAATCAAATAACTTTTTAGTCAATAAGTAGAAAAATATTGCTCCTATCACAAAAGCGACTGCCGGATACATTACATGTGCTTGTTCAATAGTAAAGGTCGCGCTAAATAAATGTATTATCTTATAGAAATATACTGAAAAATATGCGAGCAATGTTCTTTCAGTAGTAGGGTCATATCCATAAGGCACATACCTCATAGTGTCCCAGAATTGCAATGTTCCATGTTCTAATAGATATCTAACATAACGCAAGAAGAGCATAGCATCAGGATCGCCAGGGATATATCCTCCAGTAGTCGCATCTTTCAATCCAGGCAAGTTGCTTATTCTTATTTTGTAAGCTATCCATAATATGATTGTAAGTGCTAGATAAGGCAGATAAGTTTTATATTTTTTTAAGAAATTCAATATATCCTGTTTTCTTTTTTCAATATCAGCATCGCTTAATTCGGTTTGAGCTTCAGTTGCTTCATTCTGTTTGTTCATGTTTTCTTCAGTCATTGTATTACCCCTAGATATTGATATATGAATTTTTCAGTAGCTTTATACAAATCTGTGCTTGAATCAGCTTCTATCACATAGCACCTTGATTGTTTATATATTTTAGAGATTGGCCCTTCTTTGAATAGTATAGCGGGAACGTCTAACCCCTCGCATTTCTTGATTGGCAAAGAATCCGGGCAATTCTCTTCAGTGACACACGCATTCACTGGTAATATGTTCTTTTCAAACAGGAATGTTGCTATTCTTTGTTTAGAATATTCAGTGGATATATTCTTTGAATTAGGATCATATAAAAGATAGACTTTCTGTCCATCCACATTAACATATGCCGGAGCCGTTATATTCATTAGTTCATCCGGCAGATACTGGAAGCTTACTTGCTTATTATTTACATAAGTAAACCATCCTTGATTTAGCGAATAGAAAGTATATCCGTTGAATTCAGACTCTTCAGTGCTATTATCCCCGAAGAATGCGAATAGGCTAGTTACCATTATGAATATGATGAATGCGCCCATGAACCATTTCTTGAAATAATAAGGTGATTTCTTCACCTTTTTCTCATACTTCGGGAATTCTTCCATGGAAAGAGAAAGTCCAGAACTATCTTTATAAAGATTATTGAGTTAGTGTATATAGAATGTATACAGAATATGCTCTCATAATTATAATTCGGTCTGTTTAACAAACCTTCCGCTATACTTTGAAGCCTTGCCTTCAATCCTTTCGAACATGATCTGCATTATCTTTGAACCCGCATTAAGTTTGAGCGGTACATTACTTAAGTTCTTGATCTCAAGTATCTGTTTATTTCTGATTCCCGGCTGTACGAAATCCGCAGTGATATGCACGCCAAGGCCCAATCTTGCGAATCTACTTCTGCCGGACAATCTTCCGCAGATGCTAGATTCTAATGTAATTCTCTCTTTGGTTATGCCCAATATTAGGTCTCCCGGCAGTAATATAACTGATTTTAATCTTTTGAATGAGGTCAATTTCTGATAATCAGAGTTCTCGTTAATTTCTATTAGTTTCGTTTTCTTATCGAAGAATCTAAACTTATTGTCGAGTGTAAGATCGTACGAAGCGGGTCCGAGATTTTTATTATTAAATGGCGAGATTTTAATATTGCCCTTTTTCATTTCATCCAATATTGTTTCTTTAGATAGTATTGCCAATGTTTCACCCGATTATTGTTCCTTTGATGTTAGATTCTCCATTCAGTATCTTTTTGAGATTTTTCAGATCTCTACCATTAGTGATTGTGACTTCCAATCCATATTCCATTGCTTTTTGGCTCGCGATAGGATCGAATGGTAGATGCATACCCGGCACCCATTTGCCACCGCATATTGTCTTGTATTCTGCCCACGTTAATTCTTCATAGGGTTTTGCACTTTTATATTTTTTAGGATTCTTATTGTAGACGTAGTCTATGTCTGTAAGGTTTATCACTTCGTCCGCATGATTGGCTTTTGCTAATTCTACTGCATCGAGATCTGAGCTTCCGCCGGGCTTATCTCCGCCAACAATCAAGATCTTAGAGAAATGATACTTTTCATTAGCTTTATACATTACTTTTTTTTCAGCGGCTCCATGGAACATGACGCGTATAAGTTCGGCATTCAGCCTAGTGGCCATCACACCTACCCAGTCGTAGTCTACTTTGCTCATCTTTGTAATCTTTGGCATCGCTGCGTAATACTTTCTGCAAGTGCTTCCTCCGCCGCAGACAATTATCACTTTATTACCTTTTTTCACAAAATCAAGTATGAGTTCGCGGAAACCTTTCAAGAACTTGTAATCTACATCATTCGGCACTATTAATGAACCGCCTAATGATATTATCTTTAGCATGAGACACCTCTTCAAGAATTTCCTTGTTTTCAATATATATAAAACTAACTGCCCAATCCTATTAAGAATATGCCCATTATAATCGAAATTACGCCCAGCCATTTATGATAGTTCATCTTCTCATCTAAAAACTTTATCGAGAAGAGTATAACCCAGAGATATGTTGCGGATGCTGTAGGATATAATACTGAGAGATCGCCATATTTCAATAATGGAATGAATATGAATGATGATACTGCATAAGCACCGATTCCGAGTATCAGGTTGTAATTTTTCAATAAGCCCCAAACATTCTTTTTCAATGTCCCAGATCCCTTTTTGAGTAGTAAAGCACCACATGCCCCTATGAACGAAGCGATTAATACTCCGATTATTGCGAAGATAGAAGTTGCCATTATGCAGTCCTCTTCAGCACAATATCTTTATCGGATGCGAACCCTAACACACTTACGCCGACAACAATTATTAAAATTCCCGCTATTTTGTAAAGATTCAATTCTTCATTGAATATATATGATGATACTAGCGTTACCCAGATATATCCTGTGGCGAACAACGGATAGAGCAATGAAAGGTCTCCTCCTCTGAACGCAATTATCATAATGCTTGCGGAGACTGCATAGATGCATATCCCTATTATGATTGGATAATTGGTTATTACTGCGAGAAGATCTAATTTTAGATTCGCTGCCCCATACTTGTACAGAGTTTGCGCGATAGTGTTCAAGAATGTGCTGAATATGATCATAAGAACAGCAGTATTTCTTTTCATTATCCGATATAAATTATTATGATTTAAATACCTTTGCTAAGCGCGAGATATTTGCAAGCCCATAGCATACTGTGGTCAGCTTTATAGAATGGCGATCGATATGGTTTGAAGCTGGGCTCCAGCACTTCAAGGAAATTATGATATTTCTCGATTATCTCTTTGTATATTGTTAAATAATCTCTGCAAAGTTTTTTATCGAATTTGGCTACAACATCAAGATAGCAAAGTCCGAGATGCATCCACAATTTATTGCCCTCCCAGAAAGGAACAAATATTGATTCTTTCACTTGCCCGAATCTGTTTCTTTTAGTATACTTTAGCGGCACTGGGAAATCGAGATACTCTTCTTGGATATATTTCAGGCAGGATTCGAACTTTTTCTTGTCATTGGAGACTCCGCACCAGAACGGGAACGTATTCGCGTCACCGCAGATTTCGGCATTAGTGAGGTCTTCATTGAAGTAATGCCCGTTCCAGAAATATTTTTCGATATTCTTTTTCAATTCTTTTTTGTTAAAAGGATTATCCAGTTTGAGCTTTTCAATATCCTCGCATAGCATATAAGTCATGCAATTGTCATAGCACGATGAATTCTTTACGAAATAATCTTTCATTGATGAGAAATGCTTGTTTGGCAAGATTATTCCTTTGTTATGGTCGAATGCATATTCATAGAAATATTTGATTTGTTCATTAATGAATATTTTATATTTTTTGATATTAAATCCAGAGACTCTTATAGCGTGCAGCAATAATGGCAGCGAATCAACAGAATAAGTGGGGAAATCCAAAACCTTTCCGTCTTGCGTTATATGCGTGCCAATCCTATTCTGTTCTTTAAAATGGCTTAGCGCATATTCTAGCGTCTTGTAAACATTTTGCTTATGTCCGAGCTTGACAAGCGATTCTGCGCAGAACCCGAAATCCCTGGTCCAGAATTCTGGATATGTATATGCGCCGGTCTGATAATATTTTCCGTTCCAGCATTTTTCAACAATCTGCGCGCATATCTGCTCGGCATCGCCTTTGTAAGTCGGATATGGTTTTAATCTATTAAGAAAAATCCTCAATCCCTCTTTGATAAGTTCTATCTCCATTTTTGAAAGGAATGTACGCACCCGGTTAGGTGCGAACCAGCTTTTTGACTTCGCAAAAACCTGGGAAAACAACATAAGAGGGATATTCGTTTCACGAAATCCCTCGATGAATGAAATGTACGCACCCGGGGAGATTCGAACTCCCGACCTACAACTTACTTCATCGCATGAAGTCCCAAGTGGCACTCCACGCGGATAGGAGGCTGTCGCGCTATTTGCCCTATGACAAATCTGTCATGACTTGACATATCCAGGCTGCGCTACGGGTGCATTAATTTGGTCCTGGATATACTTAATAGAACAGACGGGCGCTTTTTAAAGGTTTCTTAAGAATTAGGTATGATTGAGAATCTATTTATTTTCTATCTAGAGAATCTCTGATTATTCTGTATGCTGCATGTAATCGATTATTTTGCGTACCATCGACTTGTATTGTTTCAGCGCTTAGATTTTTGCCAAGACTCACGTCACATTCTTTATCGCCTATGACCCACAATTTTTCAGCGTGATAATAATCAGCGCCATGAAGCAATTTGTGGGCTGCTGCTGTGTTTGGCTTGTGCGCGTCGAATATGGTGTCTTTGAAATACTTGAGAATTCCTAATTTTTCCAATACAATTCTGCCGTTTATTGAAGAATCAGATATTACATACATATCATATTTCCTCGAAGTTTGTTTTGATAGCCACTCCAATGCGGGAATAGTATCTTCGAATAAACTGATTTCTCCAGAGGTAATAGCATTCAATCTGTATTCTAGGGTGTCAATCTCTCTCATACGGGAGAACATTTCATCTTGTGACATATTCGGTGTATCGTGAATCTTTTTATAGATATTCCGCCAATATTTCCCTTCGCCAACACTATCTACCAGCGTGCCGTCAGAATCAAACAATATTATTTCTCGAACCATACATCATTGGGAAAATTGATTTGTTTTAAACTTATCGTTAGGTTCTGCCCTAAAAGTCCACCAACTATCTCAAAATGTGTTCAATTCTAATATTAAATGCGTTATAGAAGCCTACGGCGATATAGCATTATCAATTTAGAAATAGCCACATTTTGCAGTTGGTGGCGAACGAAAGTGAGATTTAGGGCAGAGCCTCATCGTTAGTAAGGTTTATATATAGAAATTGTTATATGTACACTATGTCCGATGAAAAATATAAAATGATTGTCGCAGTCGACATAGTTCTATTCACGATCAAAGAAAATGATCTCAAAGTTCTTCTCATAAAAAGATTGCATGACCCATTCAAAGAGATGTGGGCGATTCCTGGCGGGAGAGTGGAACAGAATGAATCATTGAAAGCAGCCGCTGAACGCGAATTATCCGAAGAGGTCAATGTCAAAGTGGATTATCTTGAACAGCTTTACACTTTTGGAGAACCAAAAAGAGATCCAAGAGAAAGAGTAATCACTGTTTCTTATTTTGCTTTGGTTAACTCCGACAAGATAAGATTAAGAGCTACAACAGATGCTTCGGAAGTTAAATGGTTTGATGTAGCTCAGCTTCCTAAACTTGCATTTGACCATTCTTTAATACTCGAATATGCTCTTAAAAGACTAAGGTGGAAATTCGAGT
>Ga0172379_10008170_pt1 | contig 13276 bp, 15 predicted proteins | sample GrowelOW334metaG_FD_119756 | JGI IMG/M metagenome (GOLD analysis project Ga0172379, IMG submission 119756) | Groundwater microbial communities from an aquifer near a municipal landfill in Southern Ontario, Canada - Groundwater well OW334 metaG | ecosystem: Environmental > Aquatic > Deep... | reverse complement strand
TTTTCCTGGATCACGGAATTGAAAAAATAAATTGAAAAAAATCGTGTTTCGTAATTCCTGGATTCGCCCCAGAGTCTAGAGTCTCAGAGCTCAATCTGCCAGCTCTCCCTCCGCACCGGCCGGCAGCCGAAACTTTCCTTGAAAAAGAAAAGTCCCTCGTTGGCCTTTTTGCCGCCGTCCTCCGTGGAAACCCCCAGATGCAAGGCCCGGCATTTCTCCCGGATAGCCAGTTTCAGGGCTTCGACCAAAACCAGATGCATGGGATGGAATTTTTGCGCTTCGTAATCCTGGGCCATATAGAGGGTATAAAGCGCGCAGCTGTTGATCGTAACCAAAACCGTGCCGGCAACCATTTTTCCGGCCGCAAACGCCGCCAGCAGACGGATATCCTCCGGCAGCAGAGACTTAAGCCGCTCGATCTCGGCAAGAGAGTGTGTCGGATGCGCGCCATGCCTCGACTTGAGCACTCCTTCAAGCAGCAACCAGTACGTGCTGAAATCTTCGGACAGCGATACTGTTACCTTCGCCCGCTCCGCCTGCCGGACCATGTTCCGGCATTTTCCGGTGAGTGACTCCAGTACGTCGCTTTCGCGCATTCCGGAAAGATCGACTGCCCCGTCCATCTCGCAGCGCGTCATCTTCCAGCCCTGCTGATACAGCCAATACTGCTGATCCTCCGACGATTCAATCTGCAGGCTGGCGGGCGGCAACCGCAAAAAAGAGACCGACCGGTGTTTCTGCGCTTTTGCGTAATCCTTGACCAATCCGAGCATTTCACCGGTTTCCTTCATGCCGGAACCCATCGGTAAAACCAGCCCGCCGTACGAGGCGCCGGGATGGGAAACCAGCGTCGATTTACCGTCTTCCGTCTTTTTTGCCGCCGGCAAAACGCCGATGATTTTTTCCCCGTCCATAAAAAGCAACGATGCATCCTGAAAACGGTCTGCCGGGTGGTAGGCCAGAAACCTCCGTGTATGGAACAGCGTCCCGTTCCGGGAACCGGCGACAAAATCATCCCAGACGGATTCACGTTCGCCGGTAAATGGTTCGATCTTCAGACTCATGAAAGGTGCTTGAGATAACCGGACCTGCCGAGCGCCATGGTGAGTACACTTTTTCCTTCGTGCAAGTCCTCCTGGATAATCTTGAAACCGTTTTTCTCATACGTCCGGATCGCCCGGGGGTTTCCTCTCAGTACTTTTAGACTCAGACGCTCCCACCCGGCATCCTCAAACGCGTACCGGATCAAAAGAGACACTGCCTCGGAACCCAGTCCTTTACCCAAAAAAACCGGATTCCCGATCGTAATCCTCAGTACCGCCGATTTTTTCTCCGGGTCGATCTCGACGAACCCGGCATTGCCGATCAGCGTTTTTTCCGGAACCGCCACCAGCGAAAAAAACTTCCGGCCCGGTTCATGTGTCCGCTTAAACCACTTCAACTGATCCGCCATGGTCGGAATTTTGTGATCGTCGATCTGCTCCCGAAGTTTGGTACTTCCGGCAAGCCAGCGCTGAAAGTGCGACTGATCGGCTTCGGTCATAACCGCCAAAGCCACGTTTTCGCCGCCGAGGATGATTTCGCGTGAAGCCATAATTCACCGCAAGCTTAGCGCTTGCCGCCTGAAGCTTGAAGCTCGATCGGGCAGGCACCACAACCGCATGCGGATAAATCTGGTATTCTTCGGCTATGCCCGTACCTTTCCTCGACCTAAAAGCTCAGTATCAAACTATCAAACCGGAGGTTGATCCGGCGATTCAGGCCGTAGTCGATTCCTGTGCCTTCGCGCTTGGACCCGCGGTGGATAAATTTGAAAAGGATTTCGCCGCTTACACCGGGGCCAGGCACTGCATCGGCGTCGGCTCCGGAACCGCAGCATTGGAACTGATTTTACGAGCTCTTGATATCGGACCGGGCGACGAGGTGATTACGGTTGCGAACACCTTTTTTGCCAGCGCCGAAGCCGTATCTCTGGTCGGCGCCACTCCGGTTCTGGCCGACTGCCGGGAAGAGGATGCGCTTATCGATCCGGCGGACATCGAAAAACGGATCACCAAAAAAACCAAGGCGATAATCCCCGTGCACCTCTATGGTCAATGCGCCGACATGGAAGCGGTTCAATCCATAGCCGACAAGCACGATCTGAAGGTGATCGAAGATGCCTGCCAGGCCCACGGCAGTTCCTATAAAGGCAAAAAAGCCGGCTCACTCGCCTTCGCGGCGGCGTTCAGTTTTTATCCTGGGAAAAACCTCGGCGCCTTCGGCGAAGGCGGAGGCATAACAACCGACGATGATGAACTGGCCGCAAAAGTCCGCATGCTCCGCGACCACGGTATGCCGGAAAAATATAAACATTCGCTGGTCGGTTACAACGAACGGATGGACGGTGTACAGGGCGCGGTTCTGGACGTGAAACTCAGGTACTTGGACCGCTGGAATTCGGCTCGCCGCAGGCATGCGGCTGACTACCGCAAGCTCCTGGCCCCGGAGCCGCGGATAAAGCTTTTCACCGAACACTCCGGCCGTGAACAAAATTACCATTTGTTCGTAATCCGCGTTCCAAACCGGGATGAGGTTCAACAAAATCTAAAAGACAAAGGAGTCGCGACAGGCATCCATTATCCGATTCCGATTCACCTGCAAACGGCTTATTCCGGTATGGGCTGGAAAAAGGGTGACTATCCGGCCTCCGAAAAACTTGCCGGTGAAATACTTTCCCTTCCGATGTTCGCGGAACTGACTGACGAACAGATCCACGAGGTCTGCACTGCAGTCATAAAATCGCTCTGATCCTTATTTTTTTCGCCGGATAATTTTCAGCAGCACCAGCGTGAACACAAAACCGAAGACAATGACAGCCGCCCAAAAAACGTAGGATTGAATGAAAACGTCCGGGGAGTTCGGGGTCGAACCGGTTGCCACAGTGTTCCCGGATACAAGCTGGGCATTTTGCTGCCCCGACTGAACCGTGGCCGCGGCAAACAAGATTATAAACGCGGACAGGTAGCCGCCGATGCTTGCCATAGAAACCCTAAGCCACTCCGGCATGGCCGGTTGCGGCTTTTCCGGCGGTGACGGCTCGTTGGTAACGGGCTTCGGTGGTTCCGGAGACTTAGGCGGAGTGTCCATAATCATCAGTGTAGCGAAAACGAACCGGGGATCATGTACCGGACCTGACAAACTCCCCCATCTTCTTCACCAATCCCTCCAGGCTGTGCTTTTCCGCGACCACCCGAAACATCTCGTCCGGAGACATCGGGGATTTTGTGGAATGTTCTTCAATAAACTTCGCAACCGCTTCCGGTGTGTCGGACTGCGGTGACCCCAAAATGCCTATCGCCCGGGCATTTGCCGCGGTCGTAACCGGATAGCACCCGCATGTCATGGCCTCGAGCATTGTTTTGTCGATCGTCTCGGATGCCATGTTGAGGATCAATGAATGACGCGCATAAACTTGCGGCAATTCCCGCATCGGTACGGTTCCGTGGAACGTAACCCGGGAATTGAGATTCAGTTTTGAAACCGACGATTTAAGCTCGGCAACGTAATCCGGCTCGGCTTCGATCCCGTAAATTTCCAGCCGGAATTTTTCCGGAAGTATTTTCAGCGCCCGCAAAACGATTTCGACTCTCTTGGACCGGCTCAGGCGGTGAACCATAAGCAGATCGTATGGATCTAAGCAGGTATTTTGGCGCCTGGTCCAGAAAGCCGTGTCGATCCCATGACCGACCACGATTTTTTTCTTCGAATTCATGTATTGCGGCAGACTTTGGGGCGTGGCGCAGAAAAACCTCCGACCAAACCAGCCGAACAGCCGGACCCCCGCCTGCATCTTGTAATGGGTATACCACATATACGCGGGAATCCCTTTCATAAGCCACCACCACCATCCAAGCGCATACCAAACCGGCGACATATGGACGAACACCCGGTCGTATTCCAGCGAGGTTATTGCTTTCTCGAACATCAGGACGGATTTCAGCCGCGAAAACCCGCGTTCCTTCCCAAGTGAATAAACCGGAAATTCGAATTTTTCTTTTCCGCCCTCCAGGCAGATGGCCGTCACGTCAAAACCCTGCCTCTTAAATTCCCTGATCCACAGGACACCGAAGGCGTCCTGGCCGTACAGCTTCTGTGTGATGAAGAGGAGACGCATAAATCAGGCCTGTTTCAGGCTTTTGAGATAATCGGCATAGGCCGCAATCAGTTTTTTCCGATCGAATTTCTTGGTGATTTCTGACGCCTGCGCACCGATTGAATGAATTTTTGCCGGATCGCCGAGCAGCTTTTCGATTTTCAGCTTCAAATCGTCACTGGTCCCGTCGAAAAAGACGCCGTTCAACCCGTCTTCGATCACCTCCGGCAAAACACCGACGCGGGTGGCAACTACCGGCAGGCCCAAAGCCATCGCCTCGAGCGCGATCCGGGGTCCGCCTTCGCTCAGTGACGGCAAGACGAAAATTTTCGCGGATTCAAGGGCTTCGACCACTGACTTTTGATCCGGCAGCCAGCCGACAAAATCAACCTGGCCGGTTATTCCCAGCCTTGAGGCCGAAAGGACGCAATTTTTCGATTCGGGTCCGTCGCCGATCACCAGTAATTGTCGTCCGGGCAGATCCTTCAAAGCTTCAATCAGGATGTTTAAGCCTTTGTTTTTTACGATCCGGCCGCAAAAAACCAGATCGTATTTTTTCTGAACTGATCGGGGCTTCAAAATCTCCAGGTCAAGATAGAACGAAGGCACAATCTGGATTTTTTCCGCCGGCACTCCCAGCCTGATCAACTGATCTTTATTGCCGGCGCTGACTGTTCGGACCGACTCGAACCGGGCAACGTGCCCCTTGATAATCAGTTTGGTAAGCCAATAACCCAGCCTTTCTGTAAACGACGCCGGCACCGGCCAGCCGACGATATGATGAATTTCCAGACAGGCCGGAATTTTAATTTCTTTCTTTAATTTCCGGGCACCGAAACCGTTATAAAACGGCGGGTAATCGTGAACGGTCATGACTTCATGGCCATATTCCCCGATCAATTTCATCCCCATTTTCTTAATCCAAAAAGGTTGGTACCAAAGCCCGCTCAACGAAGGATGAAAATAAACATTTCTCCCCCATCCCTTCTCCCCTCCCCCGATGGGGGAGGGGGTGGGAGCACGAGAACAAACGACATCAATCCTTTCGAAGTGCCTCGAAAGTTCCTCCAGCGTGTACCAGAACGCCCCACGCTTGCCTGCGAGGATACTTCGATCGCCTGAGATCATCAGAAGTTTCATGCGTGGTTCAATAAATTTTCAAATAATCGTAAATGATCGCTCGCTATCGCATCCCATCCCCGCTGCATGCCCGGCATCGCGGAGAGCGCCGCAATTTTCCCGTAATTTTTCTCTATTTCCAAAACAGCAGCGGCGATCCGCTCGGCATTGGAGAGATCCTTTAGAACCATCCCGGCGGTAAGCTTCTCGCTTAAGCCCGTCTCTTTGGAAAGCAGAACCGGCAAGCCCGTTGACCGCGCTTCCAGTGCACTATTCGGGCTGATGTCGGTTATTGAAGGCATGACCAGCAGATCATGAAGTGAAAAAATCCGTAGTAACTGGTCCCGCGGCACAGGGGCAACGAAGAGCACGCGGTCATGAAGCTCCAGTTCCTCGACCAGCCGCGCCAAATCAGCGGCCTGCGGCCCGTCACCGACCAGTGTCAGGTTGGCCTCCGGAAGTTTTGGCATGGCCTGGATGAGGGACGGCAGATTCTTGAAATTTACGAACCGGCCGACAAAAAGCAGCCGGAGCGGCCGGTTTATCCGGTGTAGCTCGGGCCGACCGCCCGGAACCGCGTTTTCTATTACGCTGTTTTCCTTTAGCCAGTAGTTCTTGCGGTAAAGCTCCTGTTCAAACCGGGTCGAAAAAACGATGTGATCGAATGTCCCAAGAAGCTTTTCCATCAGCCACCTGGATTTCGGTCGCCGCTCGTACCATTCCTTGAGCCCCAGTTTCTTACCGCGGTCGGTATATCTCTCCCACATAAAGTCCCCGCCAAGCCGCAGAATCCTTTTTGGCTTTTTTAGCCGCGAGATCCAAAGCGGTACACCGACGCTTACGGAGGAAAACGCCTCGATCACATCGGCATCTTTCGCCTGCTGCTTCAATGCCCGCGCATACCTCAGCCACCGTAAAATCGGCCCGCCACTTTTTTTGACGCAAATTACTTTCCATCCATTGTCCATTTTCCATTGTCCATTTTCCATTTGTCCGTACGTCAAAACGCTCACTTCATTTCCCATTCTGAAAAGTTCCTTGGCCAGGTTGCGGACATACGTCGCCGGTCCGCCGATGTCCGGAGGATAAATGCCGGTGGCTAGGACAATCTGCATAGTTGACAAATTATACAATATTATTTAAATTAAAAAACCTTTACCAATCAATTATGGCTGAAAAAGGACTTCTAGAAAAAATAGCGGCTTGCCAAAGTGCGGCACAGAGAACAACTCTTACACTTCCAGAACTAATCGACGGCGAACTGGATGGAACACGTATAGCAATACTCCGGCTAGACGGTGGTGATACTTTAGGACTTAAGATTTCAGGCGGTTGTATTTCAGAAGCGGGTGGCGCAAAAGTCGCGGAGATCCCAAGTCTGGACGTTCTAAGCAGTCCCGAAGCTCTATTGACTCATCTCCAAAAGACTACCGGATTAAAAATAAAAGGCATCGAGAGTTTTAACTCTTAAGATAAAATCGAGAGTCAATCGGGGTTGTGTAACTGAGCACCAAAGGGGTGGTGTGCGCCACCGGCGGGGGTCTAAAGGCGGACGTTGGTGCACGCGTTTTCTTTCGCCCTTTCTTTGTCGCGCACAAAGAAAGGGCAGAAATAATCTCAAACAATCACAAAGTTGGATCTTAAAAATCCAACTGGTCTTTGTACCAATCAATTGTCTTCTCTATACCTTCCTCAAATCTGATCTCCGGCTTCCATCCGAGTTTCCTTATCGCCGATGAATCCAGCGCATAACGCCAGTCGTGACCCGGCCGATCCTTAACTGAAGTTAAAAGACTCTTTGGTTTTCCAAGTAATTCCAGGATTTTGGTCGCAACATCTACGTTCTGCCGCTCATCGTCGGCTGAAATATTGAAGATGTGCCCGCTGCCAATCTCCGGATCAAAAAACGCCCAGTCGGTTGCCAGGATAAACTCGATCGCGTCGGTGTGGTCGGTGACGAACAACCAGTCACGCTTGTTTTTCCCTTCGGCATATATCGGCACCGGCTGATCCCTGGATGCCGTGCGGATGACGGTCGGCATGAACTTCTCCAGCGCCTGGTGCGGCCCATAGTTGTTGGTACAGCGCGAAATAGCGGCATGAATGCCGTAAGTCCGCATCGCCGCGATGACCAGAAGATCCCCAGCCGCCTTGCTCGCGGCATACGGCGAACTGGGATGCAGCGGATCTGATGTCCGCCGCGGACGGTCGGCGTCCGTCAGATCACCGTAAACCTCATCGGTCGAAATATGCAGCAGCCGAACAGTTTTGTTGTTCCGGCAAACATCTATCAGGCTCTGGACACCCAGAACGTTGGTATGCAAAAACGGAAACGGATCTTCGATACTGCGATCGACATGCGTCTCGGCGGCGAAGTTCACGATCGTTGCGGTCTTGTTCTGCTTTATCAGGTTTTCCACCAGTCTGGCATCGGCGATGTCCCCTTTGACGAATTCAATTTTTTTCTCGACCGGTTTCAAAAATTTCAGATCACCGGCATAAGTCAGCTTGTCTAGGACCACTATCCGGTCCTCCGGAAATTTTTCGATGTGGCGAATTACGAAATGGGATCCGATGAAGCCCGCGCCGCCGGTAACTAAAAGATTCTTGGACATTCGGTCTGGAATAATACTCTTCGCTGCCGACTTGCTGAATTGTTAAATGGCTAAAATGACCGCAAGCCGATCGTTTGGCCAATGCTTGCAAACAATTTACCAATTTACCTTTGAGTAAAGAAAGCCCCCTGCTATCGTATTTTCGATGAAAGGCGTACTCATCTGCGGCGGCAGCGGCAGCCGGCTTAAGCCGCTTACTGATATAACCAACAAAAGCCTCCTGCCGGTTTACGACAAACCGCTGATCCTCTATCCGCTCCAGGTTCTTCTGGATGCGGGCATCAAACAGGTCGTGGTCATTTCCGGCAGCGAGCACGTGGACCAGATGGCCGGATTTTTGGGAAGTGGCGAGCGTTTCGGCTGCGAATTCAGTTACCGGGTCCAGGAAAGGCCCGGTGGCATCGCCCAGGCGCTGGGACTGGCCGAAAGCTTCGTCGACGGCGATAACGTCTGCGCGATACTCGGCGACAACGTTTTCTTCGATGATTTGTCGGATACTATCCGGACATTTGAATCCGGCGCCCACCTGTTCCTGAAAGAAGTCCCCGACCCCGAGCGTTTCGGCGTGGCGGAACTGAAAAACGGAAAGGTTGTATCCGTCATCGAAAAGCCGCTGAAGCCGGCAGTAAATACTGCCGTGACCGGCTGCTATCTTTATGACAGCCGATGTTTCGAGGTAATCCGGCAGCTAAAACCGTCGCCCAGAGGCGAGCTGGAAATCACCGACATCAGCAACTGGTATGCCCGGAAGAGCGAAGCTCTGGCCACTGTTTTGCAGAGAGAGTGGATCGATGCCGGTACTTTTGAAAGTCTCTTTAAGGCCGCGGATTTGGTCCGCAGCCGCTTAAAGAAACCGACCGCCTCGGCCGTCAGATTAAAAAAACAGGACCAAGCCAAAGTATTGGCCTAGCCGAAAACGGGGCTCATCATGTCGATTTGTTGTTTCGCTGATCCCAACCCTGACGTATCGGTGTCGAGAGCGTGCCATCCGGCATCTGCTGCCGGTATTCCACTTCCACTTTTGAAAAACCGAATATCACTTCCTCCTGAATCCCGTCGCCATGGGTATTCCCGACGGTTTTAAAAGATGCGATGTAAGCATCTGTAAGAGTCCACTTCAGGAAATCCTGTTGATTGACTCCGGCTTTCCGGACCGCCAAAACAACCCGCGGAATTCTGGTGCCGCCGGCGCCGTACAGGAAAAGCTGCGGAGAGGCTTTGCTGGCCCTCATCGTAACCTGGAAACCTCCCATCGTCGGTTTTGAGACATTTGAGTTTCGCTGCTCCTGCCAGGAGAAAGAGTCGATTTCTGTTTCGCCTTTGTGCTTTTCATCTATGGATTCGCCCTGGACGGTATCGGCTTTCAGAAACATCTGATAATTATTCATATCATCCTTCGCAACTGCGGTCAGAACCCCGGCAACAGATCCCGATTTGTCCGAACTGATCCGCTCACCAGAAAGACTCAGGAGATAAGCTAAAACAGCCAACAGTGCCAGAGCCAGAGCGATGAACGGCTTGCGCAATCTGCTGCGGGACGAATGAATCAATTCCATAAAAGTCAGAATTTTAAACTGGCTAAATCATCCTATAGCCAATCGGCCCCGCCGCACGAGAAGTCCCGCCCTACTCTCCCGTTCATGTCAACACACACTCAATAAACGCCGGATGCAAAAGACATCCCCTAAAACTGCTAACATACGGCCATGCAAAGAACTGTGACACTGGCGGATAAAGACGGAAAAAAAACCGGCCTTAGCGACCTGATCCCGGCCCATAGCGGTGCCGGGAAACTGCACCTTGCGTTCTCGGTTTATATTTTCAATCCGGAACGGAGCAAACTCCTGCTCCAGCGAAGAAGTTTGAAAAAAATGCTCTGGCCCGGGTTCTTCGCCAATACTTGCTGCAGTCATCCCTTCGAAAATGAATCTTCCCTTGCCGCCGGGGTTCGCCGTCTGAAGGAAGAAATGGGAATGGTCTGCGAATTGAAGGAAGGTCCAACTTTCGTCTACCGCGCGGAAGATCCGGCCGGCCGGGGAGTGGAACATGAATACGTCACGACACTTATCGGTATGATCAACGAAGCTGCTCCGGTCAAACCTGACCCGGAAGAAGCCATGGACTGGAAGTGGATGGAAGTCACAACATTGGTCCAGGATTTCAAAAAGCATCCCGACGTCTACGCACCGTGGCTGAAAATCGGATTAGCAAAAATTATGAAAAATCTCTGATGGTTCCCGCTAGCCCCTCTCCAAAATCCGGCTTTCATATCGCCATCATCCCCGACGGCAACCGCCGCTGGGCCAAAGCCCACAAGCTCCGCCCGTGGGAAGGACACCGCCGAGCTACGGAAAACCTCCGAAAAATTCTCGAGTGGTGCCGGAAAGATCCGCGCATTTCGGTGTTGACGGTCTGGGGATTTTCCACCGAAAACTGGCGGCGCGACCCGGAAATGGTCCAAAAACTAATGAAGATGTTTGAGGAGTATCTACTGAAGGAACGCGACTATCTGCAAAAAAACCGCATCCGGCTGCTTCATTCGGGCCGCAGCGACCGGTTTTCTCCGTCACTCAGGAAACTTCTCGCGGACATGATCGAGGAATCGAAAAATTACCGCGACTTCTGCGTCCATCTCGCTTTGGATTACGGCGGCAAGGATGAAATTCTCCGGGCGATAAAAAAAATCAAAGACCCCCTGTCTGTAACCGATGAAAGTTTACGGCTGAACCTCGACAATCCGGCGCTTCCGGACATCGATTGCATCATTCGCACCGCCGGCGAGATGCGGACCAGCAATTTCTTCCTCTGGCAAAGCACCTATGCCGAGTGGGTTTTCGTCAAAGAATATTTTCCGGACTGCGACACGGTTCGGTTTCAAAAAGCATTCGAGGAATTTTTGGGACGCCAAAGAAATTTTGGACGATAAATCAGCTATATTTCTTCATACAAGTTAACCTGTTTTCTCCATGTTATTTTGGTTTCTCTGCCCTTTCTTTGTGCGCGACAAAGAAAGGGCAAAAGAAAACGCGCCCTCCTTCGCTCCGCATGCGCGGAGCTACGGAAGGGCAAGTGCGCCCCCACCTGCTTGCCGGCCGTAGTCCGCCTAAGGCGGACGAAGGCTGGCGGCGCACACCAACCCTTAGCCTCAAATATTTAATGCCGTAAGATTATTTGCCAGATCCCTAAGCGAATCTGCCTCTTTTCCAAAAACACCAAGCGCATTTTTTGCGGCATCGACGAGAATATTCAACCGGTCCCCGGCATTTTCTTTTCCGAATTTTTTCACATAAGAAACCTTGTCCTTCTTGGAATCATCTTTCAAATCGTCGGCAATTTGAAACGCCGACCCAAGAAGTGATCCGAACTCCCGCAGAGCCTGGATCTGCTCCGGTGATCCGCCGCCGGTTATTGCTCCCAAATGAGCCGACGCTTCAAACAAGGCCGCGGTTTTCATGCGATGGACCGACTCGATGTCCGGGCTTCCCCGGAGATCATCGGACTGTCCACCGCAAATGCCGGCTGCTCCGGCGGCCTTCGCCAGAACCCGGCAACAGGTTGCCGCCACCTCTGTATCTGAAATTTCCGATGAAATGATTTCAAAAGGCAGCGCGAGAAGTGCGTCGCCGGCAAGTATCGCCTCCGCTTCGCCGAAAACTTTGTGACTTGCCGGCTTGCCGCGACGCAGATCGTCGTCATCCATCGCCGGAAGATCATCATGAATCAGTGAAAAAACATGGACCGCTTCGACCGCACAGGCTGCCGGCAGGGCTCTGCCCGGGTCTCCTCCGCAGGCTTCTGTCGCCATCAAAACCATCAGCGGCCGCAGGCGTTTGCCGGGACTGAGCAAACTGTAAGTGATCGCTTCCTTCAGCCGCAGAGGCGCCGCCGAAAGAAATTTGTCCGAATATTGCCGGAGCGCGGCTTCGATCTCCGGGTAGCGGGCCTTTTTGAAGGCCGAAAAAGCATCCATCAAACTTACATTAGCGTTCCTTTGGGTGGCATCGGAAGAGGAAGGTGGATAATGTAGAACGGTGGAAGGAAGACGGGCGTCCGCATCGGGCAAGATAATTTTGGCTGGCGAATACGCCGTGCTCTTCGGAAAGCGCGGTATCGCCGTGCCTTCGAAGGAACGGCTGACCGTGACTTTTTCACCGACCAGAACCGGCGAAATGACCATCGTCTGGAAGGACGCGGAACCGCGATGGATCGAATATGTTCAGCGGATTTTGAAGGAGCTCGTACCGTCATCCGGCCACCTCCGCGGTACATTGATGGTCGAAAGCGGTTTGCCGCTCGGCAAGGGCATGGGGTCATCGACCGCTCTGGTCGTCGCCATGTCCCGGTGCCTGCTCGGCGGAGACTCCGAGAACGCCGCCAAAAAAGCCGAAGATGCGGTGAACCCCGGTAACAGCGGTCTGGATTTCGCCGTCATCTGGAACGAAGAATCCATCCTTTTCGAGCGAAAAAAAGAGCCCCAGATCATTTCGCTTCCGGAGAATCTGCTGAAGGATTCGGAATTGATCGATACCGGCAAGCCGAACGAGACGACTCCCGAACTGGTCGCCTGGATCCGTTCCCGGGTTACCGAAATACGGCAGCCGATAGAGATAATCGGACAATGTACCGACCGGTTGCTCCGCGGCGAACCGCTAAAGGAAATTTTCCGCGATCACCACCGGGCCCAAATCGCGCTCGGCGTCGTGCCGGAAGCGGTACAGAAAAAAATCGCAATGCTTGAAGCGTCCGGCGGCAGCGCAAAAGTTCTCGGCGCCGGTGCGCGGACGGGAGAAGGCGGAGGAATGGTGCTGGTGATTAGATAAAACCTCAGACATGGCTTAAACATAACCAAAGGGGGGCGTGCGCCAAGCGGGGGTCTGCGGGGGGACGTTGGCGCACATTTACCCTTCCGTAGCTCCGCGAAGCGGAGCGAAGGAGGGCGCATTTTCTTTTGGTTCTTTTCTTTGTGGCTTAGGCCTTAGAAAAGAACATAGATAATCCTTCTAAAAAAGATGTTCTTCAATCAACCTCGCTCCTTTCGCCGGTTCGTTTACGATCACGTCACGAACGAAGCCGAGCTTCTTCAATTTTTCTTTCACCGCATCGGCGTTTTTCTTTTCGCAAAGCAAGTGCACGTCTTGTCCGGTATTTAATGTGAAATAAACCGGCAATCCATCTGAGCGCCACTCCGGCACAAGCTTGATGAGTTCCAGGCTCTGCGGCGTCAGATAGATGATCCCCGCGCTCATGAAAATAACATGCAGATCCAGCGCCTCTTCTTCGGCAAACGCACCAAGGGCCGGGAAATCCTTCGCCTTCAGATATTCTTTACACAGTTTTACCTTCTCCGGCATCCGTGCAATCCGTGCCCGGTAATACGGACCCGTAGAAACGCTCTGGTGCGCCACGG
>Ga0172379_10008169_pt1 | contig 13278 bp, 10 predicted proteins | sample GrowelOW334metaG_FD_119756 | JGI IMG/M metagenome (GOLD analysis project Ga0172379, IMG submission 119756) | Groundwater microbial communities from an aquifer near a municipal landfill in Southern Ontario, Canada - Groundwater well OW334 metaG | ecosystem: Environmental > Aquatic > Deep... | reverse complement strand
CAATGCGCGGCCTGCCAGTCACTATGCCCACCGGCTTCCCAATTTTGTGGAGCAGGCGCAGTTGCAGAAGTGGCTTTTCAGACATTATCAAGCCGTTTCCATTCCTCCCAAGGTATAATCTTTGGAAGACTGGCACCACTTCCTCCCTGGACGAGCGCACGCCCATCCTGCGCAGCACCTCCACAGTGGCATCCCAGTCATTGTTCATCCCAGGCATCCTCTTCACGCCTGCCACCTGCCGCATTGCCACTTTTTTGCCTGATATCTCCTGCGCAGTGAGGCGTATTGCCTCAAGATAGGAGCGCGTTACATCCACCAGCGTCCCGTCAATGTCAAAAATCACGGCGTCTGCTGCAGCCCCAAGCAGGCTTTTCAGGAAATAATCATTCTCCTCTTGCGTGCAGACGGTGGCTCTCAATGCATTTGGCACAAGACCTGACCTGTCACGCACCAGTATACAGTATTTTCCCTCCAGCTTTTCCTGCACTGCCTTTGCATCAATCCCGTCTGGCAGGGCAAACAGCACAAAGTTCGCGTCAGACGGATACGTTCTCATGCCAAGCGCGCGCAACCCTTCGGAAAGCCTTTCCCTTTCGCGCACGGTTTCCTGCATGCATTTTCTCATTGCGCCAATCCTGCCAAGCGCGCCGAGCGCAGCCCTTTGGGACAGCGAGTTGATGTTGTAGGGGAGCTTCACCTTCTGCATGAGCCTGATTATTTGCGGCGAAGTTATGCAATACCCCAGCCTAGCGCCAGCAAGCGCCCATGCCTTGGAAAACGTGCGAAGCGCCACCACATTCGGGTAGGAAAGCGCGGCGCGCGCAAAGCTTTTCCCGGAAAATTCCGCATAAGCCTCGTCCACAACCAGTATTGCTTTCGTCTTTTTTGCAATTTTCCCAAGGCGTGCAAAATCCAGCAGGTTGCCAGTGGGATTGTTCGGAGAGCAGGCAAAAATGAGCTTGGGCTTTTTGCGCTTCACCACGGCAAGAATCGCCTTCATGTCGGGCTGGAAATTCCCGTCCAGCTTCACGCCCACCGTCTCAATGCCGTTTGCCTCTGCGCATATCCTGTACATGGAATAAGTTGGCTCAAGGACCATCACGCTGTCCTTCCCCTGCCTGCAAAACACCCGTATGAGGATGTCAATCGCCTCGTCGCTGCCATTGAAGAGGAGCACATTCCCTCTGCCGACCCCGCAATATCTGGCAATCGTCCCAGCAAGTGCGCCTGATTGCGGGTCAGGGTACCTGTTCAGCCCGCTGCCAAACAGGTCATTCGCATTTTCGTTCAGGTCCGCGAACCGCAGCCCCGTCTCCCCGGCTACATCGCGGTCGCTGATGTATGGCGCAACGCCCTTCAGTTCCGGCCGTGCCAGCCCCTCAATCCAGCTTTTCATAAGTATCCCTCTTTTCGGCAGCGCGCGCGTGCGCCTCCAGGCCTTCCATCCTTGCAAGGAGCGCCGTCGCCTTCGCGAGCCTTTTTTGCGCAGCATTTCCCAGCATGTCAACATACACCCATTTCCCGAACGTCTGCACGCTCACCCCTTCCCACGCCCTTGCCGCCGAGTTTGTGGGCAGGATGTGGTTGCCACCAGACATGCCATAGTCGCAAAACGCTTCCCCCGTGCCTACAAACACCGCTCCTGCGTTTTTCACCTGCGGAAGCAGCCGCGCAGCATCCTTCACCAAAAGCTCAAGGTGCTCGGGCGCAAGCTCATTTGATGCGTGCAGCGCCTCTTCCAGGCTTTTTGCAACAAGCACTTTCCCCCATTTTGGGATGGACGCGCGCGCAGCGCTGCCAACAGGCAGCTTCCCAAGCTGCGCTGAGAGTTCAGCCGAAACCTTCCGTGCGGTATCCTCAGAATCACAGATGCACAAAGCCATGCTGTCCGCGCCGTGCTCAGCCTGCGCCAGCATGTCTGCCGCAGCATATGATGGATTTGCAGAGCCGTCTGCAATCACCAGCACCTCTGACGGGCCAGCAGGCACGTCTATCTTCGCTCCGCCGCCTGCCACTATCTGCTTTGCCGCGCTCACGTACGCATTGCCAGGCCCGCAAATCACATCCACTCTCTCCATCAAGCCATCAATGCCATACGCCATTACAGCAATTGCCTGCGCCCCGCCGATTTTGTAAACATTGGAAATTCCGCACATGCGCGCAGCTGCAAGCACGAACTGGTTTGCATTGCCGTCCTTTTGCGGAGGCGTGCAAACAACGATTTCCTCCACGCCTGCCACTGCCGCAGGCACTGCCGCCATGAAAAGCGAGGAGAAAAGCGGCGCCCTTCCTGCAGGCACATAAATCCCTGCCCTCTCTACCGGCACAAACACAAGCGAAGTCTTTCCGTCCTTCCCTTCCAGGCAAACCTCTCCCATGGCGGATTTCTGCGCGCGCGCAAAAGTCTCCACTCTTCCCTTCATTTCCAGCATCGCTTCCCGCTGCGAAGGCGACAGGGCGCTTTCCGCATCAACAATCTCTTGCCGGGAAACTTTGGCATTACCCGGGCTAAGGGCAAACCCATCCAGCCTTCGCGAATACTCCTCTACTGCTGCAAAGCCCCGCAAGCGCACATCGGCAACCATCTTCGATGCAATTTCCTTCGCGCCCTCCTCCTGCGCCCTGCGGCTTTTCAAAAAATCAGATATCTCTTTTTTCGTGAGGGGGGCAGGGGCCAGGCTAGGCAGCGTGAAGCATACTCCTTGCCGTTTCCCTCGTTTTCACCATTTCCTCACCAGTTTCATTTCCTTAGTATTCCCACTTTATTCCCACTTCATTTTTTAAACCTATCGCGCCACCCCGATGGCTTTTTTTCCCTCTCCCTTGCGATAGCTTTTTAATTACACGTTAATAGAAAAAAGACCATGGAGCACGCAAAACCACCCCACAAGGACAGCTCGATGCCAAAATGGGAAGGCAGCCGCGGCGGCTATAGGGGCTCGCGCGCGAAGCGCAATGGCAGGTACGGGGACGCATGCCCCGCATCCAATTATTTCAGCCGCGCGCACCAAGGCGAGAAGCCCAAGCCCGAATAGGCGGGGCGCGGACTAGCGTAGATACGAATAAAAACGCCAATCTCCCTTCTTTCCACATGCAAAAATCGACCTGGCTCGCCACGCCCAACATCGCTGTTGTAAAATACTGGGGCAAGCGCGACTCGGAACTCAACCTTCCTTACAACGGAAGCGTGAGCGTGACCATGGACGAGACGGTGAGCACGAGGACGACCGTTGAATTTTCCCCCTCGCTTGCGCGCGACTCCTTCTCCCTGAACGGAAAAGTTGCAAAGCCCGGGGAAACAGCCCGCGTTTCGCGCGTGCTTGACGCGGTGCGCCAAGCTGCAGGCATCAAAACACGCGCCCGCGTGGCGTCTGAAAACAATTTCCCGACAGCCGCAGGCATAGCGTCCTCGGCATCAGGTTTTGCCGCGCTTGCCTGCGCTGCCGCGGGCGCGGCTGGCTTGCGCGCGAGCGGCGCCTCTCTTTCGCGCTTCGCGCGCATGGGCTCAGGCTCGGCTTGCCGTTCTGTCATTGGCGGCTTTGCAGAATGGAAAATGGGCAGAAAAGCGGACGGGAGCGACTCATACGCCGTGCAAATCGCGCCAGCCTCCCACTGGCCTGCGCTTCGGAACGTGATTGCAATCACTGACGCAGGAAGGAAGCTAATAGGCTCGGACATGGGTATGCAGCTCACTGTTTCGGGAAGCGCGCTTTACAAGGAAAGGCTCAAGCGCATGCCCTCGCTCATACGCGGCATGAAAAGCGCCATACGCTCGCGCAATCTCCCATCCTTCCTTTCGCTTGCAATGAAGGAGTCCTCAAACATGCACGCGGTGATGCTGGACTCCACTCCGCCCATAATCTACCTGAATGACATCTCGCGCGCAATAATGCGCGCGGTGTACTCTTTCAACGAAGCAGAGGGCAAAATAGCGGCAGGCTACACGTTCGACGCAGGCCCCAACGCGCATGTGTATACTGCCGAGAAGCACGCTAAACGGGTGGCGCGCATGCTGATGGAAATAAAAGGCGTGAAAAAGACGCTTGTGTGCCGGCCCGGCAAGGGGCCGCGGAAGCTTTCGGAAAAGGAAGCGCTGTTCTAAGGACGCTTTACCTTCTTTTCTTTACATCTGATTTGCGCTCCGCGTGAATTCTGCGAAAAAGTGCCTATCGGCGCGTTTTCACATCTTATTTGCGCTGGCGCGCAAATTCTGCGAAAAAGAGGCTAGCGCCTCTTTTTCACATCCCATATGAACTTTTCGCAGCGCACGGGCGTCACGGTTATCTCGAACCCATAGCCGTTTTCGGCGATGAACGCCTTCATCTTCTCGTTTATGCTGTCCGAAACAGGGTCGTTGTTCATCCATGTGGTGGACTTGCCCACGTTGAGGCAGTCCGCGACGAGGCCCGCGTCAAGGTCCGACACGCCCATTGACATCACCTTGTCATGCACTTCCTTCGGGGTGAGCTTCGCTAGTGTGACTTGCTGGGTTATTGCATCCATCCTATCTCCTCCTTGCTGCATTGCATCGTTGCAGACGCTTTGCATTGGTCGCCAGGTGCTACATTGCCAAAAAAGGTTTATCAAGCTTGTGTGTGCGAACACTTAATGGCACAAGAAAAGTCCTGCGGCGCGCTCGTTTTCCACGAAGAAAAGGGCGCCCGGCTCTTCCTCCTTCTCCACTATGCCGGCGGGCACTGGGACTTCCCCAAGGGGCACGTGGAGACGGGCGAGAGCGAGGAGCAGACCGCCCTGCGGGAGATACAGGAGGAAACGGGCCTTGGGCCCATTGAGTTCCTGCCCGGCTTCCGCGAGGAGGTTTCATACTCGTTCCGGCACAATACCGGCGAGATGGCGGAAAAGCGGGTGGCATTTTTCCTTGCCAGGTCAGATAAGAAGCTGGTGCGCCTGTCCGACGAGCACATCGGCTTTGCCTGGCTGCCCTATGCCGCCGCCAGGAAAAAAGCCACATTTGAGAACGCGCGCATGCTCCTTGAGAAAGCGGAAAAAAAGCTGTCCGGCGGGCCTGCCTGACTAGGAGCGCATCATTTTCCCTTCATTCCCCTCGGTGCGCGCAGCCGGGCGCTTCCTTTTCCTGCCATCCTGCCCGGCGCGTTCTTCTTCCCTGCCGCACGGGCATCCTTCCTTTTTGCAAGCAGCATTGCAAGCAGCCTCTTGAGCTTTTTCGACTTGAAATCCCCAACGATGAGCGCAGCCCTGCCGGCAAGCTCGCTCTTCGGCATGGTGGTGGAAAGCGCCACGCACGGCATGCCCGCGCGCGCGGCAGCCTCCATTCCGGAAAGCGAGTCCTCGAAGACAATGCACTCGGACGGCCTCACGCGAAGCCTCCTTGCCGCGCGCAGGAAAAGCTCCGGGGCGGGCTTTCCCTTCCTCACCTGCTCGATTGCCACGAACGGCACATTCCTCAGGCCTGCCAAGCGCAGCGTCTCCTCCACATGGTTGATGTGCCCGCCCGATGCCACAGCCTCCAGCACGCCGCTCTCCCCAAGCAGCCTGTGCACTTCGCGGAAGCCGGCAATCACCGGAAGGCGGTTCCTCCGTATCTCCTTAAGGTAAATCGCATTCCTCTTCTTCACAAGCTCGCGCGCGTCCTCCTTTATTTTGTACCTTTTGACCAAATCCTCGAAAATCGCATATGAACCTATGCCGGTGTACTCCCGCTTCCAGTGCGCGCTGTCAATTTTCACGCCGTATTTCGCAAGCGCCAGCTCGAACGTTCGCGGGTGGACCTTTTCAGAGTCCACAATCACCCCGTCAAGGTCGAAAATGACCGCCTTGAATGAGGAAAGCGCGGAGAATGGGACTGGCTTGGAACTGCAGGCACTGGAAGGTGTTGCTTCTTTCGCAGCCGCGTGCTTGCCGCTTTTCTCTTTTTTACCAGCCTCGACTAGCACTTCCATGCCGCGGTTTTGCTCATGCTGCTTTGCCGACAAAACATGGGGTGCCGTGCCTATATTGCGCTGCACTGTTCCTGGCGCCTCCGCGCCTGCTGGCTTTGTTGACAGAACTGCATATTCCATTCTTGCAGGCGCGGCAATATTATCTGTGGAAACAGCTGGTAGGGAAGAGGTTGCCATCTCCTCCCGGCCTGGCTTATCTGCCTTACTGGCCTTTTCTGCATCTGGCTGTGCTGCTGACAGTTGCCCGCCGTCTTGTGCTAAAATTCCATCAAAAATGCATGGCGCAGTTATGAAAAATTCATCTCTGGCTTTGTTTTGAGGGTTAAACGAGGATTCTTCCCGCACGGTTCTGCCAGGGGGAATGCCTAGGCTCCCAATAGCGATTTCCATCCGCCTGGCTTTCTTCAAAGGCGCCATCGTTTCCATCTGTTTTGCCCTGACTGCAAGCCACATGTCTTGCGCGAATGGGATGAAAACGGAGCTTACCTCAAATTTCTTTTCCTTTGGCACATTCACCCTCAACATGTGCTTGTCTGGCGCATTCAATCCGATGAAGAATGAAATAGGGGTCAAGCCGCCGGTTTTCTTCAGTTTTTCGGCAGAACAGCTGAACAGCGCCCCCCCTGGCCTGTTCTCTAAAGATGATAGCGCCTCGGTGTCAGGAATCATTGCATATTCGTATTTGATTTTAACGGCTCCGCTTGTGTTGACATACATGTTTGCCTGGCCAAGGAAAACAAGCTTGCCGTCCAGCATCATGGCTGGAAGCAATTCGTTGAGATAAACCTGCCAGCCGAAGCCCACGTCGTTTTCCTTTACCCCGAATGCGCCGACAAGTCTCCTGCCCCTGGATGTCATTTTCCATTCCAACTCAGGAATCCTTAGAAGGGCCGACTCGAGAGTTTCGCCTTCATATGCCATCACGCACATTTTTACTGTCCTGCCAACAAACTCGAATTCCACATCGATTTTATGCTGTATCGCTTTGTTTATTGGCATTGCCGGCATTTCATCGTCCAGCAAATCATTATGCTTGAAAGTTTCAAACACGGTGTTGAAACAAGAGCGGTCATTGAAAAAAGGCATGTTGACTGTTGCGTCAGGGTCTGCTTCCGAGGCCTTGGTAATATCCATCACAATGACATTTGCGCTTTCCCCCTCTTTTCTTGCAACAAAACAAATGACCCTGCTCTGCCCGCCAACATCCAGGATTGATTTCTGCAAAACCACTTCATTGTCTTCAGTGCGCTCAAGCTTCTTTTTCAGCTCACGGTTCAAGTCTTCCATTTCACTGATTGAAAACGCCTTTGCCCCTGCCGAAATCTCAAGATTCTGCACGCCCCTGCCGCGGAGAATATGCTCTGCCTCCGGCTGCCTCTTGGCTAAAATAGTTTCCAGGCCAATTCTTGGTTTTTCTACAGACTTGACTTCCTGCGAAGATGTCTTGCTAGCTTGCTTTTCTTCGTCCCCCACATTCACACCCACAAGGATGGCAGATTGGCTGGGCAAGACTTAAAACCATTCCCAAAATCAGTAGTCGATTCCGCAGCGCGAAATCACGCCCTTGTCGAACGGGTGCTTCCCCTTCTTCACGTAAGTGACATAGTCGGACGCCTCCTCGATTGCGCGCGTGGCGCCCCTGCCTGTGAGTATGAGCTCGCAATTCTGCGCGCGCGAGCGGATGAGGGCCAACACGTCGCTCTCACTCACCAGCCCCTCTTTCATGGCCCAAAAGATTTCGTCAAGCACGACAAGGCCGTACTCGCCGCCTGTGCACATCCTTTTCGCCTTCTCAAAAGCAGCCAGGACAAGCACGCGGTCCATGCCGTTTATCGCAAAGCAGTCGCGGCAGAAAAGCACATGCCCCTTTTCCCTAAGCTGCGCCTCGTGCTCTTTTTGCCTCGGGCAGTGCTTGGTGCGGCTCACCACCGTCACGCCCAGCTTCTCAAGGGCGGGCACTTCGGATGACAGCCCGCTTTTCAGGAACTGCACGAATGCCACTTTCATCCCCCTGGAGGCCGCGCGCACGGCAATGCCTATTGCCGAGGTTGTCTTTCCATTCCCATCCCCTGTAAGGACATGCACCAATCCCTCTTTCCTTGCCATGGATAAATTTGGAAGGGGCAATATTATTACCCCTTTCCCCGAAATTCCATCATGCGCGAGGCAAGCCTGTACAGCAAGATGCCGGGAAGCGCGGTATCGTGCTTTCTCTGCCAGAGAAGGTGCTACCTGAAGGACGGCGAGACCGGCTTTTGCCATGTGAGGCGGAATATTGGCGGCAAGCTCCATTCGCTGAACTACGGGAAATGCGCCTCCTACGCAAACGACCCCATTGAGAAAAAGCCGTTCTACCATTTCATGCCAGGCTCGCAGGTATTCTCGTTTGCGGCGGCGGGATGCAATTTCCGCTGCGAACATTGCTTTACTAAAGGCAACTCGTTCCTTATTGGCGATGAAATCCTCTTTGCCGAAGAATTTTTTGAAAAGGCCGAGTCAAAAAACAGGGCAAATTTCTGCACGATAAGCCATCTTGGCAAAAGAAGAGCCGTCATAAAGGCATCGAGGCATCATCACGATGGGGAAGTGTATTCGATAAAGCCGAGATATGCCCCGCCGATAGAGTGCACGCCCGAGCACGGGTTTTATGTCTTTGAAAAAGGCAGCATCCAAAAAAAGAACGCCTCGGAACTCAGGGAAGGCGAGCTTCTTGTCATCCCAAAACTCAAGGCTAGTGCACATCGCCTTCAAACTATTGATGCAAAAAAAATGCTGGGCGGCTATGTCTGCAAGATAAAGAAGGGCAGGAAAACCGACAGGGCGATGCTGGAAGGCAGCCTGGCGATGAAGCTAGCCGGGGCAACCTCGCGGCAAATCGGAAGACACTTCGGAATGCATCCTACATATATCCGAAAACTCTCAATCCAAATCGAAAAGAGCGGGATAGGCGCCGGAACTTTCTATTATGATAACGAGATTATGGAAGAAAGCGATAAGGTGCGATTTAAGACCGAGAAGGGGGGTGGAATACCCGGAAAAATTAAGGTTGACGAGGAGTTTGCCGAACTGCTCGGATACTTCTGCGCTGAGGGGAGTGTGTACAAATTCAAAAGCAGGCCAAATTCAATGCATCTTGTCTTTTCATTTGGTCCAGATGAACAGAAACTGGCTTCCCGCACTGTGCATCTCATCAAAAAAATATTCGGGCTGGATGCGAGAATCTTCCAAGCGCCCACTGGGCTTAGAACGGAAATTGGCCAAGCCTCCCTGGCCGCCCTGCTAATGCATCTCTGTGGAACGGGCGCCAAGAACAAAAAGGTTCCAGCATGCATCGCATCTTCAAGGGAAAGCGTCATCCGCGCATTTCTCAAAGCGGTTGTCGCAGGAGACGGCACAATTTTGGAAAATAACATCGCTATAGACACGGTTTCCAAACGAATGGCACACGGGCTCTATTACCTGTTTCTTCTATGCGGTTATCTCCCAAGCTTCTATGCTTGGGACGCGCCAAAGAGAAGGAAATTGCTCGGAAGAATTGTGAATCAGTCCACACTTTACTATGTGAAGATAACTGCCGAGCGTTTCAGGAATGATTTTCTTGGGCTGGCAAATGCAAAGATAAGGCGTAAAAGCGAGGGCAGCCTGAAATTCAAGGAAACAAGCACGCACTGGCTGGTGCCAGTCTTCAAAATTCAAAAAAGGCGCTACTCTGGGTATGTCTATAATATGGAAGTCGGAGGCGAGCATTCCTATCTGGCGGGTTTTGTTGGAGTTGCCAACTGCCAGAATTGGGAAATCTCCCAGCCAGCCGAAATTTTCGGGCAGGAGCTCCCGCCGGAAAAGCTCGTGCAGCTCGCGCTTGCGCACCGCTCGCAGGGCATCGCCTACACCTACACCGAGCCCACCATCTTCTACGAGTATGCTGCCGACACCGCGAAGCTTGCGCACAAGAAGGGGCTGTACAACGTATTCGTCACGAACGGCTACATGACGCCCCAGGCGATTGAGGGCGCGGAATGGCTGGACGCCGCGAGGGTGGACCTCAAGGCGTTCACCGACAAATTCTACAGGGAAGTTTGCGGCGATGCGCACCTTGAGCCCGTGCTGAAGTCCATCAAGCTCCTGCACAGCAAGATGCATATCGAGATAATCACCCTGCTCATTCCCACGCTCAACGACTCCGACGATGAAATACGCGCGCTTTGCCAATGGGTGAAGGGGCTTGATGCGGATATTCCCCTGCACTTCACAGGCTATTACCCGTCAAACAGGATGACGCTGCCTGCCACGCCGGGAAGCACGCTCCTCCGCGCGCGAAAGATTGCAATGGAGGAAGGGCTGGAATACGTCTACACCGGCAACAGGCCTGGCGACGGCGGGGAGGACACGGCCTGCCCGAAATGCGGCGCGCTTTGCGTGGAGCGCCTGGGCTTTGAAGTGGCGGCTAACAATCTCACGGCGGATGCGCGCTGCAAAAAGTGCGGCGCTGCGCTTCCGTTCGTGCTGGACTGGAAAAAAGGAAGGAAAAAATAGCGGGCTATTCTATCTTGTAAAGCGTCAGCTCGCAGACGTCGCAGATAAGCGAGTATTTCTTGCCGCCTGCCTCAAAGCCGAATTCCCTCCCGTTGGGCGGGTTGATGTAGGCGGACGCGGCGTCTATTGTTTTTGTAAGGCCATCCACCCATAGCTTGTGGTCTTCCAGGGTTATTTTGCCGGAGCGGAGGTCCTGCAGCTTCTCATTCAGCGTGCTAAGGCTTGCGCCAAGGGTGGGGAGGCGCTCTATGGTGAATCGCCTGCGTATCTGCCCTTCAAGAAGCGGGGAAATCGGCATTTCCTTGCTTTTGCACAGGCTGAGGAATTCATTCACTCCTTTCCCGCCGTCGTTGAGGACCAAACTGCCTGGCCCTGGCGTTTTTGCTTGAAGCATGGTATCACAGTGTCTACTAGTGTATATATGCGTTTTTAAACCTTGCCAATCCCCGCGTGCAGCCGGCCAGGGGCTGCTAAGGCGCACCCATGCTCTTCATATGCGCCGTCCGCCTCTTCAGAAGCTCCGGCGTGCCGATGTCGCGCCTGTGCCACACGCGCCCCTCCACCGCCGCGCACGCGCTCTCCGCGATTTTCTCGGCTTCATCAATCGTGCCTGCAACGCCCACCAATCCCATCGAGCGCGAGCTTTGGGTGTAGATGGCGCCGCGCTTCTCGTACACCGAGGCATAGTACATGCGCGCGCCCGATGCGGCAAGCGCGGCTTCGTCCACTTCCAGCTCCTGGTCCGTGACTGATTTTACGGGGTAGCCCTCGGGCACCAGGTACTTGCAAACCGTCGCCTTCTTCTCGAACTCAGGCGCCTTTGTTATCCTGTGCGAGGCCATCTGCTCGAATATGCCGTAAAGGTCCGTCTTCAGGATGGAAAGCACGTTCATCGCCTCGGGGTCGCCGAAGCGCGCGTTGTACTCGATGAGCTTCACGCCATGCCTTGTCGCCATGAAGCCCCCGTAAAGCACTCCGACATACGGCTTGCCCGTCTTCTTCTTGAACGCCTCGATTGTTTTCTGCATTATGGAAAGCGCCTCGTCCCGGTGCGCGCTTTTCAGGAAAGGGAGCAGGTGGTTCGCATCCGAGTACGAGCCCATGCCTCCCGTGTTCGGCCCGACGTCGCCCTCGTACGCGCGCTTGTGGTCCTGCACGAGCGGCATTCCATAAACTTTGCTGCCGTCCGAGAATGCCTGGAGGGAAAACTCCTCCCCGTCCAGCTTTTCCTCAATCACGATATTGGCTCCGCCGCCAAGCTTGCTTGAAAGGAGCTCCGTGGCATACTGCTTTGCCTCGGCAGCGTCCTTGAGCTGGAAGCCGGTGACTTTGACGCCCTTGCCGCCTGTCAGGCCGGACGGCTTCACCGCAACCTGCCCGAAGCACGAGTCGATGAACGAGTGCGCCTCGCCAACGTTTTCGAAAATGCCGAACTTTGGCGCTCCGGGCACCTTGAAGTCACGGAGAAGCTCCCTGCAGTAAGCCTTGTCCCACTCAAGCCGCGCAGCCTCGCGCGTGGGCGCTGCGCAGGGCACGCCTGCGACAAGGAGCGCGTCAGTGACGCCTGCGGCAAGCACTGCGTCGGGCGATGGGAATGCAAGCGAAATGCCCTTGCCTTCCGCAAACGCCTCCACCTGCTGCGGGGAATGTATGTCGCCGACCGCAAGCCGCCCCCCGCTTTTCTCCACAAGGGGGCAGATGCCGGGATGGTTCACCGACATGAATGCAAACAGCCTCACATTGGCATTCCTGCAGATTGCCTCCGCTATCGCATGCTCGCGCGCGCCGTTGCCGACAAGCAGGAAGTTTTTCATCGCATCACCGTCTGATGACGTATATTTGTGAAGAGTGTTTATAATGTTTGAAGCCCCCTTTCCCATCAGGTGGTATTGATGTCAGGCATCCTGGTCATTGGCGCGGTCGGGCAGATAGGCACCGAGCTTACAATGGAGCTGCGGAAGCGCCACGGCGGCTCGAGCGTGGTTGCAGCAACCAGGAAGACGCCATTCCCGCAGGAGATGGAGGAGTCCGGCCCATGCATCTTCTTCGACGTGTCCGACAAGGAAGCGATGAAGAAAGTGATAAAGGAGCACGGCATCGGCACCGTCTACCAGCTTGCGGGCATGCTTTCAGCAACAGGCGAGCAGAACCCCGACCTTGCGTTCCAAATAAACCTGCTCGGGCTGAAAAACACGCTGGACGTTTGCCGCGAGTGCAAGGTGGACAGGGTGTTCTGGCCCTCGTCGATTGCGGCATTCGGCCCGACGACGCCGCGGGACAACACGCCCCAGAGGACGGTGCTCGAGCCCACCACAATGTACGGCGTGACCAAGGTGTCGGGCGAGCTGCTTTTGCAGTACTACCAAAAAAAATACGGGATGGACTGCCGCGGCGTGCGCTATCCCGGGCTCATTTCCTACAAGGCGGAGCCCGGCGGCGGCACCACGGACTATGCGGTCGCAATATTCTATGAGGCGATACGGCGCAAGAAATACACGTGCTTCGTGGGGCCTTCGACAGTGCTTCCCATGATGTACATGCCTGACGCCATACGCGGCACCATCGAGCTGATGGACGCGCCGCGCGAGCGCCTCACGGTCGCGACATCTTACAATTTTGCCGCAATTTCGTTCTCCGCAAAAGAGCTTGCGGACGAGGTCGCGCGCATCATCCCCGGCTTCGTGTGCGACTACAAGCCCGACCACCGCCAGGCAATCGCCGACAGCTGGCCAAAGTCCATCGACGACTCGCAGGCGCGGGCGGACTGGGGCTGGAAGCACAAGTACGGCCTGAAGGAAATGTCGGAAGACATGGTCCGCAACCT
>Ga0172379_10008168_pt1 | contig 13280 bp, 13 predicted proteins | sample GrowelOW334metaG_FD_119756 | JGI IMG/M metagenome (GOLD analysis project Ga0172379, IMG submission 119756) | Groundwater microbial communities from an aquifer near a municipal landfill in Southern Ontario, Canada - Groundwater well OW334 metaG | ecosystem: Environmental > Aquatic > Deep... | reverse complement strand
GTGCCGCTCGGCGGCGAAGACCCCATCGGCCCGGTGAGCGCCGCGCCGTGGGGCAGCGCGAGCATCCTGCCCATCTCGTGGGTTTACATCGCCTGCATGGGCAGCGCCGGGCTCACCGAGGCGACGAAGTTTGCGATCCTCAATGCGAACTACATCAGCCGCCGGCTGGAGAAGCATTTCCCCACGCTTTACAAGGGCACCAGCGGCCTGGTCGCGCACGAATGCATCCTGGACCTGCGCGCCTTCAAGGCCACGACCGCCGAGGACGTGGCGAAGCGGCTGATGGATTTCAGCTTCCACGCGCCGACGTTGAGCTGGCCCGTGGCGGGCACGCTGATGGTCGAGCCGACCGAGAGCGAGCCGAAGTGCGAGCTGGACCGCTTCTGCGACGCGATGATCGCCATCCACGCCGAGATGACCTCCGTGGAAACGGGCAAGGCGGACAAGACCAACAACCCGCTCAAGGGCGCGCCCCACACCGCCGACCAGATCGCCGGCGAGTGGAACCGCCCCTACTCGCGCGAACAGGCGGCCTTCCCCGTGAAGAGCCTCGTGGACTACAAGTTCTGGCCGCCCGTGGCGCGCGTGGACAACGTCTTCGGCGACCGCAACCTCGTATGCTCGTGCGTCGGGATGGAGGCTTACCAGTAGCGGGACCGGGCAGCTTCTGTTAGCTTCCCGGCGATGAAAACCGTCGGCCATCGTCCGCACTCGTGCAGCCTCGACCAGCTGACACCCGACGAAGCGCTGCGGCGCGCCGCACTGTTGCAAGCACAGGCGGACGCACTCAATCCCTACGCCAAACCGCGCGGTTTCATTTTCAAAGCGAAGACCCGCGCGGACTTCGAGCGCTGGCGCAAGGCGCAGTCCAACCCCCGGCTGTGGTGATGACGCCAGCAAATCTCCCGCTGTTGCGCGTCTGCCGCCTCCTGAACGAAGCCGGCGCGCGCTACCTCATCATCGGTGGGCAGGCGTGTATTCTTCACGGATTGGTGCGCACGACGGAAGATGTGGACTTGCTGGTCGAGTCATCTGAAGATAATTGCGAGCGGGTCATCGCCGCACTGTCCCGGCTCGCCGACGGGGCGGCCCGGGAACTCACGCCCAGGGACATTTTGGAGAACGTTGTCATCAAGATTGCGGACGAGGTCGAGGTGGACGTGAGCATTCACGCGTGGAAGCTCGCTTACCCAGACGCCGCCCCCAACGCGTTGAGCAGGGAAATCGACGGCGTAACAATCCCCTACCTCAGCCTCGATGACTTGATTTCCAGCAAGGATACCTATCGGGATCGCGACACCTGGGACCGGCTGCGATTGATGGATCTGAAGCAACGCCGTAAATGACACAAGCCTGTCGCATCTGGACAGACCTACAACTCAACCCGTATTACCCACCCATGAAAATCACCGAGGCCCTGCTCGCGGAGCACGTCGTCTTCCACAACCTCTTCGACTACGTGGAGCGCACCACGCCGAAGCTGCGCACCGTCGGTGAAATCCGGGCGCTGGCGGGCATGCTGGACGCGATGCTGGAGGCGCACGGCCAGATTGAGGACAAGCTGGTGATGGATCCGCTCCACCACTGCCTTGACCAGCTCGGCCAGAACGAATCCATTTACGCCGAGCACGAGCACATCGAGACCGCGCTGGTCCAGGTGCGTTCCTGCCGCAATCTCCAGCAGGCGAAGAACCTTCTCATCAGCGCGGTCATCTCCTCCCGCCAGCACTTCGACCGCGAGGAGCGCATCATCTTCCCGCTCGCCGAGAAGTGGCTCAAAAGCAAGACGCTCCAGACCCTCGGGAGCGAATGGGTGGCGATGCGGAAACAGGTGATGGGTTGAGCTGGAGAGATCTCAACGTCAACCGCTCAAGGCCAAACTTGAGGAAACCGGTCGCGCGTTCTGATTTGGGGGCGCGGTTGCCGGTGTGGACATTGATTCTGGACCTCGGGCGTTGAGCGCCCCGCCGCACTTAATTCTTCTTCACTTCCCACACGCTGCTCTCCGTCCGCGCAGATTTGAGCAACGTCCCGAGATGCTTCACGACGGCAGGATAATCTTCCGCAACGTCGCGTGATTCGCCGGGATCGCGTGCGAGGTGGAAGAGTTCCAGCGGGGCCTCCGGCCGGGTGCGGATGCCCTTCCAGTCGCCCACACGGAAGGCCTGGGCGAAGCCGCGTTCGTGCGTCTCCCAGTAGAGCAGTTCGTGCGTCTTCTTCTGCGGCCGGCCCAGCAACGTCGGCACCAGGGAGACACCATCCGTCTCCGGCGGATCCTTCACGCCCGCCAGTTCCGCCGCCGTGGCCGGCAAATCCCACATCGCGCAGGGCAGCTCGCTCACGCTGCCGGGCTTGATGTGCTTCGGCCAGCGCACCAGCAGAGGCACGCGCAGCCCGCCCTCGGTCAAGTCACCCTTCGAGCCACGAAAGGGACCGTTGCTGTTGAAGAATGCGGGATCGCACAGCCCGTCCTTCTGCGCGGCGTTGTCGCTCGTGAAGAACACAACCGTGTGTTCGGCGATCTTCGGATCGTCGAGCTGCCTGAGCAACTGCCCGACCGAGGCGTCCAGATGAGCGATGGCGGCGGCCTTTCGCCGCTCGGCCTCGGGCCACTTCTCCTGTGCGAAGCGCTCCGTGCCGCCGAGATACTTCGCCGGCATGTTCGTGCCGGGCTCCTCGCCTGCGTTGGGCAGGGTGAACGCAAGGTGGAGGAAGAACGGCCGGAACTTGTTGAAGTGTGCCGCCGGGTAGATGCGGAAATAGTTCGAGGCGGCGAAGGTGAACACGTCCTGCGCGTGCCGGACCTGCCGGCTGTTCTCGTTTTCGAAGATGGGCTGGTAGTAGGAAACCGGGTTCGTGAAGATGGCCTGCTTCGGGTCGTAACGTGCGACCACGGCCGGGAACTGATTCGTCGCATGCCGCAGCTCCAGCAGACCGAGCCACTGGTCCACGCCTTTCTTTTCGGGCATGCCGGTCGAGCCGTCCCCGCCCAGGCCCCACTTGCCAATGACGCCCGCATGGTAGCCGCCGCCCTTCAGCACCTCCGTCAGCGTCACGTCCTCGCCACGCAGCGCGACCGGATGGCCGTCCGGCCCGTAATTGCCCCGGATGCGAGCATGGCCGCTGTGCCTGCCGGTGAAGAGCATCCCGCGGGAGGCCGCACCGGACGGGCTGCCGGAATAAAACTGCGTGAAGCGCATCCCCTCCGCCGCCATCCGGTCCAGGTTCGGCGTTGGAATTTTCTTCTGGCCGTAGCACCCGAGATCGCCCCAGCCCAGGTCATCGGCGAGGATGATGACGATGTTCGGATGCGCCTGGTTCGTGATCGGCTGCTGTGCAGACGCCCGCCCTGCCCCGAGAAACCAGCATGAGAGCAGCAGGAGAACTGCCCGCTCAAACTGAAAGCCGCTCATTCGATGGAAATTCATTTCGCTTCGCTATTTGGCCCGCTAGCTTCGTCATACAGCCAGCACACGCAATCCATGAAACTCCCGACTCTCTCCCGCCGCCAGTTCGCCGGTCAATCAGCCTTCCTCCTCGCCGCGCTCGGCCTTGCGCCCGCGCGCCTGCTGGCACAGCAGAAAACCGCCGTGCCCGCCGGTCCCTGGTCCGCGGTGAAGGTCGGCTTCGCCGAGCGCGACATCACGCCCAAGCTCGGGATGGAGCAGCCCGGCGGCTACGGCAAATCCTTCCACAAGACCTTCCACGACCCGTGCAAGGTGCGCGCCGTGGTGTTCGATGACGGCAGGATGAAGGTCGCCCTCGTCGGCACGGACACGCTCCTCAACCCGCGACATCTCATCCTCGCCGCCCGCGAGGACATTCAGCGACGCTGCGGCATTCCCGGCGCGAATGTCATGATCGGCGCGAGCCACTCGCACTCGTCCGGCCCGACGGGCATGGTCCAGCCGGGCGAGTTCCACCACGCCAGCGACCTTGTGAAGAAACTGGCTTACGAGCAGTCGTCGTGCGCCGACCCGGAGTTTCTGGAACTCGTGCAGCAGCAAATCGCCGACGCCGTCTGTGCCGCGCACGATTCGCGCGTCGAAGCGCGCATCGCCTTCGGCTCCGGCCATGAGGACAAGGTGGCCTTCAACCGCCGCCAGCGCATGAAGAACGGCCTCACCTTCAGCCACGCCGGCAAGGTCAACCCCGACATCGTGGATTACGCCGGGCCGATCGATCCGCAGGTCGGCGTGCTTGGCGCGTATGACCAGACGGGCAGGCTCCTGGGCGTCCTCGTCAACTACGCCTGCCACGGCACGACCAACCCCGGCGGCATCTCGGCCAACTGGATTTACTACCTGGAGAAAACCATGCGCGGCGCGCTCGGCGGCGACTTCCCGGTCGTCTTCCTTCAGGGCGCATGCGGCGACGTGACGCAGGTGGACAACCTCAATGCCTACGTCGCCCCCGCGCCCGAGCGCGCGGCCATGCGGGTGGGCGGACGCATCGGCGCCGAGGCCGTGCGCGCGCTGCTGCTCGCCGAACCGGGCGGTGACCTCGCGCTCAACGCCGCGCAGAAGGTGCTGAAAATCCCGCGCCGCAAACCCGCGCCGGAGCGCCTGAAAGAGGCGCTCGAACTCGTGCAGAAGGATCCGAAAACCGTCGGCGCGACCGACTGGACCTTCGCCAAGGAGACCGTGATGCTCGACGCCATCCTCGCCAGGGAACCGGTGGCGGACGTCGAGGTGCAGGCCATCCAGGTCGGTCCCGCCGTCTTTGCCGCCAATCCCGCGGAGTATTTCGTGCAGCTCGGTCTCGACATCAAGAAGGGCAGCAAGTTCCCGCTCACGTTCCCGGTCGAACTGGCCAACGGCATCGTCGGCTACGTGCCGACCGAGGAGGCTTTCGGCCCGCACGGCGGCGGCTACGAAACGCGCCTGACCGCCTACAGCAACCTGGAAATCACCGCCGGCACGCAGATCGTCAAAGGCTGCCTCGAACTCATCGGCAAGTTCACGCCCGGGCAGATTCCGATGCCGGCGAAGGCCCCGACGGGTCTGCCGTGGCAATACGGGAACCTGGCACCGCAGGTAAAGTGAACTTTGTGATGACGGCTTCCGTGGCCGGCGCTGCGCTTGGTGCCACCCTTCAGGGGTCAGCGCCGCAGGGACACGCTGAAGCGTGGACAACAAACATGAAGCTCCGAATCGCTGCCGTGCAGATGAAGTTCGCGCCCTCGCTGGACGCGAACCTCGCGAAAATCGAAGCCGCGCTGGCGACAGCCGTGCATGATCGCGCCGATGTTGTCCTCTTTCCCGAGTGCGCCACCACGGGCTACAACCGCGACTACACGGGCCTGTCGCACGATGATGCCCGTGCGTCTCTGGAGAGCATCGGCAAGCTGGCCGCCAGGCATCGGGTCAACATTCTCATCGGCTCGCCCGTTTTCCGCCGCGGGCGCTGGCAGAACTGCCTCGTGGTGTTCGACCGGCGCGGGCGTGTCGTCCACTGCTACGCGAAGTGCCAGCTTACGGAGCGAGACCGGCGGTTCTTCACTCCGGGAAACTCCGTCGCGCTGTTCAAGCTCGATGGAATCCCCTGCACCGCCATCATCTGCCACGAACGGCGTTACCCGGAGCTGGTGCGGCTCGCGGTGATGGCTGGCGCGCGCATCGTCTTCCATCCGAATGCGGGGTTGGACTCGCTGGCCGCCTCGCGCCGCAAACGGGGCGGACGCGATGGCGTTGCAGTGCGGGCGTTCGAGAACGCCGTGTTCTATGTCTTCGCAAACTCCGTCGGCCCGCAGGGGAACGAGCTGTGGTCCGCAGGCGACTCGAAGATTGTCGCACCGGACAACCGCGTGCTGGCCATCGCGAACAATCGGGACGAAGCCATCATCACCGCCGACCTCGACTTAGCGCAGGCCACCGGCAAATATGCCGACGACAGCCTCGCTCACCCGCGATTCCTGAAGGCCGACTGGCAGCGGATGCTCCGCAAGGTGCGGGCGCAGGCGAAGGGCAACTGTTCACTCGAATGAAACCTTCCGGTTCCGTAGGAGACGACGTGAGGAGTCTCGCTTGTTTCGGAAGAGAAGTCAGAGACTCCTCACGTCGTCTCCTACGAAGCGGGGCAGCCGCAGTCGTCTTGCTCCTCGCCGCGCTCACGGTTCAAGCCGCCGAACTCCCGCCCTTCACCGCCGGCAAGAGCATTGTCTCGTTCACCGCGCTGCCACAGCAGGCCGAGCCTGACGAGGTGAAGTGGCGGTTGCACTCGGCGGAGAATCCCGGTGCGCTCGACCTCGCGAAGGAAAAGTTCCAGCTCATCGTCCCGGCGACCTACCAGCACGCGGACAAGTGGGGAGTGTTCATCTGGATTTCGCCCGGCGACACGCCGGCCATCCCGGCGGAATGGGAGCCGGTGCTCGCAGCGCGCAGGCTGCTCTTCGTCGGCGCATTCAAGTCCGGCAACCCGCGCAGCATCTTCGACCGCGTGCGCCTCGCCGTGGCGGCGAACACCGCGATGCGCGAACGGTTCAACGTGGACGGCCGCCGCGTGTATGTCAGCGGCCACTCGGGCGGCGGACGCGTGGCCAGCATGGTGGGCGTGGCCTTCGCAGACATGTTCAGCGGAACGATGCCGTTCATGGGCGTGAACTTCTACGAAGACATCCCGGCGGGCGACGGCAGGACGGTTTACGGCGCGAACTTCATCCCGGACGACGAGGTGCTGGCCATCGCCAAGAAGTTCTGCCGCTACGCGCTGATGACAGGCGAGAAGGATTTCAACCGCGCCGGGACGAAGACCGTTTTCGAGCAGGGCTTCAAGAAGGAAGGCTTCGCCAGCGTGACCTATCTCGAAGCGCCCGGCGTCGCGCACAACCTTCCGCCCGCGAAATGGCTGGAGCAAGGGCTGGAGTTCCTCGATGCCGGCAAGGGGACGAAACCGCCCGGGGCGAAGTAGCGTCGCCCTTCCAGCCCCGCTCGACCGCGCTCAAACCGTCTCGTAGCTCCACGGCTTGCGCTGCTCGCGGGCGAGCCAGCCGTTGGCTTCCTGATCGCCGACGAACTGCTCCTGCGCCGGATTCCACCTGAGCGGACGGCCCAGACGCATCGCGATGATCCCGAGGTGGCAGACGCTCACGGAGCGATGGCCGATTTCCACGTCGCAGATGGGCTGCTGCCGGGAGCGCACGCAGTCGAAAAAGTTCCGCATGTGATTGTCGCTCGCGTAGAGCCGCTTCGCGCTGGAAGGCAACGGCGTGGTGAGAAGGTCGGGATGGCTCGCCTCAATCTTGCCACGTGACACGAAGATCCAGCCATCCGCACCCTCGAAGCGCACGCCGTGCTGCTGCGCGGTCTTGTCGGTGACGGAGCCGTTCCAACCGTTGCCGTGCGTGCTGCGCGTGAGCTGTGTCACGCCGTTGGCGTAGGTGTAGGCCACGGCGTATTCGCTCGCCGCTGTGAAACCGCCGGGAATCATCGGCACCAGCGGCTGACCTTCGATGCGCACCGGCCCGCTGCGCTCAAACCCAGCGCCCCAGAGCGCGATGTCGTTGTGATGCGCGCCCCAGTCCGTCATCGTGCCGCTGGAGTAGTCCCAGAAGTAACGGAACGTCACATGGCACTTCTCCTTCACGTAGTCCGTCTTCGGGACCTGGCCCTGCCACATGTCCCAGTCAAGGCCGGCGGGCACGGGCGCCTTCTCGAACGGGCCCTCGCGCCGGCCATGCGGCAGCCAGACGTTGACGTGCTTTAGCCTGCCGAGGCGTCCGTTGCGCACCAGCTCGCACGCGAGCCGGAAATTCTTGTCACTGCGCTGCTGGCTGCCCGTCTGGAGAATGCGCTTCGACTCGCGCACGGCCTTCACGAGCCGGCAGCCTTCATCAATCGTCAGCGTCAGCGGTTTCTCGCTGTAAACGTCCTTGCCCGCACGGAGCGCCGCGAGATTGATCAGCGTGTGCCAGTGGTCCGGCGTGCCGTTGACGATGAGGTTAATGTCGTCGCGCTCCAGCAGCTTGCGGAAATCCTTGAAGAGCTTCGCCTCCGGCCAGGCCTTCTGGGCCTGCGCGAGGTTGGCATCATCCACGTCGCACACGGCCAGCATCTGGCCGAGCGCCGCCGCCTCACGCGCCACGCCGCGACCGCGACCGCCGCAACCGATGAGCGCGACGCCGGGCTTGTCGTTGGGGCCGGGCGGTCTGGTGGCGGCCCGGGCCGACTCTTCGAGAAACCACTGCGGCAGCGTGGTCGCAGCGGTGACTGCGGCGGTGGTTTGGAGAAAGTGACGGCGTGAGTTCAGGATTTGCATGGTGCGAACGAGTTGTGGGCCCGCACGCATTAACCAGCAAGCACGGCGGGGAACCAAGCGGAAATTGCACCAGTAGTCGCAGCCTTCAGGCTGCGCGTGCGGATTCGCAACCTGAAGGTTGCGACTACGGCTACTTCTTCACACCCTGCATGATGATGGATTCGAAGACGTTCACCTCGTCACCCACGATCTTCTGGTGCGACTCGATGCCGGTGAGGTTCGGGTCGTCGCTCTGCATCGGCTGCCAGCGCTGGATGTCCGTGAAGCCGGCGGTGCGCAGGGCGAGTTCCAGCGTCTCGGCGTCGTAGATGAAGAAGTGGCCGAAATCCCAGTAGAAGTTGTTGATCACGAAGCCGGGGCGGTAGCCGACTGCGTGCGGGATGTGCTTGTCGGTGGAGAGCTTGAGGTATTGCTCCTTGATCGGCGTGCGTGGAGGGTCAAGCAGGCTGGTGATGCTGGCGAGGTTCGGCGTGGAGATGCGGATCTTCGCGCCGGGCTTGAGGATGCGGTGTGCCTCCTTGAGCATGGTCTGGCCGTCGGGCCACCAGATGTGCTCGATCATGTGCTCGCTGAACACGTAGTCGAACGAAGCATCAGCCATGGGGAACCGCCTGGTGGCGTCGAGATAAAGCTGGCCGGGCTGGCGGGTGTAGGGGTTGAAATCCACGTTCAACCAGCCGTCGAGCATGTTGTAGCCCGCGCCGATCTGGAGCTTCCGCACCGGGTGCGTTTCCAGATACTCGCGAATGTCGCCGCTCCGCCCGATGCACCAGAGCGCGCGCTTCACATCGAAGGGAACTTGCCGGAAGGCCTTCACGAGTCCGACGAGGACGAAGGATTGTTTGAGGAGGTCGCGCATTGGGGTGAATCCTTGGGATTGGGCCGGGGCGCGTAAAGCAAATTTCAGCCCGGCGGGACGGGTTCAGGCGGACCCATGACGTTTCGCCTCCCGGCAGATCAGCAGGCTTGTGAGGAACGCCCAGCCCAGTGCGAGGCCGAACAACCCCAGCCCGGCCAGCCCGATGAGCAGGAACTTCAGATAGCCCGGCGGCAGCGCGCCGTCGTTGTCGTAGATGACGAGGATGGGCAGCTTCCCGACGCGCGACCACTCCGCGAGAAACCACCCGCCCCACGCCAGCGAAAGCAGCAGGCCACCCGCCGTCAGCGCCAGTTGCAGCGCGCCCGACACCCGCCAGCCAGCGAGCCACGAGCCGCTGCCGGGGACGGCCAGGTTGCTCCAGAGGCACGCCCTCGCCCGGGCGCGGTCGATGGGCAGCTTGGGCGGGACGTTCATGGCGAACTTCAGGAACGCTGGCTCAACTCAGCGAGTTTCGCGATGCCGACACCGCTGCCCAGCAGCTCGGCGGCGAGCAGCCAGCCTTCGCTCATGGACTTGGTCCGGCCCGCGAGGAAAAGGGCCGCGCCTGCGTTGAGCAGCACGGCATCGCGCCGGGGACCTTGCTCACGACCCGCGAGCAGCCGCCGGACAATCTCCGCGTTTGCCATGCGGTCGCCTCCTTCCAAGTCCGCGAGCATGGCGGGCTGCACCGGAAAATCCTGCGGCGAAAGCTTCGACACGGAGAAGCCCCGGTCGTGGTAGAACTCCGCGACGGTCGTCTCGCCCAGCGTGGACAGTTCGTCGAGAAACGCCGTGGTCTCCGAACCTTGAACTTGAAACTTGGAACCCGGAACCTCGCCACACACCACCATCCCGCGCCGGACGCCGAGGCTTTGCAGCACCTTCGCCATCGGCTCGCAGAGTTCAGGACGCGGCACGCCAACGAGCTGGGCGGTGGGCCGCGCCGGGTTCAACAGCGGGCCGAGGAAATTGAAGATGGTTCGCTGTCCGCGCTCGGCGCAGAGCCTGCGGGCGGGGCCGATGTGCTTGAAAGCCGGGTGAAACTTGGGGGCGAAAAGGAAGGCGAACTGTTTATCCCGAAGCGAAGCTGCCGCCTGTTCAGGCGTCAGCTCGACGGGAATGCCCAGCGCATCGAGCACGTCGGCGCTGCCCGACTGCGAGGTGATGGCGCGGTTGCCGTGCTTGGCAACGGTGACACCTGCCGCCGCGCAGAGGAGCGCGACGGTGGTGGAGATGTTGAACGTGTTGAGGCGGTCGCCCCCGGTGCCGCAGACGTCGAGGATCTCACGGGCGCGCGTCGCCGCATCAAGCGGCACCGGAATGGACCGCTCGCGCAGCTCGCGCGCGAAGGCGGCGATTTCGTCCGTGGTCTCGCCCTTCTTCGCCAGCGCGGTGAGGAAGGCGGCCTTGGTCTCGGCGGGGACCGCCTCGTCCACAAGCGCGGCAACGGCGGACGTCACCTGCTCCGGGCCGAGCGGGCTCCCGACGGTGAGCTGCTGGGTAAAGTTGTCGAGCACGACGCAAGTGTAGGTGGAACAGCGGTGGTTCAAAGTCGAAAGTCCCACGGTGAGATCGGGGTTGAGCGGAGAAGTGCAATCCGACCTCATCTGTGTGGGCCGCCAAGTTGTGTGCAATCCGTGGTCGGCGAACGGCATCTTCTCGGCGGACTTCCGGTCGGCGCGAATGGAGCAGCTTGTGGAGATTCGCGCGCCAGATTTGGAGCGGATGCGTCAGGCAAGGATGTAACGGCCTGACTTCTTGGTGCCGATGCGCTTGACGAGACCCGCCTTCATGAGCGGACGCAGCAAGTCCAGCGCGCCCTGCTTGGACACGCCCAGGCCATCCCAGATTTCGCTCGGGGCCAGGCTCCGATGGTCACGGAGCAACTGCAAGAGTTGCTCCTGCTTCGGGCGCAGCACTAGCTTCTCCTGGCCGGGCTGCGCCGAGAACTTTTGCACCCGCGTCCAGACCCGCTCCAGCGTCATGAGCAAGCCCTCCGCCGCGTATTCCAGCCACCCGGACAAGTCCTCACCTTCCCGCCGCACGGCGTCGAGCGCGGCGTAATAGCGCGGGCGGTCCTCCCAGTAGAACTCATCCACGGAGAAGATGTGATGCGAGTCGAAGCCGCGCCGATACAGCTCCCAGAGCGCCAGCACCCGGCCCGTGCGGCCATTGCCGTCCGCAAATGGGTGAATCGCCTCGAACCGGTAATGCAGAATTGCGGAACTCAGCACCGGCGACAGCTTGGCCGCCTCCTTGTTCCACCACGTCAGCAGCTCGAACATCAGGCCGGACACGTCCTCCTGATTCGGCGGCACGTAACGCCCCACGCGCACGGCGATGGTGCGGTAACGCCCGGCGCTCCCCTGGTCCATGACCTCGCCGGCGATGATCTTGTGAAGCCGGAGGATTTCCTCATGCGTGACGGGACTCTTGGCCGCGTTCTTCTCCACGAAGCGCAACGCGGCGAAGTAGTTCACCACCTCGCGCCTGGCGCGGTCGGCGACGGCGGGCACCTCCCGGCCTTCCTCGACGGCGCGGACCTGTTCCAGTGTCAGCGGGTTGCCCTCGATGGCGGTGGAGGAGTGCGTGTTGCGGGAGCGCGAATCCTTCTGCAAGGCCGGAATCCACCGCACCTGCACGGTCGCGGCCAGGATGCGTTCGCGGAGGGCGGCAATCTGCTCCACCCGCGACAGCAGGGCCGGCGTGATGGTGAACTGCGGCTGGTAGCTCACGCGGGGAACGTGAGAGTAAGTCCAGTGTAAGTCAAGTTATTGGTCAAGCCACGAAGGCGCACGGGCCTCAAGCTCGCCACGCTCGACGCGAAGCCCTGTATTCTACTCCTGGAAACCGCTGCTCCATTCAGGTTTTCTTCCAGCCAACATATCCGCTCCACACTGCGCCCTGCACTTCATTTACAAGGATAGGGCCGTGGTCTCGGAGGTGCGCCTCACCGACTTCCCAAAACCAACAGCGCAGCCCGTTCGTCATGAAGCCGAACGGCGCGAAGGACTGCCGGGCGGCGATGATCTCGATATATTGCCGAAGTTGTTCTTCGCCCTCGCGCGGATTCCGGCTGCACCGCTTGGCTTCAACGACGGTGAGGACATCCTGCTCAGGACGAAAGAGGCAAAAGTCAGTGAAGCCCTGCCACGGGGTCGGGTCGTAGCCTTCCACGGGGATTTCGAAGCCAACCTGCGTGCGGTCGGAGAGCTTCCAACCGGCAGCGAGCAACTGCTGGTTGATCAGCACTGCGCGAGTTTGTGCTTCGTTCAGTTCCATTTCCGGATCAGACCGCCCATCCAAGCGGCCCGCACATAGACCAACTGCGCTGCTTTGCGGGACGCCAAGCATCTGTGCTTGGTATCGTAACGGAGAAGGACGGGCAAGCACTCACGGCGCGATGAAGGCAAAAGGCGCTTGTGGTCTGCCAAGCATCTCGCGACGAACGCGCTGTCAGCCGCCGGAGCGATGCCAGCAGTGCTCGCGGAGAAGGCTGGCGGTGCAATGGTCGTGCTCGAAAGATTCAGGAGGCTGAGTCGTTGCGTCCGGCAGTGCGCAGCGCAGCGGAGTGGTGAAGGCGGAACGTCTCCGCCCGGCGACGGTCACGAGGCCCTGGGAGTGACGGTCGCAATTTCCCGCCGTGACGAGTCGAGCTGATGAGCCGGAGAGTGTCCGCAGGAGCCTCGGAGGAGAATCTGCGCGGACTGGTCGCGGCATTCCCTTCAATTTCTATTAGTTGACACATTGCAATCCTTAGTTTATTCCCACCCTGTGGTTTACAATACAGATACTGTGTTTCTTTTCCTTAACATCACTGGCGAACTGGCCAAACTGGTCGGCAAGTGTGACGAGGGCACGAGGGTTTACCGCGCAGAAGGCAGTTACGGTGAGTGCGGTGAGTGGTATGAGCAGCTCCTCGAACTCACCGACGATTCCTTCGTCTCCCCGGGTGGCGTCTCCATGTTCGTGCCCGTCTCCAGGGCGGCGGTCCACAAGCGCCTGAAAGAGGGCCGGCTTACCGCTTTGTGCTTCCATGTGGTTCACCGGGAAAAGACATTCTTCGGCACGACCCGCAAGGCCAAGGCACGGCCATACGTTTTCATCCCCGTCAGCGAATGCAAAGCGTGGGCGAACGAGTTGCAAGAGCGCTTCGGCGACCGGG
>Ga0172379_10008167_pt1 | contig 13280 bp, 12 predicted proteins | sample GrowelOW334metaG_FD_119756 | JGI IMG/M metagenome (GOLD analysis project Ga0172379, IMG submission 119756) | Groundwater microbial communities from an aquifer near a municipal landfill in Southern Ontario, Canada - Groundwater well OW334 metaG | ecosystem: Environmental > Aquatic > Deep... | reverse complement strand
CCCGGCTTGCCCAGAAGAATATTGGTAGTGATTAGAGGATAGGAATTGCCCTTTTCGCTTTTGAGAGTGATCTTGCTTGTTGCCACAATGTTTTTTATCATTGGACGTTTGAGAGCCTCCCTTGCAATAAGAGACATATCGTAGGCGCTCGTAAAATGATTTTGAGTATCAACACCGGAGACATTACTGAAATGAGTATTGGCAAGACCAAGAGACTGAGCTTTAAGATTCATTTGTTCGATAAATTTTTGGTAACCGCCGGGGTAATTTTCGGCCAGAGTGACGGCCGCATCATTGCCCGAAGGAATCAGCAGAGCAAAGAGCATATCTTCAACAGAAAAAAGATCGCCACTAAGTAGCTCGGCCTTGGCTCCGATGGAAAGATCTCCGTTTTTTACTTCTACTTCTGTCCCCAAATCGTAATTATCCAAAGAGACAAGAGCCGTCATGATTTTGGTAAGTGAGGCAGGACGCAGTCTATGATGAGGATTTTTGGCTAGGAGAGTGGTACTGCTTTCCAGATCGATGATGTAGATAGCTTTGGCAGAAAGAGTCGGAGCGGAAATTGGCTCCGGTTTGGGAAGCAGTGGAGCGGAGGTGTAAGCCGCTTTGACGGACGGGGGCAGGTGTGGCTGAGAAACAAGAGGGGTGGAAATGGAAAAACCAAGAACCATTGATCCCAAGATTACGCCGGCGACCCAGTGAAGCGGGCGAAAAAGGTGGGCAGGTAGACTGATTTGTTTCATGGCTTTTCTGCCGGTTTGAGATCGATCCTTTCCATGTCGCGCGGGAACATGCAAGCTTCGCGGATATTGCTTAATCCAAGAATCTGCATGGTAAGGCGCTCAAGACCGAGAGCAAAGCCGCCTTCGGGAGGAACACCGTATTTGAAGGCTTCAAGAAAGAGAGTAATCTTTGAAGGATCCATGTGCCATTCCTTGACTTGATCCTGGAGCTGGTTGTAGTCGCTGACCCGGCGACCACCGGATGACCATTCGATTCCGCGACAGACAAGATCGACTCCCTCGTTGAATTCCGGATTTTCCGGATTGGGGTAGACATAAAAAGGTTTTTTCTTGGTGGGGTAACCATAAACAAAGACCAGATCCGAGCCGGTTTCTTCTTTGATAAGACGGCAGATATCTTTTTCATCTTCCGGATTGAGATCTTTTTCGCCCCTGGGATCGCGACCTGTCTTGTCGAAGATTTTTTGCTGGGCTTCGGTGAGACTCAGGATCGGAGTTTTTTCGATGGTGGCGGGAATCGCGGCAGAAAAAAGCGATAGTTCTCCGGCGCACTTGGATTGGACTTCGTTGAGAATGTATTTAACACATTTTTCTTCCATGTCGATGATGTCGCGGAAAGAATCGATAAAGGCCATCTCGGCATCAAGAGAAACTATTTCGGTGAGATGACGGGTGGTGACTGAGGGCTCGGCGCGGAAAACTTTGTTTACCGAAAAGACTCTTTCGAAGGCGCTCATGGCGATTTGTTTGTAGAGCTGAGGACTCTGGGAAAGGTAGGCTTTGCGATCGAAATAATCGACTTCAAACACCTCGGAACCGCCTTCGGCTATTTCCGGAACTATGGCGGGGGCTTGGAATTCGAGAAAGCCGTTGTTTTGGAGAAACTTGCGGAAGGATTCGACAATAACGGATTGGACTTTGAAAATGGCTTGGACTTTGGGGTGGCGCAGAGAAAGAGAGCGATTGTCCAAAAGAGTGGGGAGCTCGAGATCGAGATCTTCTTTGGTGATATCAAAAGGAATGGTGGCCGCCTTGGCCAAGACGGAATATTCCTGAACGTCGACTTCGATCTTGCCTGTCTCTAGAGAAGGATTGAATGATTTTTCGTTTCTGGCTTTGACGGTACCGGTGATGGTGATGGCATCTTGAATACCAAGATCTGACATTTTCTGAAAACCAACCAGTTGAATTTTGCCGGACAGGTCTCTCAAGTCGATAAAGGTGAGCTTGCCAAAATCACGTTTGTTATCGACCCAGCCTTTGAGGGTAATTGATTGACCAACTTTGTCGAGAGTGTCTTTGATAAATGTTCTTTCCATGAATCTGATTGTAGCAGGAGAGATCAGGAGGTGGTAATCGGAAAAATTTGTGTGGATTCCCGCCTTCGCGGGAATGACAAAGTTGGGTGGGTGGTGGTGTGAGGTGGTGTGAGATTGCCACGCGCGTACGCTCGCAATGACGGGGATGCAATGACAGTGATGCTTAGGTATAATAAGCGATAAACCGATTGCACCTTAAAGGAGGTAATGATGATCGCCTTGATTCAGGTTGTTTCCAATGGCACTGTACGGATCTTTGAGGCACCATTTGTTTTGCCGCATGATGCAAAATTACCCAAACCGGGAAATTACTCCGTGACTGTCAAAAACATGTCCGACAAGCCAATCACTGTCCAGATTGGTAGTATTAAGGCTGAAACCCTGGCTCCCCAGAATGAATTGTCGAGAGAGTACGCCATTGAGGATTATGAGTCTGTTCAAGTAAGGGTTATCTGTGATAGCTTGAACTGGCTGGGCATTATCCGACCCAGTAACGGAAGGTCGTTGTCGGTCAACTATATTTATCTCTACTAAATGCTTACAACCCTCCGACGGAGGGTTTTTTTGTGTAGATTCCTGGTCACTGTGGATTAATTTATATAGATTCCCGCCTTCGCGGGAATGACAATGAAGGGGGAAGGAGGGAATGACAGGGGGGAAGATGAGAGTGTATGGGATTGCCGCGCGAGTACGCTCACAATGACGAGGGGTGCGCAATGACAATGGTATTTATTGAGATTGATTCCCGCCTACGCGGGAATGACAAAGGAGGAAGCGGAAATGACAATGGTGATTATTTTTCTTCCGTAAGTTTCCGGATCTCTGTTCTGGCCTTGGCGGTTTTGACAAACCTGAGCCAATCACGATTGGGTTTCTTTTTATTTTTTGTTTTTTGAATCTCGACCACGTCACCGCTTTTTAGAATTGCATTTAACGGCATTATCTTGCCATTTATTTTAGCGGTATGAATGTATTGACCCAGATCGGAATGAACAGAAAAAGCATAGTCGACAGGAGTGGAGTTTTCGGGTAGGTCGTAAACATCACCCTTGGGTGAAAAGACGTAAATATGATGCGCCAAAGCATCCAGCTTGTATTGATCCAGACTATCTTTATTGCTTACGGCATTCTGCCAGAGAGCAAGCTGTTTGACCCAGGAAATCTTATTATCAATTTTGAAGGCGGTACCTTTGGCCAATTTTTCTCCTGAAGCGCCATGGCTTTTTGCCTCGGAATAAGCAAAGTGGGCGGCGGCTCCAAATTCGGCTTGACGATGCATTTCTTCCGAGCGGATTTGAATCTCGACTATATTACCTTTGTTGTCAAAGACTTTGGTATGAATAGAACGGTAGCCGTTTGGTTTGGGCTGAGCGATGAAATCGGAGATCCCCAGAGACGGAGCCGGTTTCCAGTACTGGTGAATAGTACCAAGGGCAGAGTAGCAGGAAGAGGTGTCTACGGTGATGACTCTAATGGCCATAAGATCGTGGATCAAGTTGATGTCGCGATTTATTTCCGGACGCAGAAGTTTTTTGTACAAACTGTACTTGCGTTTCGGGCGGCCTTCTACTTTGGCTTTGAGACCGTGTTTGACCAATTGATAGCGAATTTTCTGGATAATGCCGGAAACGTTTTGCTCTGAATATTTGAAGTGAGGCCGAGCCACTTTCATAACCCATTGGTATTCACGCGGATAGATGTAGGGAAAGGCAAGATCCTCAAGTTCTCCTTTGAGTTTGCCCATACCCAGCCTCTCGGCCAGGGGAGCGTATATTTCCATAGTCTCCAGGGCAATCCTTTTTTGTTTGGCTAGTGCTACTCCTTCCAGCGTTGCCACATTGTGGAGACGATCGGCCAAACGAATAAGGACTACTCTTAGGTCGCTTGCGAGTGCAACAAACATTTTTCTTAGATTTTCCAAAAACTCGGTATCCTGACTGCCTCTGAGCTGAACCTTGCCCACACGAGTAACTCCGTCAACCAGCCGGGCTACTTCCAAACCAAACTCTTTTTCCACCTCGGAAATGGTGACACCCGATTCGTCCGGGGTGTCGTGGAGAAGAGAGGCTTCGATACTGGCTTGGTCGATGCCCCAAGACGCAAGGGTATTGGCTACATAAAGAGAGTGACTGATGTAGGGCTCCCCTGTCTGGCGAACCTGGCCGTGGTGTTTTTTGGCGGCGAAAGTAAAGGCGCGAATGAGTCTCTCTTCATCGAGATTGGGTATTTTTTCTTTCGAGGTAGATAGTAGCTCGTCTAGGTTGATGCTCATCTTTTGTATATTTTATAGCCAGAACTGGATTCCCGCCTGCGCGGGAATGACAATGATGGAGTGGAGTGAGATTGCTTTGGCTCGAGTACGAGACGCGCAATGACATTGGGATGCTGGTGAGGAAGAAGAAGGGGAAGATTTGTATAGATTCCCGATCAGGTCGGGAATGACAAGGTTAAGGTGAGGCGTGATAAAATTTATGCGTGTATAAGAGATTTTTGACACTAGATGAAACAGCCCTGCTCCCTGCTGAGCTAAAAAGCGTAATGAATGAATATGCCAAAGCCGGGTTTGAGATCTATCTTGTCGGTGGAGGAGTGAGGTCTCTTCTGGTTGGAAATGTACCGGAAAACTGTGACTTGACCACAAATGCTACACCGGAACAGAGTCTTAATATACTAAAAAAGAGAAACCCGTTTTATAACAATGATTTCGGCACCGTGTCGATCAATGTGGTTGTCGGGGGGAAAGAGGAACTGTATGAAATAACCACGTATAGATCGGAAAAAGAGTATTCGGACTTCCGCCGACCCGATGAGGTAGTGTGGGGGAAGACTTTGGAGGAAGATGTTGTCAGGAGAGATTTTACCGTGAATGCGATCGTAGTAGGGAAGAGAGATGACAAGTACGAAATAATTGATATGGTTGAGGGATTGAAGGACTTTGAGATGGGAGTAATCCGGGCAGTGGGAGAGCCGGAAAAAAGATTTGGCGAGGATGCTTTGAGAATGATGAGAGCGATAAGATTTGCGGCGCGATTGGGATTTAGAATTGAGGAAAAGACGCTTGAGGCGTTGGGCAAACAAGCCCAACTTCTGGAAAAAATAAGCAAGGAAAGAGTAAGAGACGAGCTGTTTCGGATATTGGATACAAATTACCCTGCCGACGGGATCCAACTAATGATATCGACCGGACTGATGGACAACACCATCCCCGAACTTTTGGAAGGAAAAGGGATTGAACAGGGTGGACATCACAGGCTGACGGTATTGGAACACTCGTTGGAGTCATTGCGCAATTGCTCTTCCCCGAATTCTTTGGTGCGCCTCGCCGCCCTAATACATGATATCGGCAAACCAAGAAGCAGGAGATTTAAGTGCCGAAGTTGCAGGAAACTCTACAGAGAAATACATGAAGAAATGTATAAATGTGAGGTCTGCGGCTTTGTGCAACCGGCAAAAAAAATGATTACTTTTTATGGACACGAGGTGGTTGGCGCCAGAATGACCGAGGAGATCGCCAAGAGACTGAGACTAACCAATAAACAGGCGGAAAAACTGGTAACTCTCGTCAGGAGACATATGTTTACTTACCAGCCGGAGATGACCGACGCGGCCATCAGAAGACTGATCCGAAAGATAGGTAAGGAGAATATTTCCGATATGATAATGCTTCGTATCGCCGACAGAAAAGGAAGCGGTAGCAGGACTACCAGCTGGAGATTTATGGAGCTACAAAAGAGAATCGGAGAACAACTGTATGAGCCGATGGAGGTAAAAGACATGGCGATAAATGGTAAGGACGTAATGGAGGTATTGGGTGTACCGCCCGGGCCAATAATCGGGAAAGTACTAAATGCTCTTTTCGAGGAAGTGCTGGAGGATACAAGTAAAAATAACCGTGAATACTTGCTGGAGAGGATCAAACAACCTAAAATAGAAAAATGATAACTGAACCTTTTCTTGAAGATGGAAGAGAGCCTGTTGTAAAGCTATTTCAGGCGTACGACAAACTACTTCAATATGGGATGGAAAAGGATTTAATCTGTACTCAGAAAAGCGGAAAGGAAGGGTATGAAGAGGTAACATTTCCAATTTTCGGATATCGGACAACAAAGACAAACGATAAAACTCTGTGGTTGATTTCCGGAGTACATGGTGAGGAGCCGCCTGGGCCGGAAGCAATAGCCGCAGAAATTGATTTCATTGGGGAGATAAGTAAAAGAATCCCCATGGTAGTGATTCCTTTATGTAACCCTGTTGGCCGATATTTGGGTTGGAGGTATCAGGATGAATATCGAGACCATAACAAGGGCACAAGTGTAGCTGATTCTGAACATCTATTGCTGGATGAAGGAGAACAAAAACCAAGAACAAATAACGCATCAAACCAAACTGCAAAAGCAGTAACCGAATATGTGGTAAGAATGAATTATAAATTTCCTCCACTGCTATCGATTGATTTTCATGAAGACGAAGCTTTGCCGCAATCATATATCTACTCCCAAGGCGAAAGGGGTGTGGATGACCCGGTGGCAAAAACGATTGTGAAGATAATGCAGGACAGTGGAATGACGATACAAATGAGTGGCAATACACGCTTTGGTGAACCGGTAGTTGACGGAGTGGTGTTAGCAAAAATTGACGGATCCGTTGATGAGTTGATAGCAAGTAAGAGAATATTTTACGAAGGAAAAATCACTGATAAACCTGCCGCTACGACAGCGATTGTGGTAGAAACACCAACAATTGGAGTGCCTCTTTCAAAAAGAGTGAACGCCCACAGAAACATTATCAAATCAATTGAAACGCTTTGGCGACTAGTTAGCGGAATGAAATGAGAAAAGAGATAACCGGAGAGTCCTGTTTCGGTGAATATTTGAATGATGGGCGAAGAACAATTGCGGAGTTGTATTGGGAATATGATAGATTGCTGGATTTTGGTTTTGAAAAAGATCTGATTTATACACAGTATATTTTGGATGAGTCAATGAACGGCGGTAGCAGATCGTTTCCGATTTTCTGCTATCGCTCTAAACGGACTAATCTGGGTAGTCTATGGCTAATCTCAGGAACTCATGGAGAGGAACCGGCGGGGCCGGAGGCGATAGCGGCGGAGATTGAGACTCTGGGGCGACTGGGAAAAACAATACCGATCGTAATTATTCCTCTCTGTAATCCGTCAGGAAGATTCCGAGACTGGCGATATGAAAATGAGTATCGAGATGATAGTAAGGGGACGAGTATGACGGATGCGGAACATTGGCTATTGCAGACGGGACAACCGCTCCCCCGCCGAGAAAAGGCTGTGTGTATCGGGGCTGAGGCAATTACGAAGTATGTACTGGAAGGGTGTTTCGTTTTTCCGCCGATAGTAGCAATTGATTTTCATGAAGATACCGGTCTGCCTGAGTCGTATGTCTATTCTCAAAGCCTTTCGGGAGAAAATGATCCCGGGGCAAAACTGATGGTAGAACTGATGAGACAGAGCGGGATGGAGATACAGATGGAGGGAGAAACAAATGTGGGAGAAAAAGTTCACAACGGAATAATCTCGGCGGTGAATGATGGATCGATTACTGAGCTGATGACTGCGCCGAGGGTGTTTTATAAAGGCCAGATATTGGATAAGCCTTTTGCACGATCTGCATATGTGGTGGAGACGCCGGTGTATGGAGTGGCTCTACCGAAACGAGTGGAGACTCACAGGCGGATAATCCGGTCATTGGAGGAGATTTGGAAGTTGGCATAGGGATGAATTTATGTAGATTCCCGCCTTCGCGGGAATGACGATGATTGAGTGGGTGATGTGGGATTGCCGCGTCGAGTACTCCTCGCAATGACACGGTGCGCAATGACAATGGTGGGCAATGACAGGGAGTTAGAGTAAATTTTCTGCTCGTGCCATCTCTAATAAATCAGATAAGTTGTAGTATTTGTCGAGAACAGTGATTCTCTGAAGTGCGCGACAAATGCGATCTGAGCATGCTTCCGAGTGTATGGTGGTGGAGAAACTTTCTTCCAGGGTGATTGATCCATGGATGAGATAGTCTCTGAGAAGTGTTTGGTTTCTTTGACAGGTAATCGGCTCGGTTGACTCAATCATCCTGTCGACAACTCCGGAAATGTTATATGATGATAATCCCTGCAGTTCTGCAGGGATTTTTTCGTCTGTATCGTCCGGATGGTCGAGATAGGCTGACCCAAATAAATCGGCCAGATGTTGGTTGCAATCTCCTTCCTGACCAAAAACATCTCTTAGATCCCCACCGTCTTTCTCGATTGCCACTTATTTGTTTCTGTTAATAATACGATCCCAGACGACCAGGAGAGGGGCGGCGGTGAAGGTGGAGGAATAAGTGCCGGTTACCGTGCCGATAAGAAGCGCCAGAGAAAAGAATCGGGTAGACTCTCCGCCAAGAAGGAACATGGCAAGAAGCATAAAGATAATGGTAAGAGAGTTGTTGAGTGATCTGGTCATGGTTTCGGTAACTGCCTGATTGACGATAGAGACAAAATTCACCGATTTGTTTTTCTTATTAAGCTCCCTGATGCGATCATAAACTACGATAGTATCGTGGACAGAAAATGAAAGAATGGTGAGAACGGCGGTTACAAAAAGCAGATCAACTTCGATATTTAGGAAATGCCCCAGAAGAGAAAAACTCCCCAGAAGTACCGCCGTATCATGGAACATAGCCAGAATGGCGCAAATACCGTACTTCAATTGCTTAAAGGCGAGACTGATATAGGCAAGAAGGAGCAAGGATGCCAGACCAAGAGCGTTTAGGGTTTTTCTCATGGTTTCTTTCCCCAGTGAAGGACCAATGGTTTCGAAATCGGTGAGGGCGATTTGGGGACTTTCTTTTTTTAAAGTATCAACCTGCGCCTGCGCTGTGGGCTGATCGATATTTTTCATTTTCAGAGTCATGGTTTGGTTTAGCCGACTTTCTACAACCGGCGAATAATCTTTGAATATTTCGATTACCTTGTCTTGATCGGCTTGTACTTGAGCAAGAGTCAGTCGAGCGCCACCGGTAAACTCTATACTGAGCTTTAGTCCGAAACGAGCAAGAGAATAGAGCCCCGGAATAATAACCAGAGCAGAGATAAGAAAATAGACCTTGGTATGTTTCATCCAGTTAAGATTCATTTGCTTTGTTTGGTTTTTTCTTTGTAAAAGACTCTAAGAAGGTTTCTGGTGACATAGATGCCGGTAAAAAGAGAGATGACAATTCCTAAAATAAGAGTAAGGGCAAAACCTCTGACCGAGCCGGACGAATTTAGAAATGGCCAGTCCAAAGGATTGAAAAGGATAAGGCCGGTGATGATCGTAGCCGTGTTGGCGTCTTTGATGGAGTCCCACGCCCTACCAAAGGCCAACTCGAGAGCCACTTGCCAGCCCCTACCGGATCTAATCTCTTCTTTGTAGCGCTCGAAAATGAGAATATTGCTATCAACTGCCATACCTACGGAAAGAATAAAGCCGGCGATACCCGGAAGAGAAAGAACTACAGGAATAAGTTTGTAAAGCGCCAGGGTAAACAGTCCATAAAGAACCAGACTGAACGAGGCGATAATTCCCAATCGGCCGTAGTTGCCGATCATGAAAAAGACGACCATAAGAAGACCGATGCCTCCGGCAAGAATGGATTTTCTGATCGAGTCGGCTCCCAGAGTAGCAGGAATATTTTTTTGGCTTAGAACCGAAACGGGAACAGGAAGCGCGCCGGCGTTGAGCTGAATCGAAAGAGCTTTGGCTTCGTCGACGGAAAAATTGCCGGTGATCTGCGCTTGACCCTGGGAAATTTCTTGCTGAACCGTGGGCATGGTGACCGGTTGGTTGTCGAGTAATATTGCGATTGGCTTGCCGATATTTTCCTTGGTGAGCTTTTGGAATTTGTCTTTGCCCGAGTCTTTGAAGGTGATAGAGACAGCCGGAAGACGATTTTCCGTTTCGAAAGTAACCGAGGCGATCTTGAGATCGGCGCCGGAAAGATCTGTTGGCGAAAACCCGGTGAGAGTAGCCGAGTCGGTGGCTGTTGCGCCCGGAGTAAATACCGGTAGAGCAAAAACCAGATTAGCGGTTTTGCCGATGAGGCTTAGCGCCTGCATGGTATCGGTAACTCCGGGAAGCTCGACGATGAGACGATAATCCTCACCTGTGATGGAGGTTTTGACCGATGATTCCGAGACACCAAAAAGATCAACACGGCGTTCTATCGTGGTTTTGAGGGACTCCATCGCGCTTTGACGATTGACCTCCTCTACCGAGCTCATGTCGGCCGTGAGGACTACTTGCAATCCGCCTTTGATATCCAAACCCTGTTTGAGTTCCAACTCATTACCAAGATCCAAATTGCCTATCTTGTATGGAATGAAGGGGCGCTTGAAAGACCCAATTTGAGAAGGTAAAACAAAATAAAGCGAAGACACTACAAGAAGAAAAATAACTATAAGAGCTTGGTGTGGTTTGGAGAGCTTCATAAGAGAGGATTATATCTTCTTTTTGGGTGTTTTTTGAGTGCGGGTAAGCTCTAGGCTGAGCTGATGACTGTCGGGGAAACCAATAACCAGAGTGTTGCCTTGACCCCGGACAACATCAACATTATCACCCGACCTGAGAGAAAGCGATTTGACCAAACCGGAGGGAAGAGTGAGCCCCAGAGAATTGCCGACTTTAAGAATTTTTTGGATTGACATACTCGATCATTTGCTGTTCGTCGCCGATGAGCATGACGCGAGGCTGAAGTAGAACTTTGATAATAAAGGGATCCATATGAGATTTGCGATAATGAAATTCGTCTTCGGTCATGCAGGAATAATTGATTTCCAAATTAAGCATTTTTTCCAGATTTTTTACCAGCAGTGAAATTTGAGGCATGATGGTTTTGCCTACGATCATCAGATCGACATCTTCGGGCAAACGATCGATACTTCTCACCAACTTTTGTGAAATAAAGGCATATTTAACGAAGCCAAGACGACTGCGATTTTTGATGATCAGGCGACCGACGCCGGTGGACTTGGCTACTAAATTGGAGAGCTCGGAAAAAAGCGGATAAACTGACCTGGTAGTGTAATAGAGGCGATTGCCTCGCTTTTCGCTCTGGAGAAGACCAATAGTTTGAAGATGCAGAAGTTCTCGTCTGACGGCGTTGATTTCTTCTTTGGTTTGACGAGTAAGCTCTCTGACATAAAACATGTTCTTGGGTTGGGACAAGAAGATCTTCAGGAGCTTGACCCTGACTTTGGATATGATTAGGTCTGAAAGTTTGGCCATTATTTGGGCAGGCCGAATTAATTTATTGATACGCAACCTTGGCGGCGGAAGGAACCAGCTCTACCCAGATTTGACCGGGAAGGAAGGTGACTTCTTTGCCGGATTTGTCTGAGAATATTGTCCTCACGTTTTGCTTGGCCTTTTTCCAGGTAATTTCCTGAGCCACTCCGCCTTGGAATAGAAGACCTTTGCCACTTGAGACTACGTCGTAGAACATGTGTTTGTGTTCATCGAGAGGCCCTTCTTCTTTGACAAACTGGATGATGACAGCCGAGGCTTTGAGCTGACTGTTGGCATCAAGATCCATGTGTGGCTGACCACCTTGATTTCTGAGATAGACTTTGCCGGTGGCATCGTATTTCCATTCGACGGTGAAGTCGTTGTAGTTGGCCCAGAAGTCAAACCTAACTGTGTTGGCTGGAGTGCCCTGAGACTGAAGGTTGGAATCAAAGCTCCAAGGCTTAAAACCACTAACCCAGGCAGTGCCATCTGCCATCTTTGAGGCGAAGCCACGCTTCTCGGCTTCTCTCCAGGCGGCGGGAAGGGAACCGACCATGGTGTGCTCGGTGGCCAGTTGTTTGTCTGCGCCGAGACGATTGTAGTCTCTGAGCATTACCGGATAGCCGATGTCGGAAATGGTATCGAAGTCGTTGCCTCTGGGTTTGCGCCAGCCTAGCTTGGCCAGCTCTTCTATGGCCCAGGCTTTGCGGTTTGAGGTACACAGTCCACTGCCTTCGTCACGGCTGCAGTTGCCTCCGCCGACGTGCATATATATAGGAGTGTTGTATTCGGCGGCGAGATTGACAAAATAAATGCGAGCGCTTCTGACCGGGGCGACTCTGGCTACGTCTTGCTGAGCACCGCAGTAGAAGACTCCCATAAAACGAGTAATTCCACCTTCCGCAACCGCCTCATAGACAATGTCGGCGAGGGAAAGACCCGATTGAGGACGAGCGTCGAGGTGATTTTCGATCATGGTGAGAATAGGGCGGCGGGTTTGCCAAAGATCTTTTTCCGATTTGGAGTATAGAGCACCGTTGAGCGGACAGACCTCTGTCTTGGGCTCGTTGGCAAACTGTTTGAAGCTACCTGATTTGGAGGTGTCTTCTTCTTGGGTCGTGGATCCCGGCGAAAGGAGTCCTGAAGGTGACGGAGTAAGAGCATAGGAAATGCCGGCAGAAGAAATGAAGCAGATAATAAGTCCGGCGATTATCGTGGGTGAAAGTTTCATAATGAAATTTATTTTATTGCTTGTTTGATAACATCTTGCTCCTCTTTGGAGAGAATAGTGTTGCCTAGGGACTTGCCCCCTTCGATCTTCTTAGCATACAGCCGGGTATTTTCCCGACTATGTAATGAGCTTATCACAAACCCATCGCCTTTTTCATCGAGGAGACTGAGGGAAAAACTTTGGTCACCACCTGTGTCGGTAAAGGGATTGAAGCGAAGAAAACCAAATTTTTGGAAATGTTTCTTGCCCTCGTCTGCTTCGATGGCTACTCTTTCCGATAGTTTTTGTAGATCATCTGCATTTTGACCGGTGGCGGAGATGAGGTGATTGAGAGCCGAGATGAGATCTTTCTTCGATACATCCGCGGTAAGGCGACGATAGTGAAGCAGAGACTTGGCCAGAAGAACGGTAATGATGATAAGCCAGATGGCAAAACCGACTGCGATGTAATATATGGGTAACATAACAAATTAATTATACAATTGCAGTATGCCAAAAAACAGAAAGACTCTAAAAGAGAAGATAAAGAGCAGTAAGAGACACGAACAAAGTGCCTTTCGAGTGAAGGAAGAGTGGCTGATGACAAAGACGAAAAATAGCCACGCATCCGCCGATTCTGCTGTTTCAGGCACAAAGTTTTTGAAGCAGGACTTGACAAAGACATTTGTGCTTACTATGCTTGTGCTAGCCTTGGAATTAGCTTTATGGCT
>Ga0172379_10008166_pt1 | contig 13281 bp, 10 predicted proteins | sample GrowelOW334metaG_FD_119756 | JGI IMG/M metagenome (GOLD analysis project Ga0172379, IMG submission 119756) | Groundwater microbial communities from an aquifer near a municipal landfill in Southern Ontario, Canada - Groundwater well OW334 metaG | ecosystem: Environmental > Aquatic > Deep... | reverse complement strand
CCCGCCTCGTCTCCGAACGGCACATCCGCATGCCAAATCCCAAAAGATATGAGACATACGGAACAAATTAAAATTAGTACAGATATGAAAGATTTCATTTTATTATTGTATTGTTCAATGGATTCTTCCGTACTGAAAATATTCGCCGCAAAACCATTCAAACTGCTTAAATGATTTCTCCGCTCCAAAGTTTCTCGAGGAAGTTCTTCCATGGCAATATTTGTATTCCGTCCTGTGTTTTTCTCGGAATTGATTCAAGGCATACGGCTATTGACTTTTTCACTTTGTAATCCTCGCGCAGGGCGCGAATATGTCGGAGATCTCCATCATGGACACCCCCCCCCTTCACTTCAATAACAGTCTCCATGTTTCCCAGAACAAAATCCACTTCATATCCTGAAGCAGTTCTCCAGTAGCTTATATCCATATCCGGCTTGGCATATGCTTTCCACGCCTTCAATTCCATAAGGATGTAATGCTCAAAAGACTTTCCGAATTCCGGAGTGCCAATCTTGGGAGCGCGTCTGGAAAGAAAATTAGATACCCCTACATCAAAGAGATAAAACTTTTCAGTTTCTATTATTCTGCGGAGTTTTGATTTTTTCCATGGCTGAAGCCTGAATCCCAGAAGAGTGTCCTCAAGCATCTGAAAATATCCCCGAACTGTTTTTGCACTGACACCCGCTTCCCTCGCGACATTTGTATAATTCAGCAATTCACCGCTTGTAACAGCGGCAACACGAAGAAATTTGGAGAAAGAAGGAATATTCTGAATTCTCGCCTCATTGGAAATTTCCTCCTTTAAGTAGTCTCCCACGTATGCGCGAAGCTCAGGAAGCGGATCCTCGGCAAGATAGTGAGGGGGAAGCAGACCAGAAACCATGACTGACTCGATGTCGAATCCAGATGTTTCCTGCAACGTAAGCGGTTCCATTGTGAACCTCCAGGCTCTTCCTCCAAGAAGATTGGCATGACTCCTGTAAAGTTTTCTCGGACTTGATCCTGTCAGAATAAAGGACAGTCTGCTGTTTTCAATAAGCCAGTGTATTTCATTTAATATGTCCGGAATCATCTGAACTTCATCTATTACTATTGTTCCGGAACCTGAAGCATAGCGTTCTCTGATTAAAGACGGTCGCATGGCATATTCCGAGAACACATCAGACTTCAGGAAATCTATCTTAACCGAATCGGGATAATTTTGACTGAGCCAGTATGATTTTCCTGTTTTTCTCGGTCCCCACAAAAATGCGGACTTGCCTTGCGGCAAGTTAATCGAAAGTTTTCTGCTGATAATAGTCTTCATACTTGTAATATATCATGATATAATTACTATTCAAACAATATTGTCATAGCAAGGCTTATATCTTAATTCTTGTCCGTGGCTAACTCCCGAACTTCTGCCATCTGTTCACGGTCCACCGACCTCGTCTTGTCCCTCCAAATTCGAAGTCGGATGTTCGATGTTGTTGTTCACCGATTCCGACCTCAGATTACCGACATTGTTCTCCGCGCCCTTGCGTCACTGCGCGAAAATCCGCCATTGCTGTCTTGCTTAAAACCTAAAACTGATTCTCATAAATCCGATGCACTTTTTCTATATTTATCTTTGGAAGAATTTTTTTATTTTTCCCACAGTATATTCAATTTGCGATTTTTTAAGTTCCGGATACATCGGAAGCGACAATATTTCCGACTGGTATTTATAGGCCAAAGGAAAGTCCTTTTTATCATGATTCAAGTATTTATATGCCTCAAGAAACGGTAAAGCCTTCGGATAATGAATCATCGTTTGAATACCGTTTGAAGAAAGGAACTCCCTGAGTTCATTTCTTTTCTCAGTTCTTATCGCATAAACATGGAAAACATGAGAACATTCATCTCTCACTACTGGTATTTCAATATCCCCTATCCCTTCGATCATGGAATTATAAATCATCGCATTTTCATATCTCTTCCTGTTCCATTCATGAATATAAGGAAGTTTTGCGAGAAGTATTGAAGCTTGCATGCCGTCCATCCTGCTGTTTATACCTTCAAACAAATGGTCAATTTTATTTACAGAACCATGATTGGCATAAAGGCGCATTTTATATGCAAGGGCATCATCATCTGTGACGATACAGCCAGCATCACCATATGCCCCGAGATTCTTGCTAGGATAAAAACTGAATACTCCAACATTCCCGATGGTCCCGACTTTCTTACCTTTGAAAGTAGCGAAATGAGCTTGAGCGCAGTCCTCAATCACATAAAGCCCGTGTTTTTTGGCAATTTCCATAATCTTGTCCATCCGCGCAGGCTGCCCATAAAAATGCACAGGTATAATTGCCTTTGTCTTCTTCGTGATTTTCCTCTCGATCAGGGCTGGATCTAAAGCGTAATAGTCAGACTCTATGTCAATAAAGACCGGTTTCGCCCCGGCCTGCGTAATTGTTTCAGAAGTGGCAATCCAACTACATGCCGAAGTAATAACTTCATCCCCAGATCCAACCCCCAGCATTTTCAGAGCTATATAAATTCCGTCCGTCCCGTTTCCAACACTTATACAGTGCTTTACACCATATTCAGATACATATGCTTTTTCAAAATTATCGACATACTTCCCACGTATAAATGCCGTTTCCTCCACAACATTTTTTATCGCAGAATCAATTTCACCCTTCATGTTCGCATATTGGCTTTTCAAATCAACAAACGGAATATTCATAGTACATGCTCCCTAAAGTTTCCTTAGAAGTTTAGCTGGATTTCCGGCATAGATCCCTTTAATCAGTAAGTCTTTTGTTACAACAGACCCTGCCCCGATAACAACACCATCAACAATTATGACAGGAAGTATCGTTGAATTTGAACCGAAAAGCACATTTGATCCAACCTTTGTGGCTTTCCATAGTGTTTTATCCCGAAAAGCCGGTTTTCCCGTCTTGAACAGGTCATTAATAAACATGACTCCATGTGAGACAACGCAATTGTCTCCCATCTCAACAAGTTCGCAGACAAATGCATGAGATTGAATCTTACAGTTCTTTCCAATAACTACATTCTTCTGGATTTCTACATATGGTCCTACAAATGTCCCATCACCGATCCTGCACCCATAGAGGTTCACAGGATTAACTACGGTCACATTCTCCCCGAAATCTACATCAACTATCCCGACATTCTTAATATTTGGGTTCATGGACATAAGCCTTTATTTTATTCATCCATATCCCTTGCGGGATTAACTATAAACAAAACATCTAAATTTATAATAATACAAAGACACGCTAAAGCTGTGAACTCCAACGACAATTTCAATACAGGTAATTATTCAATACCTTTAGGATAATTAGTTTACTTCTTGACAATCATCCAATAATCCGTTCATCCATTCACCCATTTCTTCACCGGTGCCCGAGTCTGCACTTGCTAGGTTTGAACCTCAGAGGAACCTCTCTTCCTGTTTCTATCGATTCATATATTGCTGAAATCAGTTCCAGGCTCTTCCTTCCTTCCAGCCCATCTACAAGCTGATGCCGATTATTGTTTATGCAGTCGACCACATGCTCATAATAGGCTTTGTGCCCAAACCCATAGACATCTGGAGGATTCACGGAATACTTCTTCTTGACATCCTCATCACCAGGTCGAGGTTCCGCAAAATTCCATGTCTTAAGCTCATTGACGGCAAAACCCCCGATCTCAACACTTCCCTTTTCACCGAGAATACTTATCGATCCCTCAAGATCTTTAGGTCGAGTAGCAGTGGTCGCCTCGATAATACCAAGTGCCCCGTTTACAAACTTCAATATTACTACGGCAGTGTCTTCCGCTTCTATATTAACCAATGCTGTTGCCGCCTTGGCAAATACACTTTCAACTTCTCCGAGCATCCACTCGAGCAGATCTATGTGATGGCTAGCCTGGTTCGCGAGAACACCTCCGTCCAAGGCCCAGGTTCCCCTCCATGGGTCTGAATCATAATATTTCTGAGGTCTGCACCATCTAACACGAACCGTACCAAGGGCTATTTTCCCAAACCGTCCGGAGTCCATTGCCTCTTTAAGTTTCATCACCGGCAAGTTGAAACGGTTCTGCTTCACCACAAAAAGCCTGCAGGCATTTGCATCACAGGCCTTGATCATATCGTCGGCGCCATCAAGTGTCAGAGCCATCGGCTTTTCAACAATTATATGTTTCCCGTACTTTGTAAGCGCAATCACATGCTCGGCATGAAGCCCGCTGGGAGTCAGCACCGATACCACGTCTATTTTCTCTTTAGCCATCATTTCATTGAAATCTTCATACCATAGAACTCCATAGTTCTTTCCCATGGACTCAGCCCTGTCTTTCCTGGGATCGCAGACAGCAGCAAGGGCTGCCCCAGAGATGAGCCCTTTACCAAGCAGCTCAGAATGTCTTTGAGCTATGCGCCCGCATCCGACAAGAGCAATCTTCAATATTTCATTCCCCATGATATAACTCCTGAATTAAGGTTGAATTATGTTTTTTATAAAAAATATAATTCGACGCATGGGTTTGTTATAATTTGATATTAATTTCCCGTTAGTGTTATATTAGTGCCGATTAGTGGTGAAGTAATTGTATTTTAATTCTTGTCAGTGAAATCAGTGGCTATCACCTTTTTTATGAACTGATTGAATTTGTTCACATATTCATTGACATTCGATCTGAAACCACGATTTTTCACCTTGCTGGAAATACTGTCAATCCTGAGCGTAAGGGCATCAACATTTCTGGGGGAATACAGATGGAGCTTATCCTTGAAGTAATTGAGATCCGGGTTCCTCTCAAGATCGGAATCATCTCCAGGTAAAATCACGTCACATCCCGAATAAAGCCCCTCAAAGACAGTCCTGCCGATAAGATGCCAGGGGTCTCCGCGAATGATGTAATCGCTTATCCTGTATACCTTGGCAATATCCTTTTCCTCCCCAATAAACCTTATCCTTGCATCGTTCAGCGCCATAAGCTTGCAACGCTCTTCATAATCGGAACCGGAGTCTCCTTTGCCAAATATCAGAAGTATTTTTCTGTTGTCTCTGCTTTTCAAAAAGCTCTCGATGACAAATTCAACTCCCTTGGACTCCTTGATCCTGCCGATGCAGCTGAATATTAAACTGTCAGATCCTATTCCATATTCATCAAGGATTTGACTTTCGTCATAATTACCAAGCGTAGTCATGTCAAACGGATTATTCAGGACTATCTCGTTTTTAATTGCCTTGTCTTTAAATGGCTCCCTCGTACCGGGATCAATGAATATTATCCCTCTTGATTGAAGCACTTTTTTAACGGCATACTCCTGTTCCATGAGCATGACATCACGCATATGGACAATAAAAGGCATATCTGGATTAATGACTGGATAAAGGACAGGGGCATTGAGATGTATCAGGTCGAAATCATTTTCTTCAATATATTTTATCAATCTTTTAGAAGTTATTTTATACAGGAGGTTAATCGCCATGTTGGATGCCTTCTGTATGAAAAGATCTGGACATCCCATATAACAGTATTTGAAAGGAAGGTGAAACTCTTTGATTTCCGAGACATTCTTTCCATAGAATTCTTTAATTTCTTCAAGATTATTTTTGACTCTGATCCCTTTGGGGACGATAAGAGTAATCTGATGCCCAACAAGATTCCTGAGCAAAAGCTGAAGGCTCTTGCTGGCTCCATAGTTGCCATGACAGTGGGTTATGAAAAGTAATTTCAATGACTACTTAAGCTTTCTCATTATCTTTACCTTCCAATTCCTGACAGACCGGATAAAAATAAATGTCCATTTCTCGAACTTAAATGAATAAAATTTGTGTCTTATCCTGAAGAGAAGCAATTTTGTAGCCGTAAGCAGGATCAAATCCCGGATGGTGTTTTTTTGCCGCGGTGTCGTGCTGAACAATATCCTCTTATAATGAAGCTGCGACATGATGAATTCAGCGGATTCAGGATTCATCCAAACTCCCGGACCGGCATGCCAGTCTGTATCCGAGAAAGCAGCCCATTCATCAAATCGTTCCGGTTTTTTAAAACCAAGTTTAACACACTCTTCAAACAATGGCGTATTCGGTGTAGGAAGAAGCTTATTCATAATAATACCGGCATTAGGATTCTCCATTGAGAGCTGGGCAACAAGGGTAAAGGTGTCTGCTGCATCTTCCCGCGTCTCCGTTGGCAGTCCTTGAAGGAAACCATAATTTGGGACAATTCCTGTCTCCGAAAGCATCCTGTTGGCTTTTACGATAGTCTCCCTAGTTTCACCTTTGTGAAGGAATTTCAACATCTTGCTGGAGCCTGTCTCTATTCCTATCCCCAGCGATCTCAGACCTGATTTTTCAAGACGTTTCAGGAAATCAACATCAAGCTTCTCTGCAACGGTGTCCATCCTGATATCTGCGAACCATTCGATTTCAATCTGTTCTTTTTCAAGCAAATCAACGAACGCTCTGACCCTTTCAATATCCACAAAAAAATTATCATCGATAAAAGCTATGCTTTTTGCTCCGGTTTTTGAGATTGCGTCCTTTATGGCAGCTATCATTTTTTCAGCCGACATTCCCCTCCACTTCGCCCTCTCCTTGTAAAATTTATTTGCCATAACGCAGTATGTACATCTGTGAGTGCATCCGCGACTGGTCTCGATTGAAACGGCTGTATCTCCCCTGAACCTGAAGAATTTCTTAAGCGCCAGCGTTCCCTTGTAAAGATTGATGTCGCATAGTTCAAATGGAATTGTTGGCAATTTATTCAAGTCATATGGTTTTCTTTCCGGATTTATTACTGGCTTATTATCCCTCCTATATGCAATCCCTTCAATTTGCCAGTATGTTTCATTCCTCTTTAGAGCAGTAACCAATTCAATGAACGTCTCCTCTCCTTCTCCTCTGACAATTATGTCTATGAATTCTGATTGAAGGGTTGTCTCAATTTCAAGAGATGGATGCACTCCACCCCAGACTATTAGACATTTTGAATGCTCTCTGACCAACTTGGAAATATTAATTCCATTTACAATCATAGGTCCAGTCAGACAGGTGATTCCTACACAAAGAGTGTTCTCCCCAAGGCTGGACAACAGCCTTTCCTTCCAGTTACTTTCAACAGTCTGGTCAATTACGGCTACGGAAAAACCCGCTTGGACAAGCGGTGCCGCAATATAAAGGAGTCCTGCTGGAGGTCTTGACTCCCTGTATCCTGCATCCAAGGGACCGAATGCAGGTCGAATTAAAACTATTTCTGATGTGTTTGACATGTCAGTGATAAATATATTTTTTTAAGTTTCATGTAATTTTTATTCATGTCGATTTTCTCCTGGGCGATATTAATGTTCTTTATCCCTAATTTTTTTATTGCATCTTGATTCATAACGCAATATAGCATTTTATCATATATGGATTTGATATTGTTTCTTTCAATTATAAATCCATTGTCCCGGTCCTTAATCCATTCCATATTTGTTGGAAGGTCTGATACAATTATAGGCATACCACAGCACATCGCTTCAAGTAAGCTTGATGAAGTCCCATCGCTTAAGGAATTCGATATGTAAACATCAGAAGCCCTATAATAATCGATTATTTCATGATCATAAATATTACCAGTAAAGATAACGGAACCTTCAAGACCGATATTTGAAACAAGCGTTTTCAGCTGATTTTCCAAAGGGCCGTTTCCACACAAAATCAATTTAACATTATCATAATTGTTCTTAATATTTTTAAAAGCTTTTATAGTTTGATCTACGGCATAAACTGGAAGAAACACTCTTGTACTTAGAAAAACAACCTGGCCTTGCAAATTTAACCTGTCTCTTGTGACATTTCTTTTCTCATCGTCTGGATTGTATAAATTCATGTCAACACCCATCTGAGGGAAAACACTGATTTTGTCTTTTTTTATTCCAGTAATTTCTACCAGGGTGTCAGCAACATAATTTGCGTCTGAATATATAGCATCTGAGTTCTTGGCGACAAATTTTATCTTTTCCAGCAAATGCTTGGAATTATGAGGCGTTTCATTGCAAGGATTGTTTAAAACATCGCTCCCCCAGCTCATTGCCAGCACCGGATGGAACCCAGTTTTCAAAACTGCATAACTGCTCAAACTCAACCATCCAGAATGAACCAAATCTATCTTTAATTCATTTATCAGCTTTTTTAAGTAACCAGTAAAACAATAATATCTAAAAGAATGCAACAGTCCGTTTATAAGCGGTAGGCTGCAGGATATTTTATGCTCAGGTGATTTAAATATTTTAAGGTTTAGCTTTTGAATATCTTCCCTGAATTCAACCGGCGAGCAGCTTGCAACATATAAGTTTATGTCTTGATCGGCAGAAATCATACTAAGGAATCTGTATTCATGGACACTTGCCGGATTATCAAGAACATAAAGAAGGTTGATTTTTTTCATTTGTAATTCTTACTTGATTTTTGTCTTCCACTTGATTGTCTCAAGCAGGCCTTGATCAAGCGATGTTTTCGCAGTGAACCCAAGTTTATCCGCCGCTTTTTCTGTGCTGCCAATCCTGTTGGTGACCAGAATGGCAGTGTCTGATTTAATGAACTTTATATCTGAATTCTTATTCATCAGCTTAATTATTTTCCTGCATAGATCCAATACTGATGTCTGTTTCCCGGAACTTATATTGAAATAATCATCCGTGAGTTCAGATTCCATGGCGAGACAGTTTGCACTGCATATGTCCTTCACATAGATAAAATCAAAAGACTGTGAACCGTCTCCATGTATGATAGGAGAAAGAGACTGGTTAAGTCTGTCAATTACTTTCATAATTACAGCAACATAGGTTCCTAAATAATCCTGTTTCGGTCCATATACGTTCATATAACGCAGGGAAAGATATGGAAGTTTATATTTGTTGCCATATGCCCTGCATAATGCCTCACCACATATCTTAGTTGCACCGTATATGTTTTTGTTCTCAAACGGGTGACTTTCATCCATCGGAGAATATATTGCATTCCCGTACACGGATGAACTAGAGGAGAATATAAGTTTACCAACCTTATTTTTAGCACATGCTTCAAGAACATTCAGAGTACCTGTTACATTTACATCATACCCCTCCCTTGGATTATCCTGACAATATCCAAGGCAAAGGGAAGCGGCATGAAAGACCCCGTCAATATTCTCTGTTGCACCAAAAACATGTTCTGTGTTTCTTATATCACCTTCAATGAGTTTACAGCGAGGGTCATTTAAAGCATCCTTGACGTTATCACGGGTTCCGCGGACAAAATTGTCAATGATTCTGACCTCGGCAGCCCCTTTTTCAAGCAGCATATCGACAAGATGCGAACCTATGAACCCCGCACCTCCAGTCACAAGGAATTTGTTATTCTTAATTTTCATAATTTTCTTTAACCACTAATTGACACTAATTTTCACTAAAATAACATCTTTAATGCTTAGGGGAATATCGACTCATTAAATAACAAATCCGCAAACAGTGTTTCCAATATCTTTTCTCTCTTTGAGAAAAACCGATTTTTGATTATATTCAAAATTACTTAGTGCAGATTAGCGAAGATTAGTGGTTAATGCTTTTTTTAATGAATTAACAACGTATTTAACTTCCTTATCCGTCAATCCAGGATATAGCGGTAAACATGCATGATGATTGCATACGTAGTCAGTTTGAGTGAATTTATCATTCTTTTTGTTTGCAAGATATTTCGGATATTTCTTGAAGACTGGCTGACTATGGCATGGTGCCGCATAGACTTCACCTGTCAGCATTACTCCAAACCTGTCCTTCATCTCCTTCTTCAATGAATCCCTGGATATCCTTTCATCAAGGAAAACGATATATTTGTAATAGGCTGACTTCACCGAAGATGGAAGCACCAACGGCCTTATTTCTTCGACATCGCTCAGGAGGCTGTCATAAAGGGAAGCAATGCGGCGTCTTTCTCCAATGAGATAATCCGCTTTTTTCATCTGCTGTATCCCGAGCACCGCGTGAATCTCGCTATAACGCCAGTTATCACCGATCTCAGTATGAACATTAAAGCCGTGATCCGCCTTTCCATGTTCACGAAGGACAATTCCTTTTTTGTAAATATCCTCATTGTCAGTTACCATCATTCCACCTTCAGCAGTGGTTAGCACTTTTGTAGGATAAAATGAAAAGCTACCAGCCAGCCCAAAGCTACCAGCACGTTTCCAACAGTCGTCGGTCGTCGGTCGTCGGTCTGCTCTGAGTTTGCCGAATGGGTCGCTGCTATCAGTTCCTCTTTTCACTGACGACTGAAGACTAACGACTGACGACTTAACTAAATACTCCGCACCATGCGCATGTGCTGCATCTTCTATGAGAGGGATTCCCCTTCTTTTACAAATCACCATTATTTTTTCAATGTCGGGAGATATTATGCCTCCTATGTGGACTAGTATAACAGCTCTAGTATCCGGTCTTATCTTATTTTCTAAATCATCCACATCCATTTGCAAGTTGTTTTTGTCACAGTCTGTGAAAACGACTCTTGCGCCGGCTTTTATGGCTGCAAGCGGGGTCGCCATGTAAGTATTGGACGGCATTACAACTGTGCCACCATCAACATCAATCGCCCTTAGTGGAATCTCAATGGAGCTTGTACCGCTGTTGGTGCCGAGGGCATACTTGGTTCCGCAGAATTTCGCAAACATCCTTTCAAATTCAGCTACCCTATCCGACATTGTAAGGTATCCGCTCTTCAAAACCTTTGAAATTTGCCTGTTTATCCAGGCAATTTCCTTGTCAGAATATTCAAGCCTCAACAATGGAATTTTAACGTTCATATTAATCCTTTTTTAACCACGAAACATACGAAACACACGAAAAATATTTTTAAACACTAATCTTCACTTATCTACACTAATAAGACATATGCTTTGAATTCTATTTTTTAGGATAAAAATCTAATTCGACGCATTGACTTATTTATTTATCTTTGTCAGTGTAAAATTAGAGGTGAAGACATTCTTGTCAGTGAAGTCAGTGGCTAGCTGCCGTCTGATAACTGATTACGGTCCTCTGTCGCCTGAGCTTCGGCTTTCATCCACTGACACCTGACCTCTGACTACTGACGTCTGCTTGCTGTCGTCTGATTAAACTCTCTTCCCTTTGCTGAAATCATTCAAAGCTAAAAATTCATCTATTGTTTCGGCATCAATTTTTGAAGTGAGAATCATCTCCCTGCTCTGATGAAAGAAATATTCCCAGTGGCTTTTTAGCAAAGAATTATTATTCTGTGCTAAATAATCATTATAGATCTCAGTTCCATAATAAGGGGACACTATAGATAGGCTGTTATAGTCCGCATCAATCCTCTTAGCAAGATTTATTGTCTCTTGGGCATCCTCATTGGTCTCTTCTGGAAATCCAATCATATAATAAGCCGTGAATTGAAGCCCCATTTTCCTTATCAAGGCAGTCTTCTCTATGGCCATTTCAGGTGTTATCTGCTTGTTTATCTGCTTGAGTATTTTCCTGCTACCTGATTCTATGCCAACCTTTACCCTTATACATCCGGCTTTCTTCATCGCCAAAAGTATCTCCTCGTCAACACAGTTCAGTCGCGTGTCGCAAATCCATTCGAATTTAAGCCCCTCCGAGATTATCCTCCCTGTAAGCTCCAGAACTCTTTTCTTGCTGAATGTGAATGTATCATCCTGAAACTGGATGAATTTAACACCTTTGCCTACTAACTCCCTGATTTCATCCATCACGTTATCAACGCTTCTGAACCTCACTTTCCTATCCCATATTCTCGGACTTGCGCAAAACGTGCAGTCATTCGGGCATCCGCGTGAAGTCAGTATAAAATGTGAATTGTACTTCCTCCCCTCCGGATAGAAATTAGTTCTGTCCGGGAACGGGATGTTGTCCAAGTCCGCTATGGATGAAGCAGATGGATTGATTATCACCTTTCCAGAATCCCTCCACATGAGTCCAGGAATTTCGGAAAGAGTCTTTCCGGACACCAGGTCTTTCATGGTATATTCACCTTCTCCAACCACTCCATAGTCGAAATCCGGAGTTTCTTCGAGAGGTATAGTCTTGCCAACGGTTATATGCGGTCCACCTACAACAATATTAATAGATGGTTTTTTCTTCTTCAAATGAGCCGAAACAATCCTAGCTGCCGGATAATCCGCTGAATAAACTGTGAACCCTACAAAATCCGGGTCATAATTCAAAATATTATCAACTACCTCAAGCCATATCGGATGTTCACAGTCTTGATGTACTTTCTTGAACATCTGAGTACCCTCGAATAGCTTGATCTGATCGGCATATTTATCGCTGTCTAGGTAGTCTGCATTATATATTTTACAGATACACCCTGACTGATTTAGAACCGACGATATATAACAGAGCCCTATGTTTATACCATTGTAATGGCTCCCCATGAGCCTGTAGAAAGGCAGATTCACGAGTAATATTTTATTTTTTGTGTTCATTGTTTTAGCCGCTGATTTCCACTAATCTTCTCTAATTTAAAATTTAAATCGGTATAATTTATCCGTGCAGATATATGAGGATTAGTGTTTATTTTCTTTCTTTTGCCTGTTCACTGCTATCTGTCGTCTGCTTGCCCTCTTCACTGTCATCTGTTCTCTGTCGTCTGTCATCTGTCCTCTGTCTGCCACGGCGTAGTTTCCCTACGAAGCCGGGTCATCTGACTTTAAGGTTTAACTTTCTGCCTGGGATGAAGCGTTTGCTCCTGAACACATATTCAACCACAGACTCCCTGAATTTTCTCACAAAAGGATTGATTGGAAGGGAAGATGGAACAAGTAACTGGTATATATGACGGAAAAAATGAATGATAACCCAAGCCCATTTGGGGAAATGAACATACCAGTCGAAAAACCCCTGATACCCTATCAGCGTTGAAGGACTAATATTTACATTTGCCACAGTAACCTGGGAATAGTAGTTTGTCGTCTTTTTAATATCGTTTAAAACCCTACCCTCTTTGAAGCACTGCTCCCCGAGCTCTGTACCAGGCAGGGGCATATAAATTGAACACATTATCCTGTCAGGTTTAAGTATACGGTTTATCTCTATTGTTTCATTCACCTCAGCCATAGTCTCTGCAGGAATTCCAATCATATTAAAACTGCCGGTCATTATCCCATTATCTCTTGCTGCATTGAATGCTTTAACAATCTGGTCCCTTGTAATATCCTTTTTGAGCACGCGCTCCCTTATATTCTCGTTGCCACTCTCTATAGCAATGTTTATCATAAAACATCCTGCTT
>Ga0172379_10008165_pt1 | contig 13282 bp, 14 predicted proteins | sample GrowelOW334metaG_FD_119756 | JGI IMG/M metagenome (GOLD analysis project Ga0172379, IMG submission 119756) | Groundwater microbial communities from an aquifer near a municipal landfill in Southern Ontario, Canada - Groundwater well OW334 metaG | ecosystem: Environmental > Aquatic > Deep... | reverse complement strand
CCAGGCTTTGTTTTACGGTTCGCTCAAAGGCTTGGTGGAAGCGACCGGCGATCCTTATTCGGTTTACATGACGCCGGAGGAGAATAAAGAATTTACCACCGATATGTCCGGACAATTTGAGGGGATTGGCGCGGAAATCGGTTTGAAAAATGAGATTGTCACCATTATTTCCCCGCTGGAAGGCATGCCGGCCGAAAAGGCCGGTTTAAAAGCGGGCGACCAGATAGCCAAAATCAACGGGGAAATTACGGCCGGCTTCAGCGTTATGCAGGCGGTCAATAAAATCCGCGGGCCCAAAGGCACGGCGGTCAAGCTGACGATTTTTAGGCAGAATGTGGACAAGCCTTTGGACTTTACCATTACGCGCTCTTTAATTGTTATCAAAAGCGTGCGTACCGAGATGACCAAAGACAATATTTTTATAATTAGGGTATCCAGTTTTAATGACGACACCGAAAATTTATTTTACCAAGCGGTCAGCGAGGCGCAGGTTTTAAAACCGCGGGGCCTGATTTTAGACTTGCGCAATAATCCCGGCGGTTATTTGAATACGGCTATCTCTATGGCCAGCTACTGGGTGAAGGACAATACCGTGGTCATGGAACGTTTTGGCGACGGCCAGACCATCAATCATCCGGCTGTCGGTACCGCTGATTTGGCCGGCATCAAAACCGTGGTGCTGGTAAATGAAGGTTCGGCTAGCGCTTCGGAAATCGTAGCCGGCGCTTTGCAGGATTATAATCTGGCCACCATTGTCGGCGCCAAGACTTTCGGCAAGGGTTCGGTCCAAACTTTGAAAGAATTAAGCGACGGCAGCGCCATTAAAATTACGGCCGCCAAATGGCTGACGCCTAAGGGCAAATCTATAGACGGCGCCGGCATTACTCCTGATGTGGCGGTGGAGGCTAAGGCCGAAGACAAAACCGACCGGCAAAAACAAAAAGCCATAGATATCATTAAACAGTAGAATATAGTCAATTCAAATACTACAGAAGGTCGCAAAATCACAAATAACAAATTCCAAATATCAAATAAATAACAAATTTCAAATCACAAAGAATAAAAATTTAATTTTTTTGGAACTTGGAATTTGAGATTTTTTTGGAACTTGCGATTTGGGATTTTATTCATGATTTTATGAAACGTTTAATAAAAAATTTGCACGCTGGGTATACGATGATAGAGATGCTGGTGGTAATGTCCATTATCGTCATTATGTCGGTGGCTTTGTTTGCCAATTATCGGGAAATCGGCGACCAGGGCAGAGTCTCGTCTTTTACCGGCAAGCTGCGCGAAGACTTATATCTGGCGCAAAATTACTCTCTGGGCGGCCGCATCAATAACTATGGCGTCCCCAATGGCTGGGGAGTTTATTTCAATCGCAATTTAAACGAATATATTATTTTTTCCGATTTCAACGGCAATAAGACTTATGACTACCCGACGAAATTATTGATTCATGGAACCGAGTGGACTTCGGGCACAACCTTCACGGACAGTTCGCAAGCCGCCAATACCGTCACTCTCAACGGCAATGCCGCGCAAGTGGCGTCGCCCGGCATGCCGACCGGCTCCGGCAACGGCTATTGGCAGTTTGACGGAACCGGCGACGGCTTAAGCGTGCCGGACAGCTCTAATTTTGATTTCGGCGCCAATGATTTTGGCATAGATCTCTGGGTCAATTCTGACAGCACCGGCAGCAAAAAATACATCATGTCTAAAGGCAGCGGCGCCAGCAAGGTTTATGAGCTGTATAAGGATACGGATAATAAAATATATTTTGTGATTTATGATACGCCATTGTTCGCTTCCTCCACCCTAGCTTCTTTGGCCGCCATTACCCGCGGAGCGGCTACGCACATCGCGGTAACTAGATACAGAAACATTATAACTTTATTTATTGACGGCGTGCCTCAAAGCAAAGTCAGAATGTCCACGGCGGTGCGCGTAGTGTCCAGCAATGTCATCATCGGCGCCGATAATGACGGCACTTCCAATTCTTGGTCGGGTTTGATTGACGAAGTCAGAATTTCCAAAGAGACCAGCCGCTGGCGGGAAAAATTTACGCCACCCAATGCCATCTATCGGTCAACCGACGAATCGTTCAGGGAAGTTAAATTGCCGCCCGGTTTGGTTTTTGATTATTTGAAGCTGGCCGGAGCCACCACCACCGAGCTGAATATTTTCTTTGACTTGAGCTCCAATCAAAGTTCCAAGCCTACTTATTTGATGTACGGCAATGGCAACGCCGGCGATCAAGAAGTGCAAATTGTGATTAATAACGCCGGTGTCGCCGGTACCAGCCTGGCGGGAGACACGCCACAAACTCTGACCATTGATAAATCGGGAGCTATTAATTGGACGCGCTAAGCGGGAGCCTATGATAAAAAGTTTTTGGCAAAAAACAATAGAGAGCGGTTTCTCCTTACTGGAGATTGTGGTTACTCTGTCTCTTTTGGCAGTCAGCTTGGTGGCCATTATTACGGTGGCCGTGAAAATGTTGCAAGTTGAACATATTACCGAGAATGATTTTATCGCCAAGGGTTTACTGATTGAAGCCGTGGAATTGGCCGAGGCCAAGCGCAATGCCAATGTAGCCGCGAGCAGTCCGTTTTATTTGGGTTTGGCTACCAGCACGACCAATGGCAGTACCAGCAGTTTTGCTATTGATTATACCGGCGCTACCACCACGGTCGGCGCCTTGCCGGATGCCAACGCGCAATTAAAATATAATGACACTTATTTTTATCAAGCGGCTACCGGTACAGCCAGCAAATTTTATCGCCGGATAGTTTCTACTTACAGAACCGCCAATAAAGGTTCATTGGAAATAGAGGCGCAAGTTTATTGGGCGGACCGGGGCGGTAAGGGCAATACGCAAAAATTATCCACCGTGCTTTATAATAATGTATATTAAAGATGTTTATGAAATTTTTGGTCGGCAAAAAACAGAAAATTTTAGGACTGACGCTCTTGGAGTTGGTGGTAGCAGTCAGTCTGTTCGCCATACTTATTTTGGTGGCCACCAAGACCTTTACCAAAATTACCGACATTCAAAACCGCACCAAGGATGAGCAGAATATTGAAGGTGATTTGCGCTATGCCATGGGAGTGTTTGTGGACGAGGTCAGGGTGGCCAGTAAGCATCCAACCGGAGAATCCACTTGCGCCGCTGATGGGACCTGTGTTGGTAAATATTATTGTACCAGCGCCGATAACATCACGCTGTATTTGAGAGACACTAATAATTTATGTGTCACTTACACCTTGACTAACGGTCAGCTGGTGGTTAGCAGAAACGGTACCAATTATACCATCACTTCCGATGACGTGACGGTTGATTCACTTCAATTTTTACCGAGTGCCTTGAGCGACCGCATTTTGATTAAGTTGAAGGCGTCCGGCGCCAGCGATTATAACAAAAGCATAAGTTATCAAACGGCCATTACCAGCACCGCGCTTAGGTAGGGTCACAAAAAATATGAAAAAAAGTTCAAGGAGTTTGAGCCGGGGTTTTAACAATAAACGAGGCAGTATTTTGGCTATTACCGCCCTCATTATTGCCGTTCTCGGCGCGGGGATGCTCTATGTTTCCTACGGCATGCTGGCCAGAGTAACCAGCGCCGTGGATTTTAGCCATGCCGCTTATTATGCCGCCGCGGCCTGTATGCATAAGTTTGACAATTATCAGCCTTATTCCGGAAATTTTGGCTGTACGGACGGAGACGCCGTGGATTGGACCAATAGCACCGACAGTTCTATTGTTTGCGCTCTCGCCGGCACCACCGATACCGTGCTGGCGGTGGGATCTTTTTGCAGCTGTACGACGGAGTTTTTAACGACTGACGACCCCACCACTTACAGCACAGTGTCCGCGGGCAAGTGCAACCCCACCGGAACCAGAACCGATGATGTTGGCGCCCATGTCGTCAGCATTGAAGAAGCTGTCAGCAAGTGTCCGACCTGCGATCAATTAAATCCGCTCCCGCCATACTTAGAAGGTCACGTTTGCGGTGATGTTGCTTGCGGGATAACCTGCCCCGGAGTTTGCGACACTGGTATGACCTGCCAAGCAGGAATTTGTGCTTTTTAGTATGGAATAAACTTTTTACTAATCATGAAAAAATTTTTTAGCGACAATTTGGCCGGGATGAGCTTGATGGAGATTATTGTGGCCATCGCCATTATCGGTATTTTGATTACGGTGACTTTGGTTTCCATGACCGATGTTCGCGAACAATCCAGGGATTCCCAGCGCATCTCCGACGTCACACAGATTCAAGTGGCTTTGAGCGCCTATAAGCGCGACGTCGGGACTTACCCGACGCTGATTACCGGCGGACAGCAGCTCAAAGCCAGCAATACGGTGTATATGTCCAAGATTCCCGTTCCGCCAACGCCTCAAGACGGCCTGTGCGGGTCTTATCCTGTTTACGCTTCTTATTATTATGAGCCGGCGGGCGATTATAAATCTTATAATTTGTATTTTTGCTTGGGTTATAAGACGAGCGATATATTAAGCGGTTCCAATAAAGCTATGGCTACCGGCATTACGACCAGCACGGTTCCGGTGCCCCGTTAATTTGACCATAAAATATGAAAAAGGGGTTTACCCCGTTAGATTTAACGGGTTCTAATATAAAATCTAAAAATTTGATGTGGTTTACTAAATTAAATTCCAAGGATTCTAGTTTAATATCCAGAAATCTAACGGGGTTTACCATTTTAGAACTATCCATAGTTATTGTTATTTTGACCATCATTTCCAGTTTGATGTTCGTGTCTTTTAATACGGCCCGCCAAATTAATCGGGACACTAAGCGCGTGGCTGATATCCACGCGATGCAGTCCGCCTTGGCTTTGTATTATCGGGATTGGAGCAGATATCCCGCCACCAGCGAGGTGACGGGAGGGGTAGCCTTTGCCAGCGGTACGGTCACTTATTTGTCTCCTTGGCCGCAAAACCCCTCGCCTCGCGACGATGGCAGTTGCCTTGATACCGATTATCTTTATATGGCTGTAGCCAGCCAATCTTCTTATTCCATTCAATTTTGTTTGGGCGCCGCCAATGCCGACGTTGGTCCGGGGGCAAGCTACGCTATTCCCGATGAGATTATTACTTGCCTGCCCAATTGCGTTTTGTCTTGCGGAGCCGGCGACGACGGCTGCGGCGGAACTTGCGCCAATATTGCCTCTTGCGCCACCGGTTACACTTGCGTGTCTTATCATTGCCAGAAGAACTAATTTTTAGAACGATTTAGGATTCCCGCCCGACACGCAAGACGAACTTGCGAGTCGTTGCGGGCGGGTACGATTTAGGATTTACGGTTGTTAGGGAAATGTGTTACAATATTGTATATGGAAACTCGCAAAATTGCTTTAATTATTTTTTTAGCCGGTTTGATTTTTTTGTCCTTGGGCGCGATTGTTTATGTCATCAGGCAAAAGTCGGCGGATAATAATTTGCAGACGGCCAAATTAGCTGTGCCGCCCGCCGCGGTCAAGCCAGGAACCGCCGACAGCGCCGCGGGTTCAGGTTTGGTAACCAAGGAGGGCAAGCCCATCACCGAGGAGCAAATTACGGCCAAAATTGCCGAGAAGCAAACGGCCATCAGCCGGAAGACGAGCGCCAAACAATATACCGACGACGAACTGATGTTTTTAAGTTCGCCTCGCCAAGCGGCCATTAGTGAACTGAAGGCCGGCCAATAAGTTTTAAATTATGTTTGCCAAATTTTTAAAAGTTTTAGTTATAGTAGCCGTTATAACCGCAAGTGCCGTGTGGTCTGGCGGCGTTTTCGCGGAAAATTGGGAGGCCCCCACCGCTAATCCGCCGGGCGAGAATCGTTTTAGGCCGATTAACACCAGCGACTTGTCTCAAGTGAAAAGCGGCCCTCTATATCTGACCAATGCTACCGCCGCTTTAATCGTGGACGGAGCGTCTCCGCTTATTTTCGGCTATCATCCCAATTCCGGCAATAAATATGTCGGCCTGAAGGCTTCATCCACTATTACTACCAGTGTTATTTGGACTTTGCCGATTACCGACGGCCAAAATGGCTGGGTATTGAGAACCGATGGCAGTGGCAATTTATCCTGGATTAATCCCTCCGCTATTTTTAATGTGGATGCCGACTGGCGTTATGACCCCACCGAGGCCAGTTTTACTTCTATTTATTCGGAGCGTTTAACTAGAATCGGTTCGGGCGGTACCAGAAATTACGCCGCCGCCGACGGCGATTTGTATGTGCAAAACAAGTTAGAAGTTGATGGCTTGATTTACGAACAGAGTGCTACCGGCAATGCGGAAATTGACATCAAAAGCGGCGCCAATACTCACTGGGGACTTTATCAGGACATAACTGGCGGTGATTTAAGATTTTGGAATACTAACGATAATGTTACTTTTACTACTAATGGTCGCATCGGCATCGGCATCACGGCTCCCGCGCAAGCCTTGGACGTGGCGGGCGGCATTAAGTTGAGCGGGTTGATTTTTGACGGCGCCGGCAGTTCAGGCAGTGCCGGCCAATTGTTGAGCCGCAACGCTTCCAACATCCAATGGATTGACCCGACCTGGTGGACTAATTCTAGTCCGAATTATATTTATTCCACTCAAAATACCCGCATCGGCAATACGGGCACCGTTGACCAGGCTACCGGCGCCGGTGATTTGTATGTGCAAAACAAACTGGAAGTGGACGGCAATTCTTATTTGAAAAATATCAGCGCCACCGGCTTGGATTTGGGCTTCCCCAACGGCGTTATTCCTTTTCAAGGCGCGAGCGGTTTGGCTTATGACGCCAATAATTTAATTTGGAACAATACCAGCAAGCGTTTGGGTTTGGGCACCACCAGCACGGCTGATTTCACTTTACAGGTGGCGGGCAATGTCGGACCCAATACCGATAATACTTACAATCTGGGTTCGGCCGCCAAGCGCTGGGCCAATATTTTTACCAACAGCTTGACTATTACCGGCGGGCTTGATTTGGGCTTTACCGCCGGCTCGGTAATTTTCCAGGGAGCCTCCGCTTTGTCGCAAAATAACAGCAAGTTTTTCTGGGACAACACCAATAATCGCCTGGGTCTGGGTACCAACACGCCGTCTCAAGCTTTGACCATTGACGGCAATCTGGCGTTTTTAAGCACTACCGCTACCGGTACTTCCGGAGCATTATTGATCGGCAATAAGAGATTTATGAGTAGCCTGGGTTCGTCTATCGCTTTTTTTAACAGCGACTATACAAGTGAAGAAAATACTAATACTTTTTTAGGGAGCAAGTCCGGCATTCTTTTATCCGCAGATGAACAATTTTTAACAACCGACAATACCGGCATCGGCTTTTCAGCTTTAGCCAACAGCAACAGCGGATGGGGAGCTTATAATACGGCCGTTGGTTCTTATTCTTTAAGCGCTAATTATTCTGGACAGTATAACACTGCTGTCGGAGCCAACTCTTTATGGAAAAATCAAACCGGCGATTATTCGGTAGCCGTTGGTTTTGGAGCTTTGGGCAGCGCGATATCTTCCTCTAAAACAATAGCCATGGGTTATAATGCCGGTTATTATAATGTTTCCGGTTCGGAAAATATTTTTATCGGCCATGAGTCTGGATATAGCAACACGGGTACCGCCAATGTCATGCTGGGTTCCGGCGCGGGCACCAATAGCGGTTCCGGTTCCGGTAATGTTTTCTTGGGTACTAAGGCCGGTTTCAGTGAAACCGGCAGCAACCGGCTGTATATTGAACCGAGCAACGCCAACGGCAATAAAGCTTTGGTTTATGGCCAGTTTTATTCCGCCAGCACCACCACCAGTCCTTTCTTGCGTTTCAACGGCAAGGTGGGCATTTCTCCGCGCGATACCGCCAATTTTACGCCCAATAAGCTGTTGCATATTTACGCGCCGACCAGCGGCGATAACGCGGAAATTGACATTCAAAGCGTGGATGGCGCTAACAAACATTGGGCGATTTACAATAATCGCAATAATAACTTTTTAACTTTTTGGAATGACAGCATCAATCAATCCAGCAACAGCGAAGACAAGAATATGTTAACCCTGGCTTTGAACGGCCCTTTTACCGATAAGCCGGCCTTGGGTATCGGCACCGGTTTAAGCATACCTATCGGCCATGTGGAAATCAGGAGCAAGGGTGGCGCGGATAACAATAATTTAAATTTGTCTTCTTTTTATGAAGCCGGTTTGGGACAAACTTCGCTCGGTTATAGCCTCGGTTCCAATATTATTACTTTTACCGGCGGCCGTTATCGGGTGAATAGTGATAATCTTTATGAGTTTAAGCCGAGCGCGGCCATTTGGTCCGGTTTTGGCGTAACCGACGGCGTGGGCAGCCCGAGTGATTTTAGTAATGCCAAAATTTCCATTCAAACGCTTAATAATTCGGGCGCTTTAACCGATACCATTGTTGCCCAAAACGGTTTGGTGGCTATTGGTAGCGGTATTGACCGCACCAAGAATTTCCGTGTTTACGGTTCCACTATGTCCGCGGAAAACTGGTCTGACAATGACGGCACGCAAAAAGGCGGCAGCGGCTATATTTGTTTTGACCGAATGCCTGTCGGCGGCAACCCCGCCTCTAAAAGAGTGCGCTTTGAAGATGGTTTGTATATTTGTCAGTGCTACTCTGACACCCAAGATTGTGGCAGCAATAATTGCAACTGCACCAACCCACCTATCTAAACTATATGCGCAAGCAAATCGTGGTCAGTTTAATTTTAATTGTTATCGGCGTTCTGCTCGGATTTTTCGTGGTGGTTAATTGGCAATTGGCGCAAGAAATCGGCAAAACTCAAACGGCCTTGGCGCAAGACAGCCAGCGGTTGGACGCGATTGAAAAATATTTGAACGACTCCTTCGCCCCGGCCGGCACTCAACAGTAGACAAACTCTCGAGCTGACTAATCATTATTTTTTATTTTCGTAAATCTTAAATCGTAAATCGTAAATCTAATTTTATGTTTAATAGAGAAGGCGGAAGCTTTTTAAAAGGAGAAATGAAACAGCCGGTTTTGATTGGCGTAATTTTAATTTTGGCGGGCGCGGTGGTGGCTTTGTTGGTGCTCCTGAATTTTTACTTTACCGATAAGCTAAGCCAAATTCAAACCTTGACGATTCAAAATAACCAGCGCATCGGCCAAATTGAGAATTTTTTAAATACTTTAAGCCAGCAAATGAAAACCCAGAGCCAGCAGAAGTTGCAGGAAGATTTATCGGGAACGAAGAAATAATTTATAATTTTGAATTTTGAATTTTGAAACAATTTTTAATGATAGAATTTTTAATCAAAATATATTTGATACGGAATTAGAAATTCAAAATTAAAATATTCATTCGAAATTAAAAATTATGAATTCGAAATTAGTCGGTTCGTCTAGATTTAAGTCATAAGGCTATGTTTCGGAATAACATCATAAAAATAACTATCGCATTCCTCGGCCTATCAGTTCTGACTATAGGCTTTTTGGTCTTATGGCTAAGCTATGATTTACCCAAGACCAAACAGGCTTTGGCTTTGCCGGATCCCAGCTGGGCGCCACTACAAGGTTGGGCTTGGACCGACACTTACGGTTGGCTTAGTTTTAATTGTCGCAACAGCGAGACCGACACTAACTGCAAAAATGGTAGTCATGATTATTGGGTAGCGGTTGATGAAGCTACCGGGAAACTTGATGGCTATGCTTGGAGCGATAATGTTGGCTGGATTGAATTTAATCCATTATGGTCAGACATAACCACTGCCGGGCTAGATACGAATTTTTACAATAACTGCGGAGCTGGTTGCAATTCGGCTGTCGATAATTGTTCGTCTTGCTATAACAAAACTACCAGAAAATTTTATGGCTGGGCCAGAGTGTTATCCGAGGCTTCCGGTAATGACCAGTATGACGCCGGCTGGATTAAGCTGGACGGAGTCAATTTTGATTTAAAGGCCATTGATGAAACCGACAGCCAGGTTAGCGGCAATCCTAAAGGCGGCGCGCCTTGGGGGGATTTGTTGGGCTGGGCCTGGGGAGGAGCCAAGGCTCTTTTTGCCGACGGCACGCCCATCGGCCCCAATGCTACGAGCGGTATCGGTTGGCTAAGTTTTAATTGTGTCAATGAAGCAAGTTGCCCCAGCGTTAATCTTTATAAAGTAACCGGCCGGCCGGATGCCTTGGGCGCTTTGCAAATCAACAGAATTGACGGCAATGACAGCTATGGCTTGCATATTGACTGGTCCAACGGCTACCCCGCCTATGGCGCGACTTCCTATGAAGTCTGGCGCCAGAGCGGCCGCTGTTCCAATATCCCCGAGGATTGCGATTCTGACGTTTATTGTCCCGGCGGCACCTGCGATTTTAACTTGCCCTACGAAGCCAAAGCGACGACCACTGTAAATAATTTTCATGACGACCAGCCCTTGAATTTATTCGTGACTTATAATTACGTGGTTAGGGATTGTAATATTTTTGCCTGCTCTAAAACTTCCGCCAGAAGCTTGCAAACCAGCCCCATTGAGTATATTCGTAATTTTAAAGCTACGCCCATCTGTGCCGCTCCCGGCACCCAGCAGGCTTCTTACGTGGATATGGCTTGGAGCAAACCTTATATTTTCAGTTTATTCAACGGAGCTTTGGCTGAATATGAATTGGATTATTGTAAATTGGATGTTAGTGGCGATGTTAGTAAGTGCGGGGGCGGACTTTTATCAGAGGGAAAGGGATACTGGATTCCGGCCGTAGCCGGCTGCGCCAGTCCCATTGCTTACGACGGCCAGGCCGCTTATAGCTGTCGGGAAGTTTTATTAAGTAGCGATGCGCGCTATCAAAGCAAAGATTTTTACGTTTATCGCGTCAGGGGAGTAGCCAACAAGGGCACTTGTCTGGGCGGCAACAACTGCGTCAATAATGCTGATTGTGGCACCGGCGGCGATTGCCAAGAAGGCGCCTGTGTCGGCGGTAACAGCTGCTTTAGCAACACTGATTGTGGCACCGCCGGCGATTGTGATTTATTCAAGAGCACCTGGGCTTTTTCCAATGTTTTCCGCATTTGCCCCGTCGGCACGTCTTATCAAGAACAAAGACCGCAGTAAGTCAAAAGTTCATAAAGTTTATAAAGTTCATAAAGTAAAATACGAGTGTATTTTTGTTTTGGAAATTGTGATTTGGGATTTGTTTGGGATTCGGAAATTGGGATTTGGAAATTAAAACTTTTTATTTATGCCTTTTCGCAATAAATTATCAGGATTTACCTTATTTGAGCTCATGGTGACTATCTCCATGATAGTGCTGTTGTTAACTATGTCTTCCGTCGCTTTTCGCAATACCAACAAACGCACCGAATTGATTTTTACCGCTCATCAGGTAGCGGCTATGGCGCGCTTGGCCGAAAGCTACGCCGCTTCCGCCAAAGAACTGGATAATATCGCCAGCCAAAATATTTGGGGTTTGTATTTTGACAAAACTGATAACCAAAAAATTATTATGTTTGTTGATGTTGATAATAATCAGCTTTTCGAACCTGCTTTGGATAAAGTTGTCAGAACCTTAACCTTGCCGCGCCAAATAATTGTTTGGAAAATTTTTGAAGGGCAAGGCCTGAATGAACAGGAAATTACCGCGCCCAATGGTGCGGTGGCGGTTTTATTCAGTCCGCCTGATCCCAAGACTAAGCTTCGTTATTTTCCCGATATTAGTAATAATTGGGACTCGACCGAAGTGGTGCGCGTGACCTTGAAAGACGATAACAACGAGTCTGTAAAAAATATTAAATTTAATTTTTTTGGCTTGATAGACGTGCCCCAATAATATGATTAAGCATCGCCACCATCCAGCTTTTTCTTTAATAGAAATATTGATTGTGACCAGCGTCATTACCGTGGGTTTCATGGCGGTTTTAGGCTTGATTCGCAAAGCCATTATGGTTTATTACAATAATCAAAATTACTTGGCCGCCGCTACCGTGGCCCAGCAGGGTTTGGAGCTGACTCGCTATATCCGCGATGAAAACTGGCTGACCGGCGCGCCTTTTGCCGTCAATCTGGCCGAGAATTTTCAAAATAACACTAAGACTATCCTGGCCATTGACCGCGAGGTCATGACCGACGACCCGTCTCTGCCCGGCAACCAAGGGCGCCAAAAAATTATCCAATTTTACAACAGCGTCCAGGGCGACCAATTACTGAACCTTAGTGGCGCCGGCAGCGGCGATGTGGGCGCTTACATTAAAGACGGGCGGGCCAAAATTTATTTTGACGTCGATGCCGCCGCCGGCCATAATTTTTACACCACGCGCGCCACTTTAACCACTACCGACAGCGGTGGCAACGTGATAGCCGATTTGTTTGACGCCGGTCGCTATACGCCGACCATTTTCCATAATTTAATCCAAACGATCTATCACGATAACGGCACCCCGAATAATTCGGAGGATGATTATGTTTATGTTGTCAGCATGGTTTACTGGCAAGACAGGGGCACTGACAAATATTTCAGCCTGGCAGCCTATTTGGACGATTATAGCTGGAAATATTAGGAGAATTTTGAATTTAGAATTTTGAATATGCATCACTTCAAAAGACACCGAGGCGTGACCTTAATAGAGCTGACGATTGCCATCGCTATTTTCAGCGTGGTCATGCTGATTGCCTTGGATTCTTTTTTGGGCGTGCTGAAATTCAACCGCGAGGCGGTGCAAAAACAATCCATTCAAGACCATACCGAATTTTTATTCAGCTTAATGGGCCGGGAAATCCGCATGGCGCGCGTCAATTACGGGGATTATGCAGGCAGCGCCTCCTGCGATGCTTATTTTGACGCCACCAATAAAGTGCCCCTGAATGATACTTATCAAATATCGGCCGACCATAAAGAATTATTTTTCCAAAATTATGAAGGCCTGTGCGTGCATTATTTTTTACTTACCGAAAGCTTTGACAATTATACCGGGTTGAGAGTGGCTCGCTATAATCCGCAAACAAGTATGGTTTGGGATTTTAATCCCGGCGACGAGAGAGTTGATTGGGTTTTGCCCAGAGACATTACCGTGACCGGCCTTTATTTTGACAAGCAAAATATGTTTGATTTGCACCCGGTTGGTCCCACCCGGCCGCCGGCTGTTAAATACAGCATCACCTTGCGTAGCGTCATTTGGAACCCTTCGGAAATAAAAATATTCAACGTCATTGCCGGCCGTAACTTTGAACAATTCTAGAAACACGATTTACGATTTTAGATTTACGATTCACGAAAAAATACGAAATTCCTAAATCCTAAAT
>Ga0172379_10008164_pt1 | contig 13284 bp, 14 predicted proteins | sample GrowelOW334metaG_FD_119756 | JGI IMG/M metagenome (GOLD analysis project Ga0172379, IMG submission 119756) | Groundwater microbial communities from an aquifer near a municipal landfill in Southern Ontario, Canada - Groundwater well OW334 metaG | ecosystem: Environmental > Aquatic > Deep... | reverse complement strand
CCATGAAGCTTGTGCGCTTTGATGCAATCACCGAGGAAGCTTACACCTCATACATACGAGAGTGGGAAGCTGAAGGCACAACGATCATTCCGGGCGCCAGCGATCCAAAGGGTAGATCGTTTGCGGAAATGGTCAAAAAATGGAACTATGATGAAACGGACGAAACGATAATGAATGGTTTTGTTCCCTCTACCCTGTACTTTTTAGTGGACGACACAGCAGGAATTGTCGGAGCTATCCATCATCGCCATGTGCTCAATGACATTTTGAAGCAGCATGGCGGCCATATCGGATACGGTGTACGGCCGTCAAAGCGAAACCTGGGATATGGCTCGCTGATGCTCGGGCTTTTACTCAAAAGACTGACGGGTACGGCAGCTACGGAGTTCATGCTTACCTGCGATGAAACCAATGCGGCATCCCAAAAAACCATAGAGAAGCATGGCGGAATACTGGAGGCCAAAATTGAGTTTGAAGGCAAGATGACCAGGAGATACTGGATACGTACCTAGTAGAGGAGCCACGTGGATGCAAGCCGGTACCGCGATGCTGATCGCTGATATATCGGGCCGTTGACTTCAAGAATGTTGATTAGTAATTTAGTAATTTAAATCTGTTATCAACAGGAGCTTCAACCATGAGAACCTTGGTCATTGGGGAATTCATAAGCCTGGATGGCGTCATTCAAGCCCCCGGGGGAATTGACGAAGATACCGATGGCGGTTTCAAGCATGGAGCCTGGACGCTGCCGTATTGGCACGATGATATCGGAACGTACTTCATTGAGACGATGAAGGACTGCGACGCGTTTTTGCTCGGAAGAAAAACATGGAAGACTCACGGGGATGCTTTTAATCCGCTACCGAGCGGAGATGTTTTTGGCGATATCATGAACGGCATGAAAAAATATGTGGTTTCCACGACCTTGAAATCCGCTGATTCATGGAAAAATTCAGCCATTATCAAGGATAACGTCGCCGAGGAAGTGCGAAAAATAAAATCGCTACCCGGAAAAAATATTTATCTGGATGGAAGCAGCGTTCTTGCGCATTTTTTACTTCAGCATGATCTCGTAGATCAGATAAATCTCTTGCTCTACCCGCTGGTTTTGGGTAGCGGTAAAAAATTGTTTCCAGACGGATTGCGGAGTGCTTTTAAATTGATGGAGACCCGTCATCTCCCGAACGGTGTGCTCCTGCTAAAATACGTCCACGCGTAAGCCCGTAGCATTTTTAGAGATTTTTGTGATTATTTACTATTTTTCCTTCTGATATGGTATATACTCTCCTTTATTACCGACAAATCAGGCCGTCCGATCAGGATCGACCCCCACTTTGTTGTGCTTGAACAGGCATAATGCCGCACGGGAATGCAACAAGAGCGTTCCACGGCCTAGTGCCGGAGGAGAAAACCATGAAACGAACATTCATCATCGGCATCGTCATGCTAGCACTGGCCGCATCGGGCTTTGCCCAGTCAGGCGATGCAAGGGCCAGGGGCCTCGCCGGCGCCATGACGGCGGTCGGCGACGACATGAACGCCCTGTTCTACAATCCGGCCGGGCTCGCCTTCCTGCGCAAGGGCTACCTCAATGTCGAGGGCAATGCCGCCCTCACCGCAAACAGGAGCTTTGACGAACCGTTCTCCAACGCCCTGCGGGATATCTACACCGTCGCTGATGGCCACGGCGGGTACCAGTACTTCTACACCTATGCAGAAGGAGAAAACCCTGAAGAAGAGTTCATTTTCGGCGTTGACGATCTGCCGTACCTCGAGCAACTCACGGCGCTGGCCCAGGCCAACGGTGAGGTCGACTACGAAAACCTGATTGACGGTTGGAAGCGGGCATATTACCAGCAACTGGTATACCGCAACGCTGCATATAATTCGATCAACAGCATCACCGGCAATCCCCGCGTCAGCGTGGGCGGCCCGCACTGGGGAGTCTCCGGCTTTGCCGATTACGTGCTTACCCCAAGCATCATGCCCGGAACCACCAACGCGCAAACGGTGCTCGACTATACGGTTTTCCGCCAGATGGGCGTTACCGCTGGTCTGGGGCTAAAACTGGGGCCAATCGCCGTCGGCGCCAATGCCAGATACGTGCAGGATGCAATCTATGACGCATCATTCAGGTTCGCCGGAGAACCCGAAGATAGCGTGGACATCATGGAGCTGATCTCGCACCAGGCAGAGAATTCCGATGCTACCTTTACGGTCGGACTCGGCGCGCTCTTCACCGTGGGCATCGCCAACCTCGGGGTCTACAACGACAACGTGATGCCCTTCCTCGACCGGGACAACACGACGCCCTTCCTGGATGCCTTCCTCGACACGATGACCTTCGGCCTGGCCTTCATGCCCTCGGACAGCAAGTTCGAGTCCAAAAAAAGCATGCTCGTCTTCATGTCTACGGCCGATTTCAAGAACGTCGGCGATGACGTAAACCGCCAGCTCTGCGCCGGGCTCGAAGCCGGGATCAACCTGGGCGATTTCATCGTAGGACTGGTACGCGCCGGCTACACACAGCGCCTGCCCGGCGAGTTCTCTGAACTGGTTGACGCCTTCAATATAGACAACGGCACCGTATCGCTGGGAGCCACCGCCAAGCTGTGGGTACTCAAGCTGGACGCGTCGTACAGCATTCCCGTCAGCTACATCGGCAACAACTGGAACATGACTGATGCTGAACGCATGCTGGACTCCATGAAGCTGGGACTCACCGCCGCCATCACCTTCTAGACTTGCAAGATCACTCTCCGCAGCCCTGGGTGGAAGCAAATCCTTCCCGGGGCTGCGCATTTTTTACCCACCAGACGTATGATGAATCATTTGCATTAACCTGCCTTAACGCTTAAATTTATAGATAGAAACAACTTACTCATCAAGTCAACATTTGGCATAGTTATTGCAGTATAGATTTATATCTATGTTCAAAGTTACCGGAGAGGAGCTTCATGAAAAGTTTTCCTTTATATATTATTTTCTATATGTTTAATGACAGGAGACACATGCAATGAAACGTTCCGCGGCATTAGCAGCTCTCGTGTGTATCGCCTCATGGCCGGCTTCTGGTGAACCTTTGGTGATAAGCCAGAACGACATACTGGCGCATATCAGCAACCATGATCTGGTCCGCCAGGCGCAGCTTGCGCTTGAACTCAGAACAAGTACGCTGTCAGCAGAAAGCGGCTGGCAAGGCGCGAGCATGGCTCTTCTTCCGACCATGCGCTACGATGACACAACCGGTGAAATCTTACTCGCGGAGACTGCGGTCGGTGTGGACTTCAGCTTTCCGCTGGGCACCAGCACGGCAGAGCGTGAGAAGAGACTTCAGACCAGCGAGTTGGTACTGATTGCCCGTGCAGACCTGGAAGATTCTCTGGGTAAAGCCTATGCAGACCTCTTCAGCCTATATGCCGCGAGCTACTCCGCCCAGGAAACAATGTCCGTCATGGAGAAGGAAGTGACGCTGGCCCGCTTGCGCCTCGATGCCGTAAACCAGAAAAGCCTGCGGGGGCTCGCAAGCGTTTCGGATCAGGCTGATGCGGAGGCTGAATACCAGGCAGCAGAGGAAAGCACAATCCAGGCACGTCTCGATTCCCGCCTTTCCTGGTTCAAACTTGCGAGCGCGGCGGGTCTGGAAACCGTCAGGCCCGGGCTCGGCACGCCAAATGCTGAACACGGAACGCCTACCGAGGGTATGGTGTTCGATCTTCCGGTTTTTGTACGGCCTGATCTGGATGCAATAATCAAGACTGCACCCCAGCCCGGCTTGCTCATGTCAGCGGCCAAGGACCGCAACCCGGCCGTGCTTGCCCAAAGGCAGAAACTGGCTGCTGCAACCCGCAATCTGGAAAGCTATTCGTCCCTCAATCTGAACATAACACCCAGGCTGCTGTACGCGATGCCGTCAGCGTCTGCTTCCCTGGGCTATGGAACTGCTTCGGGCGTCATCACCCTGGGTACCGACTGGAGCCCCTACATAAACAGTGCCTCGATTACAACAAAAACCCAAACTCCAGACAATTCCTTTTCGGTTTCCATTGGTGTGAGCGGCAGCATCAACCCGAATGCCGCGGCAGAGAAAACAACCCTGCAGGCTGGCGTTCGGCTGGAAGAACTCAAGTTGCTCGCGCTGGAGCAGGGTATCGAATTGTCCATACGGAGCAAGTACGCGGCCTACCTCGAGGCCAAAGACAGCTTCGCCGAGGCTGAGCGTGCCGAGCGGCTGTCCCGCGAGAATTCAGCAGCCAACCAGGCGCGCCGAGCTCTCGGGCAACTCAGCCCCGAAGATGAAGCAGCAGAGGCAGTGCTGCTGGGCAGGTCATCTTTTAACGTAGAGAAAGCCAGAAGTTTACTGGGCCAAGCCTATCTGGGTATGATCTCGGCTTCAAACGCGTGGGATCTGGCGGGCCTGTCCATCAATGGAGCAAAGCCATGAAGAAATCATTGATCATCATTGGAATCATCGTAGCCATCGGAGCCGCCGCAACCATAGTCCTGGTCTCCAGAAAACCCGAGACCGAGGTAACCGTTACCGCTGGCCCCGCAACAGTGGAAGCCAAGAAAGGCACGGTCTCGGTGGTCGTTGAAGGCGCGGCCATCGTCGAAGCCTACCAGCAGGTAACGCTCAGGGCGTCAGGCAACGCCGTGCTGACTTCAATACTCCGGAGCGGCCAGTTCGTGGACAAGGACGGCATCGTGGCAACGCTTGACGACGCATCGCTCAGGAACAGCCGGAGCCAGGCGGAGCTTTCACTTACTCAGGCGGAACTCGATGCCGAGCGTGCCAGGCTGGCGCTGGTGCGGGCCCGCAGGGACGCCCAGGACACCAAGGCGCTGGTTGAAAGCAAGGCTGCCAGCCAGGACAAGCTGGTGCTCGCCGATGAGACGGCAAAAAACGCTGAAATTACTCTCGAGTCGGCTGAAGTCAAGGTCAAGATGGCCCGGTTGACACTCGACCGCACCCGCCTGGAAGCAGCGGGAGCGCTCGTCAAGGCGCCCTTCGCCGGCACGGTCCTCAAAACTTTCGCGGAGCCCGGAGACCTGATGGGCACCAACAACCAGTTGGCGCTGTTCGGTGATATTTCGCGCTTGCGGTTAACTGCGGAAGTTGACGAATACGACATAGGCAAACTGGCCCCCGGTCAGCAGGTCACCATCGCGGGCGACTCCATCGGCGAAGAGTCAATCCGCTCGCGCGTCGATTCAATCAGCCCTATTGCAGACATCGTCAACAACATATCGATATTCACCGTCTCCGCCATCGTGCAGAACGAGGATGGTTTGCTGCGGCCCGGCATGAGCGCTGATTTCTCGATACTCATCAAATCAGACAAGGGCCGGGTCGTGCCGTCAAAATCCGTGTCTACCGTTCGCGGACGGAGCTATCTCGACGTGCTGGAGAACGGCGAGGCGGTCAAGAAACGCGTGGAAATCGGTGCTAACGACGGCCTCAATCTGGTCGTGCTATCGGGTATCGAGGAAGGTGAGATGGTAATCCTTCCAGGTGCGGTTCCGGCGGGAGTAACGGCCGCGCCTGCAGCCAGTTCGACAGCCGAGAAGTCGGTCCTGCCGATTACCATCCCCGGTTCCGGCGGAAAGCCATGATAGAGATACATGATCTGTCCCGGCACTACACCATGGGACCAACGACCGTGAAGGCTCTGGACCAGGTGGACTTCAGGATAGCCGGCGGAGAATTCGTCGCCATCGTCGGCCCGAGCGGCTCGGGCAAGTCGACGCTGATGAACATACTCGGCTGCCTGGATTCGCCGACTTCGGGCTCGTACACGCTGGCCGGCGAAGAAACGGCCAACCTGAAGCCGAACCAACTGGCCGAGATCCGCAACCGGCGCATCGGTTTCATATTCCAGAGCTTCAACCTGCTGCCGCGGGAATCGGCGCTGGAGAACGTGTCGCTTCCGCTGATCTACCAGGGCATGCCGCTCAAGAAGCGCAGGGAAACCGCGATGGCAATGCTTGCGAAAGTAGGCCTCGCGGGACGCGAGCACCACATACCCTCGGAACTTTCAGGCGGCCAGCGGCAGCGCGTCGCCATAGCGCGAGCCCTGTCAGGCCGGCCGGCCATACTGCTTGCCGACGAACCGACGGGAGCGCTCGACAGCAAGACGGGCGTGGAAATCATGGCGCTCTTCCACTCCCTGCATGAGGAAGGATCCACCATCATCATGGTGACGCACGACCACAAGGTAGCGAGGCAGGCCAGGCGGGTGATCCAGATCGAGGACGGCAAGATACTCGCCGACGTGAGCGCAAAGGACTGGAACCCATGAAAAGCGCGGCATTGATGGAAAACGTGCGCATGTCGGTGCGCAGCATAACGAGCAACGCCATACGCTCGCTCCTGACGGCGCTCGGCGTCATGATAGGCACCGGCGCCGTCATCGGCATGCTTGCCCTGGGTGAAGGCGCCCAGAAATCGGTGGAAACGAGCCTGCAGTCGCTGGGCTCCAACCTGCTGCTCGTCTACTCGGGGCAACCCAAGGGCGGCAGTCTGGTTCGCAAGAGCACCACCAACATCGTGCCCACCATTACCGACGACGACATAAAGGCGATCAGGAACCTCGGCCCCGGCCTCATCGCCTACGCCGCGCCGGAATCGAGCACGAGCGGCCAGGCCAAGTTCGGCGCGGTCAACCTGTCCGTGACCATCGTCGGCACCGACACCGAGTATCCGTTCATCAGGAACGTGTTCCCCGGCATCGGCAGCTTCTTTACCGCGGTGGATATGGCGGCGCGCAAACCGGTCGCCGTCATCGGAGACCAGCTGTACCAGGATTTCTTCGCCGGGACGGGGGATCCGACGGGCCAGAAGATCAGGCTCAACGGACTGAGCTACAAGATAGCGGGCGTGATGCAACGCAAGGGCGACGCCACGGCCGACACCTCAGTCTTCATTCCCATTAGCGCATTCAAGCGCTATATCTCGGGAGCCGACAAGTACGCCCTCGTGAACATCCAGGCAGCCTCGGGCGACGTAATGCGGCAGGCGCAGGAGCTGATGGAACAGGAACTGCTGCGGCTGCACAAGCTACCGACCATGGAGGTAGCCGACTTCTATATTGCCAACCAGCTGGACCTGCTGAACACGCTGCAGGGAGTCGCGGGAACCTTCACGCTGCTGCTGGGCGGCATAGCCGGCATAAGTCTCATCGTAGGCGGCATAGGCATCATGAACATCATGCTCGTGTCCGTTACCGAGCGCACCCGCGAAATAGGCGTCCGCATGGCGCTTGGCGCAAAATCAGGCGACATCATATCGCAGTTCATGACCGAGGCGGTGATACTCTCCGTCGGCGGAGGCCTGATCGGCATAGCGCTGGGCTTTGGATCGTCCTGGGCCTTCTCGAAATTCGGAGGCCTGGCCAGCCAGGTGACAAGCGCCTCAGTGATCTTGTCGTTCGGTTTTTCAGTTTTGATTGGTCTGTTTTTTGGCGGGTACCCGGCGTACAGAGCGTCGCGGCTTAACCCGATTGAAGCACTACGGTACGAATAGGAGACATCATGAAGAAGTTCATCACCGTTTTATTGCTGGCTGCCATGGCGACGGGAACCCTGTTTGCCCAGACGACGCCCGACCCTGCCCTGCAGGATGCCAAGAAAAAGCTGGAAGTGGTCTATGACCTGGGCCGCGTGTTCGGTTTCATCCACACGATGGACAAGGAGCAGAAGAAATATGCCCTTGCAACCTCCCAGGCCAAGGCTCTCGTCGTGATCGCCGACAAGATACTTGCAGCCAAGCGCATCGAGCCCAAGACTGCAGAGGCCTGGCTTATTGAAATCGAGGACAAGATCCTCACACCGGCCCAACTGATGTTCGTGGACGGGCTGGCCATAGAACGGGCGGCCACCAGCGTCGCGGGAACCGGCGCCGGACCTGGATCGACCGGAGGCGTCAGCCCCGTCCAGAGCTATATTTCAGGCGGTGCCTTCAACCCGATGCTCGATGCCACGAAGACCATGGGCAAAGACTTCAAGGCTGCATACGATTACCTGAAAACAAAAAAATAAGCGGTAGAGAGCGGCCAGCATGCGGCTGGCCGCCATGCTATTCGTGCTTCCTGGTCTTGAGCGTCGGCAAGCCCATGGAGCGTATCATGGCTCCGTGGAACGCGTCGTGGGTGGCGAGCCAGGCCAGCACCGTACCCCAGGGAGCCTTCCAGGTCGGCATTTCGTCATCCAGCTTTGACTCAGGGAAATTCCGCAAAGCCTTCCTGCTGGCCTTGTGGTATTCAGCCAGAAGGGCTTTATCTTTGGCCCAGGCGGCTTCGGACGGTTCGGCGGGTGACGGAAACCAGCCTTCTTCAGTAAAGGGCCACGCGGGAACCGGAACGCCCAGATCCGTCGCGACGATGCGCTTGCATTTGGCGCAGTGCAGCGCGATCTCCCACGCGCTGTAACCCTCCCACGTTTTTATGCTCGCAGCCTCGGCGGCGGCAAGCTTGTCGAGCGTCGCCATGAGCGAGAGGCCGTTCCACGGCTTGCCGTTGAACTCGGCGTCCATGTCATCGAGCGCGTACTTCATGTAATCAGTCACATCGTACTCCTGTCAGGCGCCCGGCGCGCCTTCTTCGTTTTTCGGTCATCCAGTGAATGCTCGTACAAAGCCAGCCACTGGGCAAGGGTCATCTTGCCCACCAGCTCCTTGATGAGGGCATGCGGTATCTCGTCGGGATACTTGAAGCGGATGCAGCTTTTACCCATGTCCAGCTTGTGCCGGTAGCCCAGCTTTTCATATTCGGAGACGAACCACTCGTGGAGGGCGGGCACGGCGTAAAGGCCCAGATGATAGAGCGAGATGCAGTGTTTCTGCGCTCCAAGGTTGATGAAAGGCACGGGCAGCGAGGGGTCGCAGTGGTATCCGGCCGGATACGTCGTGAGCGGAACGACGTATCCTATCATGCCGTAGCTCAGCTCCTCGGCCAGGCCCGGAGGAATATTGTCCCGTATCGTCGTGCGCAAGGCGGCGAGGATTTCGCGCTTCTCAGGGTCGGCGTTGGCAATATAGTCATCCACGGTTTCCATACGGTAGCCCCCGCGATCAAGGATTATTCGAATATAAACCCGGGCAACAAAAAAGCGAAATTCCGGAATTGCCTCATCGCCTGAACACGACGCGGTCGACGAAATGTTTCCAGTCCACGGTGCGCACGCCCGCGGTACGTGCGTATTCGAGGAGTCCCTTGTCGTCGGTGACGAGCAGATCGCAGCGGGCAGCTGCCGCGGCGGCTATCAGGCGGTCGGGCTCGTGGCGGTCCGCGGGAATCGCCGGAACGGCGGTAGCGACGCTCACGGTCGCGGGCCGGCCGTCAGGCCGCACAACAGGCTGCACCGCAGGGCGGACGGCGGCGGCGGAAACGGTGGCGCAGAGTCTGGAGGCAAGCTCCAGGTAGCGGGTCCGCCGGTCTTCATCGGGTATGGCCGAGAGCTGCCGCAGCTGGATTTCAGAGACGATCAGCCTGAGGTCGCGGCGGTTTTCAAGCTCGGAGACAGCCTCGGCGTCGCATGCGAGACGGTCGAAGACGTTGGTGTCGAGCATGACCCTCATGGCCGCGGCGGCGACAGTTCGTAGAGGAACACCGCGGCGGCCTGCGACACGTTGAGGCTCTCCACCAGGCCCGAGCCGTCTATGCGGACGAGCTGGCTGCAGGCGTCGCGGACGGCGGAAGACAATCCGGTCTCTTCGTTGCCCAGCGCGAGCGTTGCCGCGGCGCCTGGAGACGCGAACTGGAGACGGGTTTCCCTGATGGTGCGCGAACCGCGGTGGTCGGCGCCCAGCGCTGGAATCGGGGAACCGCAGCGGACAGAGGATGCGGCGCACCGTGCTACAAATCGAGCGGCGGATTCGTCGGTGTAGACGGGCAGGTGCTCGAGGGCGCCGCGGGCCACGCGGTAGGCGCTGGTGGTGAGGCGCGCGCCGCCGTCGTCACGGCCGAGAACGAGAGCCCGCCACCCGAAAAACGCTGCGGAGCGGGCTATGGAGCCGAGGTTATGGTCGTCTCCGACGCGGTCCAGCAACACGATGCGCGCGCCGGATTTTGCCCATGAATCTACAAGCTCATCGGTGATGTGCGCGGGAAGTTCGTCGTCCATCATGGCGACGACGCCCTGGTGGTGCGAGGTACCGGACAGCTTCTCGAGTTCGTCGGGGCTTACCCGTTTATACGGTCGCCGGAGGACGGAGAGACGGGCGCAGAGCTTGCCGAATTCACGGGCGCGTTCTTCAGCATAAAAAAAGCGTTTGACGGAATCCGGGCGTCCGGCGGCGAGCGCCCGGACCGATTCCAGCCCGCAGATGGCGAGCTCTCGGCGTTGCGTGTTCTTCACGACGACAGGATACCGGAGCAGGCCAGACGATACAAGCGCACCATGCCGGTTGCCGGGCCATCGTACAGGCCAGCGGGAGGGTTCATCATACGATGAGAACTTCTTTGACGCCCGCGTCGCGCGCGATGGCGGCCAGTTCTTCCATCAGGCTGTCGGTCGGCTCGGGCAAGTCGCGCCAGGCCGCGCGGACGCCCTGCGGCCGGAACCGGATGAGCTTGTAGCGCGCGGCCGAGCCGGAAGACGCGAGGATCGCGGAAACATGGCGAACCGTGGATGGCGCGTCGAACTGGCCCGGGGCTACGACGGTGCGCACCTCGTACAGCTTGCCCGCGCTCGCAAGGAAACGCAGGTTTTCGATGACTGTTTTGTTGCCGGCGCCGGTCAGGACCCGGTGCTCGGCTTCGTCCCAGGCCTTTACGTCGAGCATGAAGCCTTCCGCGGCCTCCACGAGGGCAGGCGACCGGGAATAGTCGGTGGAGCCGTTGGTATCCACGAGGCCGGGAAGCCCGGCAGCCCGTGATGCCGCCAACAGGGTTGCCAGGAATTCCGGCTGCAGGCCGCACTCGCCTCCCGTTACCGTGATGCCGCTCAGAAAAGGCCTGTAGCGTTCGATGGCCGCGAGGACCTCGGCCGGGGTCATGTCCATCGTTTTTGGCGACGAATCATGGGGACAGGCGGCTATGCAGGCTCCGCAGGCGGTGCAGCGGGTCGGATCCCAGTCCACCAGGATACCGTACGGAAGCGCCGGCGCGGCCGCCAGTTCAGAAACCGGCGCCGCGGAGAGCGCGCCGGCCGGGCAGACGGGCACGCAGACGCCGCAGTGGATGCAGGCGGCGCGGGTCTCGGGGTTGTGGCAGTAGCGGCAGTCGAAGTCGCAACCCTGCAGGAACACCACGGCCCGGTTGCCGGGGCCGTCGACGGCGCTGAAGGGCAGGATCTTCGCGACAACTCCACGCGCGACAGAGCCGCGTGCGCCGACACCGCGTGCGCCGACACCGCGAACGATGGGGCTGCGCGCGGCGGGAGCGGTCACGGGCGGAGGCGGCGGTCAAGGACGCCGAGGTTGTTGACGGCATTGCGGCCGAACAAGGTGGTGCCCTGCAGCGAGGCTTCGCCGCGGTTCAGCCTGGCAATTTCGGAACGCTTGACCAGGTAGCCGGTGATGCGCACGACGTCGGCGTCGTTGGCGTAGGCGCTGAAATAGCGGAGTCCGCTCGCCAGGGCGCCGCGGGCGATGTCCAGGAGGTGGCGCGGGTTAGCCTTGGCGGTAGGCTCGAACGAGAACACGTCGCCTATGCCGCTCGGGAAATATTTGTGGAACGGCGCGGCGCGGAGTATGTGATCGGGCAGTTCCGGCTCGTCGCCGATGGGAATGCGGCAGCCCGGGCTGACGCCCTTGTCGTCATCGATGCCCACCTGCGCGTGCATGATGTAGCGCCCGCCGTTGGCTGCCAGGAGCGGCGTCCTGTGGGCGGCTACCATCGCGTCGATGCTGGCGATGATGGCCAGACCCGACGCGTCCGCCTCGTCGTCCTTGCCGAAACGCTTGCCGCCGGAGAAGGTATTGACCGCCTCCGCGAGACCGACGAGGCCGAACATTGCGCTGAACCGGTCAGCCTGCACGAGGCCTTCCCTGACCAGGAAACTGGATTCAAAGAATCCGGAATCCTTGACGAGGAAGCGCACGCGCTCGTCCATGTACTCGAGCTGGCGGGCCACGACGTCGGGGAGGACGCGGTTCCTGAAATCTTCAAGGTCCTTGGCCAGCGGGGCGACGCGCGCGAGGTTGACGCGCACGAGGGTGCAGGCGCCGCCGCCCTTGGGCAGGCCGTTGTAGCAAGACGCGACGGCGTAGTCCGGAAAGCCCATGCCTTCGAATTCTCGCTTGAACATGCGGTGGTTGGCGAAGCTGGGCTTGGCCACGTCGAGTGCGACCGAGGCCGCAAGCGCGGCGAAGGCGTCGGGGGTGCGGTCGGGGTCGTACTTGAGGGTGAGGTTGGGCACCGCGTTCTTCTGCTCGCGGGTAAGTTCCAGGATGAGGCGGCCGGCGACCGTCTCGTCGGGACCGATGTCGGCGTGGCAGAACGAGTCGTTGATGGTGCGGTCGATTTGCAGCAGGAACAGGCCGATGGCCTTGCGCGCTTCGTCTTCATCCTTGACGAAGGGTTGGAGGAGCGCGTCGAGGTCGCCCAGGTACACGGGAAACGTGGTGATGCTCGGTACGTGCCGGTACAGGATGAGGAGGCTGGCGGTGGCCTCCCAGATGTCGCGCGGGGGCGGCAGGCCCAGGAATTCGGAGCCCTGGCGCATGAAAAGTTCGTAGTTGGGTACGATGTAGCGCGGGCGGTACGGCGCGGCGCCTTCGTAGAGGTCGCAGATGGCGCCGAGGTCGCGGTAGCGCTGTATTTCAGCGCTGATTGCCAAAGGGCTTTCGGTGGCTTCGCCGACGCGGGCGAGTCCGGCTACTTTCTGCTGGTAGGTGAGGGTTCTATCGGTGATGACGGCGAGTCCTGGATTCATGGTGTAACTCCCTGATAGAGGCTTTGGTGCTCCGGAAGTTAACCGTGCCGGTTTTGACGGCCTTGTAATGCGAGGCCGCTCGTGGGTGCGCGTCGCGGTAGATGGGCGCGCGTGCTAACCGTGGTTCTTTATCGCGACGACGCGCGATGTTGAACTGGAGTATAAACTTCGGTTTAAAATACGGCAAGCCTTCGGCCCGAAGAAAAGAAACAAGAAAAGAAGTGTCTTGAAAATAGATACAGGATTTACAGAATAAAAAAGAGATGTACAAGATAAGAGAATTCAAAGCTTTGATCAGTACATCGAACCTTGTGTCCACACCGCAAGCGCCGGTGCCCGCTCGTGCGTAGCCATGGTGGAGGTGCATCATGGTTCCATCATTCTGTCCCAATCCGGGCTGCAATCACCATT
>Ga0172379_10008163_pt1 | contig 13284 bp, 11 predicted proteins | sample GrowelOW334metaG_FD_119756 | JGI IMG/M metagenome (GOLD analysis project Ga0172379, IMG submission 119756) | Groundwater microbial communities from an aquifer near a municipal landfill in Southern Ontario, Canada - Groundwater well OW334 metaG | ecosystem: Environmental > Aquatic > Deep... | reverse complement strand
TTCTTCTATCAATTCCCACATTTCAAAATTCCTCTTCTCTCGCTTCAGCTCCTACCATTTGGTTGGAGGGGACAGGGTTGTCCAGATACAATATACATCATATTAATAATAAAGTCAATGGTTCGTAAAAGGTAGTACAAAAATACCCCCATAATTAAGGGCATTTTTTGTCTGCTCCGCGTAGTAGTTGAGGCTGTTAGAACTTGGATCGTTCTAAATGTGGATAATTTCAAGATTCCGGAGATTTGGGCGATGTTCCGCACGCGATTGTTGAGGAAAAAAATTATAGTTAAAAAAGTCGCCTCTTTTTATAAAAAGGCGACCGAGTTTGTATCAACCGTTTGGGAACAAAAATAATCCGTCATCTCGTCTCCACGAGTATCCCCAATATCCATCGTTAAATAACACTCTGTGATAATACTTTCCGCTTTCATCTTTTCCGCCCGATAGAGCTTTTTCAGGCGGGCTATTGAAGTATACGGACACACCGGCAATCTTTTTCCAAAACAACGTCCCGCCGTTTTTATGACATTCGTCGCGAAATTCAGGTACCGGAATTTCGACATAATGGTCTCTATTGAATATTGTAACTTCGTCACGAATAAAGTCATGAATAGACGGATTTCTTGCCGTTAATTCGCCAACCTTTAGTTCTGAGGCACCAATTTCCGCACAAAACTCAGCCATCTTTTCTATTTCGCTCAGCGTGTTGATGTAGTCTTTTACAAGAAGGGTATTTATGCGGACATCAAAAGATAACCTCCGCAGAACTTTTTTGATTTCTTCGTTAGAGAATAACAAACTCCCCATTATTTTGGATCTTTTTTTCTCATCATAGTGCGGTAAGCTGATGTTTAAAGCTTTTATATTTGCATTGCAAAATTCATCAAAAAATGTTCTGTCCGAAACCAATCGGTGGGCGTTTGTTGTTATGATAGGAGCGATTTTTAACACTTTTATGAGTTCTAAAATTCCGCAAAAATACAAAGGTTCTCCTCCCAGCAAAAGAACATCTGAAACCGCATCATGTTCAATTCCGGTGTTAATCGCTTCTGCGAAATCTGACCATGTCAATCTGTTTTTTGTTTTTTCTTTTGTTTTTTCGACACAAAATCTGCAATCAGCATTACATTTTTTTGTCAAAAGAACATTTAATGGAAGTTTTTCATAGACCACTTTGTTCTCCTCGTTTTGATTTGAAATAACATGAAATATGCTAGTTTCATAATAACAAATATTCATTAATATGTCAATGTTCGTATTTGAAAAATGTAATACAAAAATACCCCTATATAGGTTAATGGGGAGCAGGCCACCATTGTTTTTCGGAATTTGTGTTCTAATAATTTATTTAAAAAGAGACGACAAAATATCGTCTCTTTTTATCTGCTCCGCATCCGGGACGATGTTTGGCAAGCGAATATTGAGGAGGAGGAAAAAAAAATGATATTCCTACAAAGATATCAGTGCCTGTTGTAAAAAAATTTTTGGAAGTACTTGACAATATATATTTATTCTGATATCATCATCATAGGAACCTTGGAGAAGAAGGTTTTCATATATCCTTTGTCCTTTTTGGGAGAAATAATAATGTTTAGAACTACATATTGGTGTGTTGAGTGTGGAAAAAAATTTTCTGTTTTGTCCTTACTTTGTTGGTTCGTGAACGATGGACCTGAAACACATAACATAGATGATGTCTGTCATGCCCGAAAAGCTAGCATCGCTTGCCCTTGGTGTGGAGATAGAGATCGTTATACAAAACGCCGGAAACCTGCAGACCTCGACTGGTTAAGATCAACACACTTCAGTATTGATTTAAGACCTGTGAGAAAAGAACGTTAACTGTTCGTAGTAAAAAGATATCCATCATCTGTTTTTCGAAATTTGTGGTGTAAGCCACAAAAAAGAGACGGCAAAAACCGTCTCTTTTTTCGTTTGCTCCGCGGGTAGGAGTTTCTCCCATTACATGGGCAGTATACCTTTTTGATATTTTGTTTCGTACCTCACAAAATATCTAAAGAAGGGCTTCGAATCCTACACGCGAGTGAGGAGCATCTCACTCGCTCCGCGGAGCCAAAAAGAAAAACGCCCAGAAAAAGGCGCTTTTCTTTTTGGCTCCGAATGTTGAACGATGTTAGAACCTACGCAGTAGGGAGTTAAAGGAACTATTGTGGTATTTATCCATGTTTTGCAAATCAACCAAGACCGGATGTTGATTCGACTTTTCCCCGGAAGTTGATAGCGTGACCCGGGAATGAATGATATTATTAAGTAGAATGGGTCGGTTTATACCCCTAATTCATTTTTTTATGACCAAAACATCATCAAAATTTACAGGAAAAAAAGAAAAAATGGCTTTACCGCATAAAAATATACCAAAAGTTCTCGATCTTTTTGCGGGCGCCGGTGGATTTTCGGAAGGATTTATTTTTGCAGGAAGTGAAATGGTTGCTCACGTTGAAATGGATAAAGATGCGTGCGATACAATTAAGACACGAATGGTTTATCATGCGCTCAAAAAGGTGGGTAAGCTCGACGAGTATAAAAAATACTTGTTAGGGGAAACGACGATTACTGATCTTGTTCAAAAGTATTCTCTTCAAAAAGAAATTGACTCAGTCATACATGCTAAAATTGACCACGATAATTATAAGCAGTTGATTTCCTCTGTGAAGAAAAAACTTGATGGAGGTCACCTGGATATTATTATCGGAGGTCCTCCTTGCCAGGCTTATTCTCACATTGGTCGTTCTTCGGACAAGAAGCACATGGAGGGAGATGCGAGAAAATTTTTATACAAACTCTACATTGAATTTTTAAAAGCGTTGAAACCAAAAATCTTTGTTTTTGAAAATGTTCCAGGGCTTTTGAGCGACCGAAAGGGTTTTTATCTTGAGGAAATGAGAAAAGAAATGAAAGTGGCTGGATATGAGACCCAATATCAAATTTTGAATGCGTCTGATTTTGGAGTTCCTCAATCACGAAGACGTGTTGTCTTGATTGGATGGAATAAAGATTCAAAATTGAAATCCTACCCAAATTTTGAGAAAGTAATTCGAGAATATCGAGTGAAAGATTTTTTTAGCGATCTACCAAAACTAAAGGCGGGAGAAGGTACCCGCATTTCAAAATATTCTGAAAAATCAAGATTACTTCAAGAGCTTGAAATTACAAATCCGGAAATAAACTTACTTACAGACCACGTTTCTCGACCACAAAGCAAACAAGATCTTCAGATCTATAAAATTGCTGTTAAGAAAAAGAACAACGGAGGGAATCTTAAATATGGAGAGTTACCGGAATCATTGAAAACTCACAAAAATCAGACAGGGTTTTTTGATCGGTTCAAGGTGGTTGACTCTTCGGCCCGAGCAAGTCATACTGTGATTGCCCATATCTCAAAGGACGGGCATTATTACATTCATCCGGATATTGAACAAAATCGATCGTTAACGGTCCGCGAGGCGGCTCGTTTACAGACTTTTCCGGACGATTTCAAATTCGAAGGCAGTAGGACCGCTCAGTATAAACAAATTGGAAATGCCGTGCCTCCAATGCTTTCAAAAATCATAGCTGAAAAAGTAGTAAAATTATTCTAAAAATGAAAAAAGAAGAAAATCAGAATATCTTCAAGATTAAGCCGGCGGCTCGGCATATTTTAACAATTGGTAGAGATCTTGTTAAAGATTCGAATACTGCACTGATTGAGCTTGTTAAAAACAGTTATGATGCTGATGCCAGCCAAGTAGAGATAAGTCTGACTGGTATAAAAAATAAAAAAGGTATCGAAATTCGAGTATCTGACGATGGAAATGGAATGGATAGGGCAACTGTTACTGGCATATGGATGGTGCCTTCGACAAATAACAAGCTTAAAAAAACACTAAGTGAAAAGAAAAAAAGAAAAGTTCAAGGAAGGAAAGGAATAGGTCGCTACGCCGCATCAATTCTGGGTGATAATCTTACACTTGAAACCTCGAAAAAAAATGAGACAACAATACTTTCTATTGATTGGTCAGATTTCGATACTGAAAAATACCTGGATGAGATAGAGGTTTCAATTATTACAAAAAAAGAAGTCAAAGAGGGTGGAACCACAATAACAATACTCGGAGATGAGGAAAAATTAATCGAATGGGATAAAGAGCAGATAGAGGACCTTGTGAAGGCGCTCAAACGTCTCGTTTCTCCAGTTCACAAGAAAGAATTAGATAGTGATTTTAAGATACAACTTTCGTTCAAGAATTTGCCTGTTCTCGGCTATGAAAATAAAAATATCGCAGTTGAACCTTTCCCAATTCTGGATGTGTTTGATTACCGCATCTCTGGAGAAATTCTTGCTACGGGAGAGGCAACTCTTTATTTTGAAAACGCAATCGCGGGGCTTCGTCCTGAAGAAATTAAAATTAACATACCTTTTATTAAGGGTGAGAAATCTTGCGGCGATATACAAGTCGATTTTAAGATTTACGATCTCGATACTGATTCGATAGGGAATCTGATAGAAAGAATAGACAAGAAATCCCTTCTGTCGGAGTCTGGAGGTAAGTTGAGTAGAAACGAAGCAAGGTTACTCCTCAAACAAACAACCGGTGTGTCGGTTTATCGTAATGGTTTCAGAATTCGACCTCACGGTGATCCTGGCTATGACTGGCTATTATTGGACCGAGAACGCGTTCAAAATCCGGGAACCAGAGTCGGTAGTGATCGCGTTAGTGGATTTATAGAAATTGAGTCAGAAGAAAAATCTCACCTCATGGAAAAATCAAACCGTGAGGGGCTCAAGGAGAATAAACACTACGACAGGCTTGTAGACATTGCTACCAGAGTTCTTCTTGAAGCCGAAATTAGAAGACACCAGTTTAAACTTAAAACTGGTGCTATTCGTTCAAAAAAGAATATAACTGAAACACTCGAAAATCTGTTTGACTTCTCAGATGTAAATAAGAGTATTGATACCGAGCTTGAAAAGAAGAACGTACCAAAGTTGGAACGTCAGAAAATCTTACAGCTGATTAGTAACAAGGTTGAGGAGAGTAACAAGGTTATCGAAGACGTTAAGCAGGTCATTGCGATCTACCAGGGTCAAGCTACTCTCGGGAAGATTGTGAAAGTCGTTCTTCACGAGGGAAGAAATCCTATCAGCTATTTTCAAAACGAGATTCCCTTGATAGAAAAGTGGATCAAGGATATTCAGAGTCGATTCGATCAGAAACTTCTTGACCAGATAGTAAGTAGACTCGATGCGATTCGAAGACAGGCGGTATCTTTGGTAAGCATTTTCGACAAGATTAGCCCTCTCTCTGTTCGGAGAAAGCCTCACGCGACAGAACTTTCTGTAAAAAAGAGCGTAGATAATGTAATCGCGATATTTGCTACTGAGTTCAAGGAAAAAAAGATTAATGTCACTTTTAATCCAGGTGAAACTGACAGTATTTTTGCCTGGTCGGAAGATATTAATTACGCTTTGGTTAATTTATTTGATAACAGTCTTTATTGGCTTCAACAACAGGAAGAAAAGTTTCCTAAAAATATAAAAATTCAAGCGGAGAACGAAGGAAATCTCGTAAAAATAACGTACACCGACAGTGGTCCAGGAATTGAAGAAAAATTCATTCGTGACAAGATTATATTTGAACCTGGATTTAGTACAAAACCAAATGGTACAGGTCTTGGTCTTGCAATTGCGGGAGAGGCAATTGAAAGAAGTGGCGGAACGCTAATTGCAATTTATTCGAACTCCGGTGTTCATTTTGAGATTAAATTACCTTCTTTTAAAAAATAAACCATGAAAATTCTTATTGTCGAAGACAATGCCGATCAGCAAAACTCCTATCAAGATAATATCATTGCGATAAATACAACTGGTGGAGAACAGATAATTCCAACCATTAAAGGCACCCTTGCTGATGCTTTGAAGGAGCTCGAACAATCATCGTTTGATGCAGCTATTGTTGACCTTAAACTCTCTGGGAATCAGGATGAAGCAGAGGGTAATAAGCTTCTCCGCGAAATAGTAAACAAAAAAAGGTTTCCTGTGTTTGTGTATTCCGCTCATTTGGGAGAAATAGATCCTGATATTACTCCGTCCGCATTCTTCCAAATATTCTCAAAAACTACTCTATTTTCAGATTTAATATCCAAACTTAGGGATATATACAAAACAGGAGTTACTAAAATACTTGGCCGAGATGGTGAAATTGATAGATATCTCGCAAAAGTTTTCTGGGAGAATATCGTTGCGTCTTTTGATGAACTTTCTGGAAAAGGTATGACTGAAGCGCAGTTACTTCGTTACATAGCTGGACATTTACAAGAACACCTTGAGCTAGATCATAAGGGTAATTTTGAAGATCACTTTACTGAGGAAGTGTATATTCAGCCATCGATTAAGCCAAACTTTTTTACTGGAAGCATAATAAAAAGAAAAGATACTGAAGAATATTCAATCATCTTGACTCCTCAGTGTGATATGGCACATGCAAATGCTCAGACTCAAATTCTTGCTGCAAGGGTGCATGATGGCCACCCATTCAGTTCATATTTGGCAGATTTTAAACATGCCGCCCCAGATCCAGCAACAGCCACACAACTACAGATTGATAAGCATATGGAAAAAAGAAAAAAAGCGGAAGAAGCACTCGGGAATATGATTCATAATAAATATTCTCAAAAGCATTATTTCCTCCCAAAACATAGGGAGTTCCCTGGTGGGCTAGTACACTTTCAGGATCTTTTTCCGATATCTGGAGATAAAATTAATGGAGAATTTGATCATATCGCAACCATTAATGCTTCGTTCTTGAAAGATATCGTTGCTCGTTTCGCTTTTTATTACTCAAGACAAGGCGCTCCCGATCTCAAAATATCTATTTTCGATTTGTAGCTCCTTCAGAATGAAAGGGCTGTGAGAATTAATATGAGGTAGAAAAATCGCACAATGTGCGATTTTTTGTTGATTAAGTTTATTCTTCTAGCCCGCTTTCAATTTCCTCAAACGACTCCACTGCGGCGCGGAGGTGTTCTAGGATTTCGGCGGCTATTATTTTTGGGGCGGGGAGGTTTTCCATGTCGGTTACGCTGTCATCTTTTAGCCAGAAGATGTCTAGGTTTGTTTTATCTCGGGCGATGATTTCATTGTACGTGAATTTTTTGAAGTGGTCCGTCTCTTTTCTTTTGTGGCGATTTTCGGGATTGTAGGACTTGAGAAAATCCTCGAAATCTACATCGGCGAGTTTTCGTTCCTTCAACGTGAAGTGTTTATTGGTTCGGAAATCGTATACCCATACTTCCTTTGTCTGGTGGGTTTTACTTGCGGGTTTGTTGTCGAAAAAGAATACATTTGCTTTCACTCCGTTCGCATAAAAGATGCCGGTAGGGAGGCGTAAGATAGTGTGCAGATCGGTGGTCTCAAGAAGTTTTTTGCGGACGATTTCTCCGGCGCCACCTTCAAAGAGTACGTTGTCCGGAACGACAACCGCCGCTCGGCCATCGGCTTTGAGCATGGTTCGAATGTGTTGTACGAAATTGAGTTGTTTGTTTGACGTGGTCGCCCAGAAATCCTGGCGATTGTATGAGAGCGCTTCGCGAGATACCGCGCCGTCTTCCTCTGCGGTAACCACATAGCTGGATTGCCTTCCAAACGGAGGATTTGCCAAGACGTAATCAAACCGAGTACCGCTGTCGGCAAGCAAACTGTCGTCGCGATGGATCGGGGGTGTATCAATTGCTTCGCCAATGCCGTGTAAAAAGAGATTCATAACGCAAACCCGCGCAGTTTCCGGAACGAGTTCCCAGCCGGTAAATGTTTTTGATTTCAAAAATTGAAGTTCGTCGCGCCCGAGTTCTTTTCCGTAAGTTTGGAGAAGATACTCCTGTGCGGAAAGAAAGAATCCACCGGTCCCGCAAGCGGGATCGGCAATCGTTTTCTTTGGCAACGGACGAAGTGCGGCAACCATTGCGCGAATGAGTGGGCGCGGGGTGAAGTACTGACCGGCGCCACTTTTTGTGTCGGATGCCACACGTTCAAGAAGCGACTCATAGATTTCGCCTTTCACATCGACGTTCATTCCAACCCAGCTGGTCTCGTCTATCATTGCAATGACACGCTGAAGGAGTGCTGGGGTTTGGATTTTGTTTTGCGCGCGAGCAAAGATCATGCCAAGCATCCCGGTTTTTTTTCCGAGCTCTTCAAGGACTTTCATATAGTGAACTTCAAGATCGGCACCATTCTTTGTGAGTAGAGTGGGCCACCCATATTCTGGAGGAATGCCAAGATCGCGATTATATGGCGCCTTCGCATACTCATCCGCCATTTTGAGAAAGAGCAGAATCGTGAGCTGTTGAAGATAGTCGCCCGTAGAAACGCCGGCATCCAAAAGGACGTCGCATAAACTCCAGATGCGATTACTGATGTTTGCCACTTGGGGTGATGTTGTCATGTTATTTTGTTTTTATTTTTGAGCGAGGTTTTTTCTTCTTTGAAATTGCATTGATGCGTTCTGCCTTGATACGTGCTAGCAATACCGACGCAGGTTCGTCATTTAAACCCTGTGACATCAGAGTTCCAGAGAACGCCTGTTTTAAAATGGATTGACGGAGATGTTTGGACCGCTGTAGATTACTTGATAGCATTTTTTCAAGTTCGCTTGCGAGGCTCATCAAGCGTTCGATTTCAGAGACAATCCGATTCTGCTCAATGCGAGGTGGTAAACAAATAGGAACAGAGCGAATATCGGTAAGTCCAAGACCGACTTTGGTTGCGCCTCTTTGTAGTTTCTTTAGATACCCCTGCCCTTTGTCGGATGCTAAATACCAAGCAATATATTTTGCATTTATCGCTGTGACTGGGCGAGCAAGTGCAACGTGTTGGTTTATGTAAGATTCTTCAATTTTTTCTGGAACGACAGCAATCATTCCAACGTCCGCAGTAATAGAAATTAGAATATCATTTGGCAGTACCTTAGTTCTTATTCCTTCAGCATTTTTTGTGATATTTACACGTTGAATTTTCCTTAAATCCAATGAGATTGAATTATGGTCGAGATTACCCATTCGCAAAAATAGTGCGCCAGTTTCACTGTAATATTTTGCCCATCCCCTTGATCCACTTGTGACAAAATTAAAAATTGAATCAGACAAACACCAAACCCATCCAACCGGAGCTTTTGGAAACTTTCCAAAATCAGGTTCTTTGAAATTTGATTTGCAATTTTTCTCAGTGCGGTCTTTGTAAATATTAGCAAGAAGCTTTGTTCCGCTTTCGTAGCCACGATTTTCTGAACGAGCTATAACATCTTCAGTCGGTATCAGCTTTCCAGAGAACGCTGCATCGAGTACACTGGCACGGTAGCGTTTCAGTTTTTCTTGAGCCGATTTGAAATCTTTGACGCCGGATTCAAGCTCTGTGATAAGCTCTTCAATTTTTGCTACCACGCATGCCTGCTGTTTTTCTGACACAACAGGAAAAAGCGAGGACCATAATAATTCAGGATTTACGTGAGGAATACCGACACCTTTCGCTCTTGAATTAAGCATCGGATACAACGATTCTAAAAAATAAAAAAGGTAAGGTTTCTCAACGAGAGGAATGCTGATTTTTGCGAGCGTTGAACCGAGAGCGCCAGCTCGCCCATAGCCAACCAATCCGGAGCGCGATCCATCCCACACCATCAACACATCGCCGTCATTACAGAGCGTCGTTTTGTCAGGATCAGTATACCGTCGCATCACTCCTTGTTCAAATGCCTCTATGTCGATGTACGGAACAAGACCGGGCGCGCTCTTTTCTTTGAGCACCGGTGGTTTTTTGCCTTTGGCCGAAATAGCCAAAGTACCGAGTGGAACGAATAAGATGTTTTGATTTTCTTTTTTACTCATACGGTTGCAAGTTCTCGTTGCAGATCATTAAGGATGGATTCGTAGTCGTTTCCGAATACGTGATAGATGCTCGCCAGTCCGCCGTGTTGGACGAACGGTGAAAGTTCAAGATCAGCTTTTGTTATCTCAAGAGAAGTCGCAATGTGGTCCTTGATGAGTGTAAGCCAATCAATCTGCTCGCGTGTGAACGTTTTACCTTCCTTCTGCATTTTTGACAACCACAATGTGAATCGTTCCTCAACTTCATCTCGGAAGGGAGCGAGAGCTGTCTCAGGTTCAATGGCATGGCGTACGAGAGCGACCACGTCCGGCAAAGTTTTTGCATTTCCAGCTTTTACTTTGGTACCCTCAATCATGCGGAAGGCATACCAAATTTCCTGGGGTGGAAGTGCTGCCTCCTTGAGTTGTTCAGCGAGATCCTTCGCCATTGCGTAGGTGATGTGTCTCTGGTTGTACGGTTGATTATAAAAAAGTTGTAATGCTATGACATCGTCTCTGTGCAGTGCGAGAAAATCTTTGAATTTTTTCACAGTTGAGTTCGCGCGTTCAAGGGCTTGAGCGTCTGTGCCGGAATGAATAATTTTATCGGCAGTTATGCTATCAATAATTTGATCATGCTCTCTTCGAACGGTTTCAATAATCTCGCGAAGTTTTGGATCGTCAAACGGTTTGCATGCTTCAACGATAAGTGATTTTTGCGCTTCAGATAATGATACTTCATCCGGCTCTTCTTTTCCTGAAAGTTGTTTTGCTCGGTCTGTTTGAATATCTGGGCTATATGCGTCAAGGAGCGCGCGAGCGAGATCAGAGGGCGTCTTTCCTCCTGCAATATTTGTAATACGTTCGCGTTCAGATGGTTCAAGTTCGCGATCCATGCGAGCAATACGATTACCGAGAGAGGTCAGGGTATCCTCATCTCGTACACCGAGTGCTGTCTGCATCAAAAGCGCTTTCATTGTTACTGACGGTCTTCTTTCAAGCGAGCGTGAAGTTTGCTTTGGTGATTTTGTTACGCCGACAGCATCAATAATAACAAAGTGCGTTTTTGAGTGAGCGGTGGCGGAAACTCTTTTCAGATCATCATTCGGAAGAACGCGTGTACCTCTTCCTTTCATTTGTTCAAAATAGTTTTCCGATCGGACATCTCTCATAAAAACGAGACATTCAAGCGCTTTCACATCGGTTCCGGTAGCGATCATGTCTACCGTTACGGCAACGCGCGGATTATAAGCATTTCGAAAATCAGCAAGTTCTTGTTTTGGATTTTCTGCGTTGTAAGTAATCTTGCGGCAGAAGGCATTTCCTTCGGCAAATTCCTCGCGAATGATATTGATAATGTCATCCGCATGAGAATCGGTCTTCGCAAAAATAAGTGTTTTCGGTACTTCAAAGACGGGTTCACTTCCGTCGGTTCCTGGAGTGTAACGATCGGGAAAGAGAGAAGGAAGTACTCGCTTCCATTCTTGGATAACTGTGCGGATTTGATTCGGGTTCACTACACTTTTATCGAGTTCTTTTGGTGGGTATATTACATCCTCGTCTACTTGTTCCCATCGTTTGCGTCGAGTGAGCCGGCTACGCTTGTCTACATATTCTCCCGCCTCAACTTTTCCACCCTGTTCACCGACTTCCGTTTTTATCTGGTAGATGTCGTATCCAACATTCACCCCGTCAATGACGGCTTCTTCGTGTGTATATTCCGAGACGACGTTTTGATTGAAAAAACCATAAGTGCGAGCATCGGGAGTGGCGGTAAGTCCGACTAGAAAAGCATCAAAATAATCAAGCACTTGTTTCCAAATGTTGTAAATGGAGCGATGACACTCATCGATGATAATGAGGTCAAAGAATTCCGGAGGGTATGAGGAATTGTAAACGACGTCTCGCGACTGAGAGATAAATGATTCTCCTATGGAGTGTTCCTCAAGTGATTCGTCCATTTCTTCACCCCGCAATATGGAATACATTCGCTGAATGGTGCTGATGCAGACTTGAGCACTTGGATCGATGTGCGAGCTTTGAAGGCGCTGAACATTATAAAGCTCAGTGAATTTACGATTGTCGTCTTTTGGGGTGTATGCTTGGAATTCTTGTTCCGCTTGTTCTCCGAGATTTTTTGTATCCACAAGAAAAAGCACGCGCTTTCCTTTGGCGAATTTCAAATAACGATAGACCGACGTGATTGCCATGTATGTTTTTCCGGATCCAGTTGCCATTTGTACGAGAGCTCGCGGGCGTGCCTCTCTAAGAGATTTTTCTAAATTTTCAATAGCCGTAATTTGGCATTGGCGTAAACCTTCGTGGGGTAACACAGTGAAATCGAGTGTACGAGCACGGAGAGTTTTTTCTTCGGAATGTAACAACGCGAGAGTTTCGGGTCGATGAAAATTAAATACATTGCGGGCGCGCGGTTTTGGATCGCGGAGATCGGTGAAGCGAGTCTCTTCGCCTGTAGACTGATACACAAAAGGAAGAGGATCATTGCTGACGCGCCATTTGATCTGGCTTGTCGCGTATCGTTCGGCTTGTACTTCAACAGGAGAGAGAACTGTGCCTGCAGGTTTTGCTTCAATCACTCCGAGATGAACACGGTCAAAAAAGAGAAGGTAATCAGCCGGTCCGCTATCGGTAGGATATTCCCGGACAGCAATACCTTGAGCCGCTCCCGGATTCATTTCGCGGTAGTCCTGAATTACCCAGCCGGCAGAGGTCAGCTGTTTATCTATGTTTTCGCGAGCTTTTTGTTCGGGTGTCATTTAATGATAATACCCAAAAAATCGGGTTTTGTATAGAGAAAAATGAGAGAAGGTGAAAGTTGAAAAGTTGAAAAAAAAGTTTTTCAAATTGGGATGAGTCGGTCCAGTTTTTCAGTGTAAACACTTACGGTTTCGGTGTTTGGTAAAAGGATGCGGATGGTCATGTCGCTCTTGTTTTCTGAAAGCCATTGATGGATTGTGGTGAGCATGATCTTGGCAGACTCATTGTGGGGCCAGCCGTTTACTCCGGTGCCGAGGGATGGGAAGGATATGGAGGTGATGTTGAGGGAGTGGGCGAGGTTTAAGACGTTGCGGTAGCAATCGGCGAGCAATTCTTCTCGGGGTTTTTCGTAAACAACCAAATGGTACTTTGGGGCGACTGTGTGGATTATGTATTTTGCCGGGAGGTTGTAACCGACTGTGTGTTTTGCTTTGCCCACTGGGCAAGGCACAAGCCCTTGGGGTCTTGGGGTAATGGGGTCAGCCCGTTTTAAATGCATAATGTGTGTTGTAATAAAACGAAGACGAGTTAATTGATATTTTGCTTTGCTTCGCTGGCAAAATAGCTATTGATGGGTAGGAGTTTCTCCCATTACATGGGCAGTATACCTTTTTGATATTTTGTTTCGTACCTCACAAAATATCT